>JAEEGI010017838.1_pt1 | contig 14493 bp, 8 predicted proteins | sample 8958751 | NCBI WGS metagenome assembly JAEEGI01 (sample SAMN16246545, study PRJNA631951) | gut metagenome | biome: gut microbiome; feature: rumen; material: KS-attached | host: Bos | place: Iran: Karaj | collected 2018-10
GTTGCCGTAGCCGAGCATCTTGTAGATCGGACCCGAGAATACCGCGTATGCAAACGAGATCGGAACCGCCACCAGGTAGCAAAGCTTGAAGCTGTACTGCGTGTTCGCCGCGACTCCCTTTCTGTCGCCTGCCGCGAAGCAGGACGTAATTATAGGAAGAACGGTGACGCAGAGCGCCGTCGCAAGAGCTCCCGGCACGTTTATCAGCTGCCTCATAGCCATATACTGACCGTGAAGGACCTTCGCGGTCTGCTCCCCGAGGCCCGCAGCAACGAGGCCGCCTTTGATCATCTTGCTGTCGATAAGGTCGCCTCCGTACTGAACGGCGGAGCTTATAAACAGCGGCAGGCTGTAAAGGAATATTCTTTTCAGGAGTTCCCTGTCGGCGATATCGCGGTCGCCCAGCTTGGACCTGAGAACCGCTTCGTTGCTGATTTCTTCGTAGAATATCTTTCTGTCGGATTTGTACTCTAAAAGACAAACCGCCAGCGCCGCAAGCGCGCCCACGCAGGTACCTACGGAAGCTCCGGCGACCGCCCAGACGATGCCCTTGTCTTTAAAGGCTATCACCAGGCCTGCTGAGACCGCCACGTGAACGAGCTGCTCGATAATCTGCGAGACCGCCGTGGGTCGCATGTTTTTACGTCCCTGGAAGTAGCCGCGGTAGCCCGAAAGCAGGCTGCACACGAAAACGGTCGGCGCAAGGAACATGATTCCCGCCCAGGAGTCGCGGTTGTTCATGAATCCGGCGATAGGCTTTGCGAAGGCCATCACCAGCGCCATAAGCACCAGGCCCAGGCCCGCAAGAATCAGCAACGCAAACTTGAATCCGCGCTTGGCCTCTTTCCGCTTGTCGGTGCGGCTGAGTTCGGAGATAAGCTTCGAGATTGCGACCGGGAAGCCGGCTGTAGCGATGACGTACACGAAGGCATATACGGAATATGCCGAATTATACACACTGTAGCCCGCGTCGCCGCCGAGCAGTCCCCTTATGAGCGGGACAAAAATCAGCGAGAGAAGCTTGACCAGGATATTCGAAACTGACAGGATGACGAAGCCCTGCCCTATTGTCTGAGCCTTCTTTTTCATCGGCTGCGGTTTGCAGTTTTGCAGTCCTTTCTATAGATTTTAAATAGGCGTCAGGCCTTGAAGTAGAACCGTCCTGCGGGAACGGCGTTGCCGAGCGTGTAGAGATCGAGGAAGTCGCCGTTCATGAGGTTGGCGTCGCACCATTTAAAACCGAACTCCGGAATTCCGTCGCCGTCCAGTCCGAGCGCCTCGCGTTTTACGGATATCTGCAGGAACCTGCCGCTGACGGTTGCGCGAGCAGCGTTTGCATCTTCAGTTGCGGGCGCACGCTTGTATCCTTTTCCGAGCCTCTCCACGACCGCCTCTTTGCGGCGCATGCGCGGACTGACCATAAAGTCGAAGCCGTCGAAGCTGTTTTCGCCGGCCGCAGGCGTTGTGATCAGAAGCTTCATGAACGAAGCGTCGCCTTCATCGGTGATATCTTTCTCGCACTCGCACATAAAGTAGACGTTCTCGCTGTTGTAGGCGCACTTCGTGAGGATGATCTCGTTGGGCGCGGCGGGCTGCTTGTAGTAAAGACCCTTCCAGCCGGTGGTGTCTCTGCCGAGTCCGGAGCCTCTGTACGCCGCGAATTCGGAGGTGACATCCTTCCACTGCGAAACGTCGCCGTCGACGTCGATTGTCTTCTTGTTGATTTTGAAGTTCTGCGCGTCGAGTCCCTTGTAGCGTCTGATATTCGCGCAGAGCTGGTAGTAGTAGTTGTCGCCGAGAACGGTTCTCGTGGGCTCGCAGTCGCGGCTGTGTTCGTAGTCGAACTGGTCCGGGAACGCGTTGGGCGTGCCGAGCCACTCGTCGAAGCGGCCTGCGATGAGCTCGTTCCAGCCGGTCACGAATATGAAATCCGGGTCGACCGAGAGCGCGTAGTCCCACTGCTGCTGGAAGTTCCGGCCGTAGAGGCAGAGGTCAGGCGTGTCCTTCGAGACGGTTGCTTCAGTTCCGAATTTGTCGTAGGAATAGGTGTAATCTCCCTTCGCGAAACTGCGGGAGTAGACGCCTTTGCCGCCGTTCGAGTTCATTGCGTTGAGCCCGTTGTCGTTGGCGTTCTGCGCGACGTTGACGGTCATCTGCTCGACCGAACCGTCCTTCTTGACGCCGTATTTCGTCTGCGGGTAGACGGAGCACCAGCCCCACCATTTCCTGTCCGCGTCGTAAGGCGTGTCGGCCGCGAAATATGTAGGTTCATTGTGCCTGAACGTGAAAAAGTCGAGGATTTCCCTGTCCAAAGGCTCCTGCGGGTCCAGGCTCTCGGGGTGCGCCATAATGACGGGCTTGCCTTCCCAGTAGAAGAACAGGCACTCGTTGTCGGGATCCGAATAGAATTCTTTGTAGACGCGTCTCAGCATAGTGCGGGTCGTGTCGCAGGGACAGAAGTTGAGCATGAACGCGAACTTCGGCACGTTGATTCCCTGTGCGAGCGCCTTTTTGTAGACTTTCGCGAGGAATTTGTAGTCATCGTCCCAGAGGAAGTCGCCGTTCGTGCAGTCGAAGAAGAGCACGTCGACGCCGGCGTTCGCGATCAGTTCCGCGTTCTTGCGCAGCGTGAACTCGTCGCGGTCGTGGTAGTATCCGTACACCGGTTTTCCCCAGAAATGGGCGGTTCCCGAAGGCGTACCCTCCCACACGGGGTGGCTGAAATCATTGACCGCCTCGGGGTTCTTCGCGAGTATCTCGGTGACGTTTCTCGCGGGACGGCCGGATTGAGCCGTGTGCCAGGTCCAGTAGAAGAGGCCTACGAATTTGTTTCTTTTTGCGCCGGTTTCCACCGATGCAGGAAGCTTTCTTCCCAGTGCGTCCGTGGCGCCCCAGAAGTCCGGCTGAACGTACAGTTCGCGGGACGCAAGCGTTGAATGTGAAGGTTCGATTCTGTGATCTGCCATAGTATTACCTCCGGTTTTGCTGTCGGTTGTCCGGTTTTATTCGGGTTGCGGGCTGTTTCAGTACTGCCTCAAGCCGCAGAAGAACATCGCGGCGTGGGCGAGTATCGTGAAAATGTTGTCGACGAATTCGCGGGCGTAAAGCGTTTCCTTTACGAATCCGTAGACCGTCGCGGCGAGAATTACCACGAGCGCGGCAATCGCGAAGCCCCATGCGACGTTACGGATTCCGCCTCTGTTTCTGCAGTACATCGCGAACAGGAAGTACGCCACGAGCAGCAGGAACTTCCCGAAGTGCATAACGTACGCCGGCGAGAAAGCCGTCTCGACCGCCCTTATGTTGTTTATAAAAAAGACCGCGTAGGCCACTGCCGCAAAGGCGGCGAGAATCGCGGTGAAAATCGAAAAGCCGCCCACCATCGGCTCGAGGTCGCGGAGACTCACAATAAAGAACAAAAGCGCTGCAGCCAGCGTGACCACCGGGAACAGCGCGGGGCCGAAAAAGTAACTGAAAAAGTTTGTTTTAAAGCTGTAGCCGGAAACGTAATCGAACACGCCTTTCCAGCCGTTCGAGAAGAGCCAGCCCGCGCCCAGTACGCCTAATAGCACCGAGAGCATTCGCGCAAAGTTGCTCCCTGTTTTCGTTTTTGCCATTTTTATCCTCCGTAAAAAACTTGGTGACGCCTCGCGGAAAGCTTTCGGTTCACTGCCCGCGCGGAACGTCTATACACTCTGAGATTTCTTCTATTTTTCGGAGAAAAAGCTTCTCCGGAATACGCTTCAGCCTCACGAACGGCGGCTCCTTTTTGGGGCTGATCGGCTTTACCAGCAGCGACAGGCAGGATGAACGCGACGCGCCCCAGACGTCCGTGAAAATCTGGTCGCCCACAACGAGCGTCTCGCTTCCCGTAACGCCGTACTGCGCGAAAACTCTTCTAAAACCCTTCCTGGACGGTTTGAAAGCGTCGCCTTCGAAGCTCATCCCGAGAATCGCGGCAAGCTTTTTGACGCGTTCCTTGTGGCCGTTGGAGAGAATGCACATGCCGAAGCCCGCACGCGTCAGTCCGCGGACGAACTCGATTATCCTCTCGGACGGTTCGGTCTCCTCGTACGAAACAAGCGTGTTGTCGGCGTCGAATACAATGAACCTGACGCCGCGGTCGTATAGCTTTGCGAAATCGGCTGTCAGGACGCTCTCCGCCCTGAAATCCGGGTAAAACTTATCCAGCATGCTCTGTCTCTCTGCGCTCCGGTCTCTTCCGCTGTCTCTCCGCCTGCGTCAGACCATCTTCTCGCTCATCTGCGTGCCGCCCAGCAGGTGGTAGTGGAGATGCTGCACGCTCTGGCAGGCGTCGGGCCCGCAGTTGGACATGATTCTGAAACCGCTCTCGGAAATGCCGAGCGTCGTCGCGATTTCGCCTGCAACGAGCTGAATGTGGCCGAGCAGCGCCTCGTCCTCCTCGCAGAGTTCGAGAACGTTCGCGGCGTGCTTCTTGGGAACGATCAGAACGTGGACCGGTGCTTGCGGATTGATGTCCCGGAAAGCAAAAACTGATTCGTCCTCGTAAACCTTTGAAGACGGTATCTCGCCTTTAATAATCTTACAAAAAATGCAGTTGTCCATCGGGTTCCTCCGGTTGGTTTAAAAGTCTGCGGGCGGCGGCGCCTGTATTGCGCGGTCTACGGGTTATAAGCCGCATCCGGTTGCGCCGCCCTGCCGCAGGGGTTTGATAATTAAATAATCGGGCTTGAAGCCGGCTTATTGCGGTCAGATGAATTCTTTTACGGACGCAAGCATCTTGTCGATTGCGCCAACGTCCCTGCCGCCTGCCTGCGCCATATCGGGCCGGCCGCCGCCTCCGCCACCGCACATCGCGGCGGCCTTCCTGATGACGTCGCCGCACTTGATTCCCTTTGCGACGCACGCCTTGGAAGCCATCGCGACGATGGATACTTTGCCGTCCTTGCCGGACGCGAGAACGCAGAGCGAGCACTCGGCCTTGTCGCGGATGCTCTCGCAGAGGTCTCTCAAAGCGTCGCCTGCGAGTTCGTCGAAGCGGCCCGTAAACACGGTGACGCCGGAAACTTCCTGAGCGTTTTTGATGACGTCGTCTACGCCGCCGGAGGCCTTTTCGCGCTTCATCTTTTCGATCTCTTTGGTGAGCTCTTTGAGCTTCGCGGACTGGGCTCTGATCTTCGCGCAGATGTCGGAAGTCGGCGCCTTCGCGGCGTCGCAGGCCTCGGCGAGAACCGATTCTTTCTCCTTAAAATAGGCAATTGCAGTCTTGCTTGTGACGGCTTCGATTCTCCTGATACCGGCGCTTACGGCAGATTCGTGGAGAATCTTCACAAGACCGATGGATGCGGTGTTCCTGACGTGGGTGCCGCCGCAGAATTCGACGCTGTAGCCGCCCATGTCGACCACACGCACGATGTCGCCGTACTTTTCGCCGAAGAGCGCCACCGCGCCGAGCTTTTTGGCCTCGTCGATCGGCAGTTCCTTTACGGTTACCGGGTACTCGGCAGAGATGGCCTCGTTGACGAGTCTTTCGACCTCGGCGAGTTCATCGGGCGTGACGGCCTGCATGTGGTTGAAGTCGAACCTGAGGCGTTCGCTGTTGACGCTCGAACCGGCCTGGTGGACGTGAGGTCCGAGGACAGTGGTGAGAGCCTTCTGGAGAAGGTGCGTCGCGCTGTGGTTGCGCTCGGTGAGTCTACGCTTTTCGGCGTCGACTGTGAGCTTGCAGACGTCGCCGGTCTTCACCGTGCCGTCCACCACGCAAACGGAGTGCATCCAGCGCTTGTCGTTCGTCTTCGTGACGCCCGCGAGCTCGAGAACGGCTCCTTCGGCAGTTACGATCTCACCCTGGTCGGCCTCCTGGCCGCCGCTTTCCGCGTAGAACGGAGTCTTGTCAAATACGGCCACCGCCTCGTCGGACGTCTCCGCGCTGTCGCAGACCTCCAAAACGCCGTCGGCGTTCTTCTTAAGCAGGCAGATGAGCTTCGCGTCGCAAGAAAGGTCGGTATAGCCGACGAATTCGGTGGCGGGAACGTCTTTCGGAAGCACAGCCTCCTTGCCGCTCCAGGAGCTCTCTCTGTTCTTGATGGCCTCCCTCGCCTTTTCGCGCTGGACCTTCATGGCTTTGCGGAATTCCTCTTCGTTGACCGAAAGACCGCTCTCGGCGAGCACCTCTCTCGTCAGGTCGAACGGGAACCCGTAGGTGTCGTGCAGCTTGAACGCGACTTCGCCGGAAACTTCTGTCGCTCCGGACGCCTTCGCGTCTTTAACGATGTCGCCAATCAGCAGCATTCCCTGATCGATTGTCGCCGAGAAGCGCTCCTCTTCCGCCGCGATGACCTTCTTGATATACGCCTCTTTCTCGATGAGCTGCGGGTAGGCGCTGCCGGATTCCTGAATCACGACCTCGGCGAGCCTTGTCAGGAACGCGCCCTTAATGCCCAGAAGTTTCCCGTGGCGGCACGCGCCCCTCAAAAGCCTTCTGAGAACGTAGCCGCGCGCCTCGTTGGAAGGCACTACGCCGTCGGAAACCATCATAACGGTGCTTCTGATGTGGTCGGTGATGACTCTTATCGAGACGTCGTCCTTGTAGACTTCGCCGTATTTCTTGCCGGAGAGCTCGCAGACGGTGTCGAGAATTCTTCTCACCGTGTCGACCTCGAACAGGTTCCCGACGCCCTGCATAATGCAGGCGAGCCTTTCGAGGCCCATGCCGGTGTCGATGTTCGGGAACGCCAGCCGCTCGTAGGAGCCGTCGGCCTTCCTGTCGAACTGCGTGAAAACGAGGTTCCAGACTTCCATGTAGCGGTCGCAGCTGCATCCGACCTTGCAGTCGGGTCTGCCGCAGCCGTATTCCGGACCTCTGTCGAAATGAATTTCCGAGCAGGGACCGCAGGGGCCTTCTCCGTGCTCCCAGAAGTTGTCCTCTTTGCCGAAACGGTAAATTCGCTCCGCGGGAACGCCGACGGTCTTGTTCCAGATGTCGTACGCCTCGTCGTCGTCCTTGTAGACCGTGATGTACAGTCTGTCGGCGGGAATCTTCATGTCCTCGGTGAGGAATTCCCACGCCCACGGAATGACTTCTTTCTTGAAATAGTCGCCGAACGAGAAGTTTCCGAGCATTTCAAAGAACGTTCCGTGCCTGGCCGTCTTGCCGACGTTGTCGATGTCCGGCGTGCGGATGCATTTCTGGCACGTGGTCACCCTCTTGCGGGGCGGCACCTGCGCGCCTGTAAAATAGGGCTTGAGCGGGGTCATTCCCGCGTTGATTAGGAGGATACTCGGGTCGTTCTCGGGCACCAGCGAGAAGCTCGGAAGCCTGAGATGGCCCTTGCTCTCGAAAAATGAGAGATATCTCTCCCTGATTTCATTCAAACCAAGTTTTTCCATACAAAAATTTACCGTGTGGTTTCCTTTCGAAAATAAATTTATAAAACCTGCCCGGCAATTCAAGAGCCGTAAAACTCGGTCGGTAAAACGTCGCAATTACGGCTTGAATTCCGGGGCTCTGACGGACAGTGTCCGCGTTTTTCAACATTAACAAGTTGGCCGTTTTCGGGCCGGCAGGCAGGAATGCGTAAAGACAGATCTCTGCCCCCGCCTCTCAATCAGGGATTTTCGCCTGTCGGCTCTTCACCTGTGGGCTCTTCGGTGGGTTCTTCGCCTGTCGGTTCCTCAGTCGGCTCTTCCGTGGGCTCCTCAGTGGGTTCTTCGGTCGGTTCCTCGGTAGGCTCTTCCGTGGGTTCCTCGGTGGGCTCTTCGGTAGGCTCCTCAGTCGGTTCTTCGGTGGGCTCCTCAGTAGGCTCTTCCGTGGGTTCCTCAGTGGGCTCTTCGGTAGGCTCCTCGGTAGGTTCTTCCGTAGGCTCCTCGGTGGGCTCTTCGGTGGGCTCTTCCGTAGGATCCTCAGTAGGCTCTTCGGTCGGCTCCGCGGTGGGCTCCTGTGTAGGCGTGGGAGTCGGAGTCGCGGTGGGCGCGGCTACCTCTGCGGGGGGAGTGGGCCTGGGAGTCGTACTCTCGGTCGGCGTGGGTTCGTTTGTCGGCGCGTTGGTGGGAGCGTCCGTGGGAGTCGGGGTTTCGTTCGTTCCGGCGGTCTCGGAAGGAATCTCGGTGGGCGCTACGTAAGGTGTCGCGCTTTCGCCGGGAGCTTCGGTCGCGTCGCCGGGTTCGGGGGTCGCTTCTTCGGAAGGAGTTGCGGAAGCCACCGTTTCGGGTGTAGGCGTCGCTTTGCCGTCTTTCCCGGGCTTCTTGAACATTTCAATCGCGAAGAACGCGAGAATGACCACAATAATCAGGCAAACGATGAATATGACGACCGTCGGCCATATGCTCTCTTTCTCGTCGTCCTCGCCGCCGAGTCCGATGAAGTTCTTGAACGCTTTCTTAAGGCCGCCCTTCTTTTCACCGCCTTCGGATTCGCCGGAGCCTTCTTCGCCGCCGTCTTCTCCGGATTCGCCGCCGTCTTCGGGTTCCTCGCCTCTCTCAAAGTCTTCGCTCTCGGCGCTGACGCCGCCCGCGAAGCCCGCTTTCGAGCCGGTTTTTGAACCCGCTTTCGAGCCGCGCTCTGGAACGTCGTTCTTCCGCATCTCGTTTTCGATGTCGATAAGGCCGATTTCACCGACTTCGAGGGACTGCCCTTCGGTCGGCTGCTCCGCCGGCTTTTCGGGCTCTCTCGCGTCGGCCATAATGTCGCCGGACAGGTCGACGCCGGCGGGCATGAACGTGATGACTTCCTCGGGCTTCTCCTCTTCCTCCGGTTTCTTCTTGCCGGGAAGGATCATTCCGAGAATGCCGCCCTGGCCCTTTTTTGGCTCTTCGCCGCTGTCGGAGCCGCGGGAAGGAGCGACCTTCACGTCTCCGTCTCCGTCATAATCTGCCGCGGCCGTTTCAGGCTTCTTTTCGCCTGTTTTTCCGGGTTCCTTGCCTCTTCCTCCGAAAACAGCTTCGGAGCCTGCAACCGCACCCGCGGCACCCGCCGCAGCTGCCGCAGCCGCAGTCTTTCCCGCAGCCGAACCGCCTTCGGGAACCGCCGCCGCGCCTTCACTGTACGCCTTTACGACGATGACGGTAAAGTCGCCGACGTGCTCGTTCTGGTACGCGCTGAGAACGTATCCCGCGATGTCGCCGGGTTCGTCGTAAGCCGCAGCCGCTTCAACCAGCACGCCCTCTTCAACGTAGTCGCTGAAAGCGGTGCTGACGATAATGAATATCTCGCCTGCGGACGCGTCGTAAGTCTCGACGTCGGGAATCGCAGCCTCGCCGCTGATGCCCAGGTATTTTACCAGCTTTCTGCGCTGCGGATGGTTGCGGAGTTTCGCGGGCGGAATGATGCCCATGTCGACCATTTTCTTCGCCTGGGTGTGTTCGTGCGAAAGCTCGGTGGCCTCGCCGTCCTTGACGGAGAAAACCTTGACGTTGCCGACGTTCGCGACCGTGATCGTATCCTCGTCGGTGCACATTACAGCCGCCGAGACCTTAACGGACAGGTCGGAGTCCTCGTCGATCGTCTGCGATACGTCGAGCGCCGCCTCTTTGAAGAAGTTCTTCAGAAGCTTCGTGACGACCGTGTCGCTGTTCTTTATATAAAAGGAGTGGTACTTCTTGAGTTTTGAAAAGGCGGCGTAGACCTGGTCCTTCACGACGTTCTCGCCGTAGGAACCGGTGGCGATGCCGAACATCTGGCGACCGGGTTTGGCCGTCTTCTGTGTCAGCTTGATCTTGTTGCCGTCGATGTCGGGAGTAATCACCTTGGAGTTGAAGTAGTAATTGTCACAAAAGCGGTCTTCCCCCGCTCCGGGATAATAAACAACAGATGATTTGAAGCTCAGCATAATATTACGTCCTCTCGGATTTTTTTGTTACATAAAATAACACCTTATCTTACCACGTTTAAGTCGCCATTTCAACGATTTTTCGATATTTGCGCGCGTTTTAAAGCATTTTTCAAGGGTTCAGCCGTGCGCGGGGCTTCCGGAACGCGAAACGGGAACGTTGCGGGAACGTGTAAACAACAAAAAAGCGCCGCGCCCCTTCAAAAAATCGGGGGCGCGGCGGCCAAAAACCATTCATTTATACGATTAAAATCACCCTACTGTCACGACCTCGACGCCTTCTACAGCGGCCTTCTCGAGGGTCTCATAGTCGTAGCGTTTCTCCTCCGCGAGCACCTCTTCCAGCGACGGCCTCGTCTTCGGGTGGCGCGGCGTGAAGACCGTGCAGCAGTCCTCGTAAGGCAGAATGCTCGTCTCGAACGTTCCAATCTCGCGGGCGACCGCAATCACGTCGACCTTGTCCATCGCGATCAGCGGCCTGAAAACCGGCATTCCCGCGGCCGCATCGGTGCAGTACATTGCCTGCATAGTCTGGCTCGCGACCTGCCCGATGCTCTCGCCCGTTACAAGTGCCGCGCAACCGTTCCTGCGCGCCAGTTCCTCCGCGATCCGCATCATCGAACGCCTCATAATGACCGTTCCCAGTTCGTCGCGGCACTTCGCGTGGATCTCGAGCTGCACCTCGGTGTACGGAACGATCATCACCTTGATCTCCCCGCAGTACGCCGACAGAATTTTCGCCAGCTCGAGCACTTTTTCCTTCGCGCGCTCGCTCGTATAAGGGTAGCTGAAAAAATGCACCGCGCAGATCTTCACGCCGCGCGTTGAGACCATGTACCCCGCGACCGGACTGTCGATTCCCCCCGAGAGAAGAAGGCAGGCCTTCCCGTTGCTGCCGATCGGCATGCCGCCCTGCGCTTTGATAATGTCGGTGTAGACGTAGGTCTCCTCGCGCACCTCGCAGTAAAGAATGAAATCCGGCTCGTTGACGTCGACCGTCAGTTCCGGGAACTCGTCAAGCAGGACCGCGCCGAGTTCGCACGAGATCTCAAGCGAGTTCATCGGGAACGTCTTAACGCCGCGCCTGGTCTCGACCTTGAATTTCACGCTCGCGGGAATGCCGGTTTTTCCAATCTCCGCAAGCTTCTCGCGCACCGCCTTTTTCGCAATCTCCGCAAAGGCGTCGAACTCAGAAACGCTTCTCAGCGCAACGCTCGACGACACGATTCCGAAAATCTCCGAAACCGCTTTGACCGCCTTCCCGTAGTCGAAATCCGCGCTCTTCGGAACCACGTAGAACCTGGACTGCGCCCAGTGAACGTCGGGATTCCCGCACGCTTTCAGGCGGTCGCGCATGTTTCTCGAAAGGTTCTTCTCGAACGTGGACCGGTTGAGTCCCTTAAGGGCGATTTCGCCGATTCGGCAGAGAATTATCCTTTCAGGGAGATATTTCCCGTTTTTCCCGGCTGAGCCGTTTGATTCGCTCGAACAGCCTGGTTCGTGAATTTCGCCAATGTTGTTGTATTCGTTTTCAGTCTGAAATGTCATTTCCGTCCTCAAAAATCTATTAATCTCTGTTCCGCGGGCTCCGTTTACTGTTCCGGTTATTGCCGGTTATTGCTCCGGTTCCGGCTCCCCCGCGGTCTTTCTCTGCCTCATGTCGGCCGGCGCCGCGCGCCTCAGTTCCTTCACGCACTCGCAGACCGCCGCGAAGCACCTGTCGATATCCTCTTCCGTCGTAAACCTCGAAAGGCTTATCCTGATGCTGCCGTCGATGATCTTCACCGGCACGCCCATCGCCGTGAGCACGTGGCTGCGGTTCTTTTTGTGCGACGAACAGGCCGAACCGACCGAAACGTACACGTTCCTCGACTCGAGCGCGTGAAGCATGACCTCGGCGCGGAGGGGCGCGAACGAAACGTTAAGAATGTAAGGCAGCGAGACGTCGGGATCCGAGTTAAACACCACTTTTTCGCCGTACTTCTCTTTTAAAAGTGTGCGAAGCTTCGAGTTCAGCGCAAGGGCTCGTTCGTACGACGCGTCAATGTCCGCAAAAGCCTCCCTCGCCGCCTCCGCAAACCCTGCCAGCGCGGGAACGTTCTCGGTTCCCGAACGCAGTCCGTTTTCCTGTCCACCGCCGCTTATTATAGGCGCGATTCTGACGCCTTTCCTGACGTACAGGAAGCCTGCTCCGCGCGGTCCGTGGATCTTGTGGGCGCTCGCCGTCAGCATGTCGCAGCCCATATCTTTAACGTCGACTTTGAGCTTTCCGTAACCCTGAACGCAGTCGGTGTGCAGAACGATCTTCGGGTTTATCGCGTTCTTGAGCGCGGCAATTTCTTTAATGGGCATGATCGCGCCGGTCTCGCTGTTGACCGTCATCACGGAGATAAGCGACGTTTCAGGTTCAATCATTTCCGCCAGCTTTGCCATGTCGACGACGCCGTCGGGTCTGACCGGACAGTAAGAGACTCGAACGCCGAAGTCTGCAAGCGCCTTCGCGGTCTCGAGAACCGAGGGATGTTCAACGGCCGACACGATAACGTGCCTGCCGGCGTGTTTGTTGGCGGCAAAGAATCCTTTAAGCGCGAGGTTGTTCGACTCCGAACCGCCGGACGTGAAAATAATCTCGTCGCGGCCGGCGTTGATCGTTTCCGCAACGGTCTCGCGCGCCTCGCGGAGCGCCTTTTCGGCATTCATTCCCAGTCTTGAGAGGGACGAAGGGTTGCCGTAAAGAAGCTCCGCCGTCGAAGCGACCGTCTCCGTGACTTCCGGCGTCTGCCTCGTGGTGGCGCTGTTGTCAAGATAGACGTCCCTCTTCGCGTAAAACGGGCTCTCGACGTATTTCCGGAAAATATCCGGCCTGCGCTCGCGCGTTATCTTTTCGGCCTCGGCAAGGCGCCAAGCTGTGATGTCGGCGTGATTCCCGCCCAAAAGCACCTCGGGAACGGCCATCCCCTCATAAACGGCGGGCTTCGTGTACTGGGGGTACTCCAAAAGAAGCCCCTCGAACGACTCGCAGCCTGCCGACTCGGGCGAACCGAGCACACCGGGAACGAACCTCACCACCGCGTCGGTCAGCACCGCCGCCGCCATCTCGCCGCCGGTAAGAACATAGTCTCCGATCGAAATCTCTTCGTCGCAAATGCTGTCGATCACGCGCCGGTCCACGCCCTCGTAATGCCCGCAGAGAATGACCAGATACGGCTTTCCCGCGAGCCTCTTCGCGACCTCCGAGTCGAGCTTCGTGCCCTTCGGGGACATGTAGACCGTGTAGGGTTTGACGTCCGGGGTCATTTCCGCCGCCTTCGCCACCGCGTAGCGGTAACAGTCCATAACAGGCTGGCAGGTCATAAGCATGCCCGGTCCGCCACCGTAAGGCGTGTCGTCGACTTTCCGCTGTTTATTCTGCGTGTAATCCCTGATCTGATAGTAGCCGATGTCGAGCAGGCCCCCTTCCGAGGCGCGTCCGATTATGCTCCCGCCGAGAGCCGACTGTATCATTTCCGGGAAAAGCGTCAAAATGTCTATCTTCATGTTTGCAGAAACAAATTTTCCCTGTTTTTAGTCAAAAACAGCAGTTTAAAAAGCGGCGCGGCTCAACACGTTTTATTGCGACCTCGTTCCGGCAATTGCGCCGCGCCTCCCCTTTAATCAATACCCGGGCTTCCCGAGCAGTTTGAACATATTCTTCTTGTACGCCTCAACGCCGGGCTGGTTGAACGGGTTCACGCCCAGCATGTAGCCGCTCACGCCGCAGGCCCTCTCGAAGAAGTAGACAAGCGCGCCGAAGTTCTTCGCGTCGAGGGTCTCCATCGTGATCTTGAGGTTCGGAACTCCGCCGTCGACGTGCGCCATCGCGGTTCCTGCCGCCGCCTGTTTGTTCACGTAGTCCATTCCCTTGCCGGCAAGGTAGTTGAGGCCGTCCAGATTCTCCGGGTCGGTCCCGATCACGGCGTCGCGTCGCGGCTTCTCAACGTTCAGCACGGTCTCGAAGAGGATTCGTTTTCCGTCCTGGATGTACTGCCCCATAGAGTGAAGATCAGTGGTGAAATCGCAGGAAGCCGGGAAAATGCCCTTGCCGTCCTTGCCCTCGGACTCGCCGTAGAGCTGCTTCCACCACTCGCTGACAAAGTGCAGACCGGGCTCGTAGTTGACGAGAATCTCGACTTCCTTGCCCTTTCTGTAGAGCGCCGTTCTCGCCGCCGCGTAAAGATTGCAGGCGTTCCCGGAAAGTTCAGTGTTAGCGAACTCGTCGTAGGCTTCCGCGGCGCCTTCAAGAACCGCGTTGATGTCGATCCCCGCAACCGCCATCGGCAGAAGTCCGACCGGAGTCAGCACGCTGAACCTTCCGCCAACGTCGTCGGGAATCACGAAGGTCCTGTAGCCCTCTCGGTCCGCCATCGTTTTGAGCGCGCCTCTAGCTCGGTCGGTCGTGGCGTAAATGCGCTTCGCGGCGCCCTCTTTCCCGTACCTTTTCTCAAGAAGCTCCTTGAAGAAGCGGAACGTGACCGCGGGTTCGGTGGTCGTTCCCGATTTGGAGATGACGTTCACCGAGAAGTCTCTCTTGCCGATGAGTTCGGAAAGGGACAGAAGGTACTCCGGGCTGATCGAGTTGCCCGCGAAGAACACCGCAGTGTTCGCGCGTTTCTTTCCCGTGAGCGCCTTGATATTGTAGAAAGGA
>JAEEGI010017839.1_pt1 | contig 14493 bp, 12 predicted proteins | sample 8958751 | NCBI WGS metagenome assembly JAEEGI01 (sample SAMN16246545, study PRJNA631951) | gut metagenome | biome: gut microbiome; feature: rumen; material: KS-attached | host: Bos | place: Iran: Karaj | collected 2018-10
TGGTAAACGATGTATATCAGGAGGCCGGAGCCCGCAAAGAACAGCGCGGCGTAAAGCAGGGCCATTCCGTAGCTGCCTGCCACCATGGAGCCTATGAAGCCGGTGATCCAGCCCCAGAAGGGTACAAGCTTGAACCAGAGGGAGCCGAAGACCTTGACGGCAGCCTGTATGTGCACCAGTCCGCTGAGCTTCCAGTAGGCGAAGAGGCCTGCTGCGATCACGGCAAGGAAGGCATAGATGCCTGTTCTTATCCTGCTTTTATAGCCGGGGCGGCTTGCTGTCACAAGGTAAAGCAGCAGCTGTATGAGCTTGCCTGCGATAAAGCTGAGGCCAAAGCCCACGATCACGCCGATGGCTCCGGGCACGCTCATGCCCATGTTCAGGGTCAGATTCGGTATCTGTATGAACATGTATATGGTCATGAAGATGGCGGTTCCCATCTGGGTCATGAGCCTGAAGAGAAGCACCGACTGGGGCTTCATGGGCGAGGCAAAAAGCAGCGGCACGTCCGCCGGCAGAAAGATGCGGCTTCCGTTTTTATCCGCGCTGATGGCCTGGATGACCATTATCACCAGGACTATGGCCGCGGCTCCCACCTCGAACAGCTGGGAGAGCTCTACGCCAAGCTCCTTGAAGGGATAATGGTTCTCTTCCTCCAGGTATTCCTGCAGCTCCTCCGGAAGCTGGGACATGGCCTCCTCCGGTATCTGGACCTCGGTCTGCGCCGGCTCATCCGGATGCAGCTCCTCGTCCAGGTCCGCCATGGTGGCGGCAAAATAGCCGATGAGGCCGCCGATGGCCATGCATGCAACTATGAAGATAAGCACCCAGGTTTTGAAGAGCTTGCGGATCTGGTTTATGAGGCTGTGGGTTCCGTAGTAGAGAAAGAGCCTCATTTTGAAGGCCTCCCAAAGCCGAAGAGGCGCTTTTTAGGCGCTTCGGCAGCTTCTGCCTCATCGGAGCCGGAGCCCTCCTCGCTGTGACTCATATCGTCTTTTTGAAGGCCCTCGGTCACATCGAAGAAGAGCTGCTCCAGGCTTCTGCCGTCAGCATCAAGCTCGGGCTTTGTGATATTGGACATGATGCGTCCGGACTGCATGATTATAGTCCTGTCCCAGAGCATGTCCACGCTGTCGATGATGTGGGTGCTGACCAGCAGGCAGCGTCCCTCGCTTCTCATCTCCTCGATCACGCCCTTAAGCTCCTTGATGGCGTGGGGGTCCAGGCCTATCATGGGCTCGTCCAGCAGCAGATACCGGGGCTGGGGAAGGAGCCCCAGGCAGATATTCAGCTTCTGCTTCATACCCTTGGACAGCTCATCTCCGAACTTTTTTCTTTTGTCCGACAGCTCAAAGCGGTCCAGCAGCTGATCGATGCGGGGCTTGTAATCGCTGAGCTTATAAGCTCTTGCAAGAAACTCCATGTGCTCGGAGACCGTCAGATTCGGGTACAGGGAGGGCATCTCCGGAATGTAGCCCAGCAGCCTTCTGGCGTCGCTGGTCTTGTTGGGAAAGCCCTCGACCATGATGTCCCCGTCATACTTAAGGAAGCCGATCACGGATTTCATGATGGTGCTCTTTCCTGCGCCGTTGGGGCCAAGAAGCACCGTGACGCTGCCGGGATCCAGGGTGAAGCTCACATCGTCAGCCGCCAGATTCTTGCCGTAGCGCTTTGTTACGTGACTTACAGTTAGCATTTTGATTCCTTTTTATTTCTTGCCCAGCAGTCTGAACATGTTTTTCTTGTAATCCTCAACGCCGGGCTGGTTGAAGGGATTGACTTTCTGCATGTAGCAGGAGATGCCGCAGGCGATCTCATAGAACAGGACCATTTCGCCAAAGGTGGCCTCGTCCGGTCTTTCGAGAACGATCTCCATTACAGGCACGCCGCCTGCGATGTGGGCTTCCATGGTGCCCTTCTGGGCTGCCAGAAGCACCTGGTTCATGTCCTTGCCTGCCACATAATTGAGGCCGTCCTCATTGGCCTCGGTGGCCTTTACCTCCAGCTTAGCGGCGGGCTCTTCGAAGCGCACCATGCTCTCCTGGATGATGGGCTCGCCGTCCTGGATGAACTGGCCCAGAGAGTGAAGGTCTGCGGTTATCTGGCAGCTGGCGGGGAAGATGCCCTTCCTGCCCTTGCCCTCGCTTTCGCCGTAGAGCTGCTTCCACCATTCGGCCATGAAGCGCATGGATTCGCCGGGATAGGACTGGATCTCCACGGTCTTGCCCCTGCGGTAGCCGGTCTCGCGGACCGCAGCGTAGAGCAGTGCGGGGTTGTCGGAGCTTTCCCTGCTGTATTCAGCCTGAGCCTTTGCAGCCGCATCCATGACCTTGTCGATATCGATGCCTGCAGCAGCCATGGGAAGAAGTCCCACGGGGGTGAGCACACTGTAGCGGCCGCCGATATCATCGGGCACCACGAAGGTCCTGTAGCCAACCTCGTCTGCCAGGCCCTTGAGAACGCCCTTTGCCTTGTCGGTGGTGGCGATTATGCGCTGTTTGCACTCCTCTGCGCTGTAGCGGCTGTACATGTATTCGCGGATGATGCGGAAGCCCAGAGCCGGTTCCAGAGTGGTGCCGGATTTGGAAATGACATTCACGTAGACGCTCTTGCCCTCGCAGAGGCGGAGCACCTGATAGATGTCAAAAGCATCAAGGCCGTTTCCAAGGAAGTAGACCTGGGGATTTCCGGGCTCCTGATTGTGGCGGGAGCTCTTGAGCATCTCTATGGCAGCCCTTGCTCCCAGGTAGGAGCCTCCGATGCCTATCACTATCAGGACCTGAGCCTTTTCTCTTATCTCGGCAGCAACTTCCTTTACAGCCTTGTACTCCTCTGTCTTCGGGTAGTCTCCCGGGAGCTCCATCCAGCCTGTAAATTCGGCGCCCTCGCCGCTCTTGGACTTGAGGGTCTTAAGAGCCTCTATAGCTTCTGTCAATGTGCTGATGTCAGGTCTTCCTGCGCCTTCACAGTTAAACTTTATCATTTTTTCCTCCTTTAAAAACGGGCTGTCTGAGTAAAATAAGCCCGCGTATTTCCTCTATTTCTGCGTGATCGGATTCAGGATCACGCCAGGGCTGCGATGGCAGCTCCGGTGATGCCTGCCTGCTCCACCTGCATAATGCGGCAGTCGATGCCAAGCTCTTTGCTGATGTATTTATCGATCAGCGAATCTATCCTCTCCTTATAGCCGGGAGCGTGGTCGTAGGTGCCGCCCTCTATGCAGACCCAGACGCTGCCGCCCTTTTCCTTTGCGGAAGCCGCCGCAGGAGACATGGCCACCACGCCTCTGAGCATGGAGACGATGAATATGGCCGCTCTGCCGTAGATGATGCTGTAAATGGCGTCCCGGACAGCCTCTGGATCTGCCTTCCCGCCAACGGTGACGCCCTCCCTGAGGGCTTCCTCGGTGCACATATCCACCAGCATGGCCAGATACTTTCCGCCCACCTGCTTGCCTGTCAGGTGCTCTCCGGGGTTATCGCTCTCCTCGTCCAGCCGGATGTCGAAGCTGCCCCTTTCAAAGGCCCTGAAAAGCTCCCACTCGATGTTGATTATCTCGCCGTTCCATACGCAGCAGCAGTTGGAGCCTGTGCCCGCGATCACTGCAGCCGCAAGGCTTTCCGGATCCTTAAGCTGCGCAGCTGCAGAAAGAAATACCGCCGTGGTGTCGTTGATTATAGTATAGCGGCGGGGCTTCAGGCCTCTGGAAACCAGGACCTTGTTGATCTCCTCGCCCAGAACCAGGCCCGTGGCATCGGGGACCGAAAGGCCCTTGGAAAGGCTGACGATCTTCGCGTCTCCCCCGGGCAGTATCTCCGCCTGATAGGAGAACACAAAGCCCACGTCCTCTATGTCGTAAGCCGCTATCCGGTCCGCCAGCCAGCCGAAGAAATAGTCCTTCTCCAGCCTGCCGCTCTGGATCTTCTCCTGGGTGAAGGAATCGATGACCGCTCTGCTGTTTTCATCGAAGCGCATACGCGCCAGGCGTATGTTGGTGCCGCCGAAGTCCACCGCGAGAAGCTCCTTCGTGTCCCTTGGGATGCCCGGGACACCCAGCCTCGATCTTAAGGGCTGCAGCATGGAGGCCCGCCCCGTAAGAGCCGCTGTGAGGTCCTCGGAGAACAGCTCCCCAAAATGCGGGATTATGCTTTCCTCAGCATACATCCCTCTGCTTTTCATAAATTGTACTATGTCCATAATATCAACCCTTTCCGTTGATATTACAGGTATTTCTTAAAGTATTATTTTATCGTATAGCAGAGCTCTTATCAACAAAAGACCGATATTTTCTTCACAAAAAGAGGGCTCCGGAAGCATTCCGAAGCCCTCTGCATTTTTACCAGATATCAGGTATTAAGCCCTACTCTATGGTGATCAGCTCGTACTCTCTGGTGCCAAGTCCCAGTTCTGCCGCAGCTTCAACGGTGTGGATGCCGTGGCGGGTCTCAATTCGTTCGATAAGGGCAGCCTTGCCCGGATCCTCTGACTTGTAGACCAGGTCCACGCAGGCCTGATCGATGGCTACGGGGTCAAGAGATGCCAGAATTCCCACATCAGCCATGCAGGGATCCTCAGCCTTGGACACGCAGTCGCAGTCCACGGAAAGGTTCTTCATGACATTGATGAAGGCGCTGTTGCCCTTGAAATAGCGGGTTACAGCGGTTGCGGCATCTGCCATGGATTCCAGGAAGCCGTCCTGCTCAGCCAGATTGCTCCAGAGGATCTTCTGATCGTCTGTGAAGCCGGCGGAATGGATGATGGACTTGCCCGCGGAGCTGGCGCAGCCAATGGAAAGCTGCTTCAGCGCTCCGCCAAAGCCACCCATGGGATGGCCCTTGAAGTGGGAGAATACCAGCAGGGAATCGTAGTTGGCGATGTTCTTGCCAAGCAGATCCTTCTTGATGCGCTTGCCGTAGGGGATCTCGATCTCAAGATCCGGGCCCTCCGCATCCATCAGGTCGAAGGTGAAATACCTTTCCCAGCCATGCTTTTTTATGAGCTCGATGTGCTTGTAGGTGTAGTTTCTGGCGCCCTCATAAGCGGTGTTGCACTCAACAACGGTGCCATTGACATGCTCGACCAGAGGCTTTACCCACTCAGGGCCCAGATAGTTCTGGTTGCCGTCCTCGCCGGAATGCAGCTTAACAGCCACCTTGCCAGGAAGTTCCTTTCCCAGCGCGTCGAAGATCTTTACGATGTTTTCCGGCGTGATTTCCTTGATAAAATAAACCTTTGCTTTTTCCATAGAAATCCTCCTTCAGAAAGATTTGCGAAAGCATTCTATGCTATCGTTCGGTGACGTTTTTACCTGTAATGTGCTCAGGGACCAGAGCGAACAGCAGCGTGCCGGGGCCGGAATGCTCCAGCTCGTAGGCTATATAGTCCTCGTCCTTTGTGAATTTATAGCTGAGCTTTCTTGAGATCTCGTAGGTTGTCTCCCTGTCCTCTATGAATTCTATGCGGCCGAAGACCACCACGCTCTTAAAGCGCAGATACCATTCGCCCTCCTCCTGATGACCGGCAAAGACGCAAAAGCTTGCCTTGTCGCAGGCCTTCATGGCATCGATCTTGTGGCCCTTCTTTCCTCCGTGGAAATAGAGCTTTCCGTCCTCCTCGTTGTAGAAGTGATTGATAGGCATGCCGTAGGGGTAGCCATCGTCTCCGAGAACGGACAGGACGCCCCTCTTTTCGCTTTTAAGAAGCTCAATGCACTCCTCTGCAGGCATCACCTGCTTTACCCTTGCAACTTCTCTGAACATAATTTTTCTCCTGTGCTACTTTGTAAGAATGTCAACATAGAAATCCCAGAAGGCATCCGCGTCTATGTCCAGGACGATCTGAGCCTTCTTCAGGCCCACGGGCATGCCCTTTCCGGTCTCCATGTCGTTGTGCTGATGCTGTCCCCAGCTTACCACGCGGCCGGAATTGAGGCCCTTGCGGTCATCGACGGTTATGTAGCGGGTCTCCACGCGGGTGGCCAGCTCCGGCTTCATGAAGATGGCGGGAACCACCACGTCCCATACGTAATTTGCGCCCTCGTCGTTGAAGGTGCGCTCAGCGGTGAGCATGAACTCGGACACCTTGTTGCCCCTCTTTTCTGCCAGTCTGTCATAGATCTTCTGAGTCAGAATTATCTTGTGGGCAAGGTCGTCGGGCACCACGATCTGGCTCTTCCAGTTGGCAGCCAGGCACTTTTTGATGGCGATGGTGTCGTAGAACCAATTGATCTCAGCCGCAGGGGTGGCATTTCCGGGGATATCGATATCGCCGCCCATGTAGATGATGCCTGCTGCGTCATCTGCGATGGTGGGATCCTTCTGCAGAGCCTTGTAGACGTTGATCGCAGCGCCAACGGCCATGATGGTGACCTCTCCGGGATACTTGTGGACCTGCTCGATCATGAAATCCCATGCAGGCTGCTCCTGGGCGCGGGTCTTGGGATAGCCGTAAAGCGGCTCCTTGGTCAGGTGCAGATAATCCTTTGAGCGCTTGGAAAGATCGAAGTAATCGTTGGTCTCGAAATCCCAGTAGGCGCCGCAGTAGTAGGGAGTGCCGAATTCCTTCTCCTCCTCCCTCATGTCGCGGAAGCCGTCGGTGGGCTCGTCGCTGCCCATGTAGACCTTGATGTCGGGGCGGCCGATCATCTCCAGCTGTCTGAGCGCGGAGGTGGTGCCTTCAGGTACGAATACGTTTCCGCCTACGATGGTGACGCCAAGGAGCTCCAGCTCGCCGAGGGTGTCGGCCTGAGCCAGCATGAACATTGCAATAGCGTCGTCATTCAGATATGCCATATCGCTGTCGAATATTACTTTTCTTGCCATAATACTGATCCCTTTCTGCGTTTAAGTTAACAGCCGGACACGCCGGCCGGTTGATACGGTTTACACATAAATAATACACTAAAACAGCCTGTTCGTCATCAGGCTTTTTGATAGCCCCCTTCATAAATCTGAAGCAAAACAGCGCCCTCTGTGCTATTATTATAAAAAGACCTGAGTTACAAGGAGGATAACATGTCTGAAAGAACTGACGAAATGAGAAGAGGCTTCAAGGCTTCGGATGATATCCGGGACGCGGGGCTTACAACGCCTGATGACATCCAAAGGATCGATGATATCGTTTACGGGCCCTTTGCAGACTGGCAGAGGCTGGACGTCTACAGGCCAAAAGGGACCGAAGATCTGAGGCTGCCGGTGATAGTCAGCGTCCACGGAGGCGGCTGGGCCTACGGAGACAAGGAGCGCTATCAGTATTACTGCATGAGTCTTGCGCAGCAGGGCTTTGCGGTGGTGAATTTCACCTACAGGCTGGCGCCTGAGTTCAGCTATCCCGCCATGCTGGAGGACACCTGCACAGTCTTCGACTGGGTGCTGGACAACGCGGAGCGCTATGCCTTTGATGCGGAGCGGGTCTTCGGCGTGGGTGATTCTGCGGGCGGCCATCTTCTGGCCCTCTACTGCTGCCTCTGCACGAACAAGGAGTACGCTGACTGCTACAGCTTCAAGCCCGAGGAGGACTTCTGCCCCACAGCCGTCGCGCTCAACTGCGGAAAATACAGCTTCGCAGCCGAGGAATTCGCTCCGGATACGCTGATGGCTGATGTTTTCGGGAGGGCACCAACCGCAGAGGAGGCTGAGCTGATGCAGGTGCTGCCCCATGTGACATCGGACTTCCCGCCGGCCTTCGTGATGACCGGCACAGCGGATTTTCTTAAGGCTGATGCCCTTGAGATGACCCAAAGGCTTGCGTCTCTTGACGTTCCCTGCATCTACAGGCTCTACGGCAGCAGCAAAAACAGGCTGGGTCACGTATTCCACTGCAACATGCGGCTGGAGGACGGAGCAAAGGCCAACAGGGACGAATGCGATTTCTTCAAGTCCTTCTGCAAATAAATACACGAAAGCATAAAAAGAGCGGCTTCCCGAAAAGGAGCCGCTTTTTTGATCATGATTATGTAGAATGCTTATACCATCTAATTCCAGCTCAAGCTGCAAAGAACCCGAAAATCAGTGAGGCAGGACGAACTGCACTGCAAGGCCTGCGGCGGCACAGACCATAAGAGCCAGGGCTTCACCGATAAAGAAGCCCTTTATGTGGAACCAGTAGTCATGGTAATCGCTGACCATATCCTCGGTCCCCTTGAATACGAAATAGGGGTCGTGGCAGAACCAGATGATATCCATCACCACCGCATCCCAGAGATTTACGATGGTCCAGAGCAGAAAGCCGTATCCGAAGGCCTGCCCGAAGGTGGTATAGCCGTTCACATAGCGCAGCAGCAGGCTCAATATGACCACGAACAGTACAACGGCACCCAGCTTGGCAGTAAGCTTGTTCTTCTGAGTCGGTATCCTGTCTTTATATTCTTCCAGTGACTTCACCCGCTCCTGAATTGCCGGCGGATAGTTATACAGGGTCTTGATGGGATCTCTGGACATGAGATACACCATCACCGTAAACAGCAGGCAGAGCACAGCGCTTTCGATTGCAATTATCATTTTCCTCACCTCAACCCAGAGGGTTCCTGCTGTTTCCGCGTACATTGGTCTCTATGATGCCGCAGACCTCTTCACCCCGCACAGCCACGTTATACGACGTAAGGTTTGCGGTGCTGCAGGCGTGGTTTGGGATGATGCGTATCCTGTCGCCTATCTTGAGGCTCGTGGGGCATTCAGCGTGAAGCTTTCCCACCTCCTCTGAAAGGCTGTAGACCGTAAGTTCCGGGTGTCCCAGGACTCTTCCGTAACCCTTTATGGAGCTGTTTCCGTGGGCGCCCTGGTCAAGCCCCAGGCACTTGGCTCCGGCGTCGCATATATACAGGTCCTCCTTCGGATGAGAGATCACCGTGGCCAGCACCGTAAGGGCGCAGTCCCGTTCCTCCGCCGCCCCGATGGACAGCTGTATCACATCGTTATAGATGTAATTCCCGGGGTGATATATATTCAGGTTTTTATCGTTTATGTTCGGAAAGAAGGTGGGAGTTGAGCCAGATGACACTATCGAAGGCTCAAAGCCCAAAGCCCGAAGAGCCCGGCAGGCTTTTTCAACTGCTTCCGCCTCCTCTATTGCACTTTTCGCTGCTTCCCCGGCATTCTGCGCCCCGTATACCTGCCCGGGATGGGTGGATATGCCGCAGAATTCAAGGTTCTCAAGATTCTTAAGGGACACAGCAAATTCCCCCGCCTGCTCAGGCCTTATGCCAAAGCGCCCGAGGCCGCAGTCGATTATAACGGTATAGCTAAGCCTGATTCCCGACTTTTTGGCAGCCCGGTCCAGAAGCTCCGCTCCTTCGCGGCTGTCGACCCTTGCAATGACCCTGCCCAGGGAAGCCAGCCTGCAGAGCCGGTCCGCCGCAGCAGAAGAGCCGATGGGATAGGCATACATTATGGGAAAAAGCCCCTCCCCGGCGAATGCCTCGCATTCATCGAGGGTGCCGCAGAGAAGCCCTGCGGCGCCGTATTTCAGCTGCAGCCTGGCCAGCTCAGTGCTCTTGTGAGTCTTGGTCATGGGCCAGATCTCCTTTCCCGCTGACCTCGCAGCCTCTGCGTAGCGCCTGAGATTGTTCTCTGCAATATCCATGTCCAGCAAAATAGCCGGAGTCCTGATTTCGTCTATATTCACAGTTTACCCCCGGGCTGCCGATAATACCGACTCAATGGCTGCATTTATATAATGCTGCCTAAATTCCTGTGGCGCGCCCCTTTTTCCTGCATTATACTACAATTAAAGCACATATTCTGAAATATTTGCGTTGATATGGCGGAGGCAAATGATGATACAGTTTCGTTCATTCGATGACAATGGAAATCTTATCTACGGAGGAAGAGCTGATAAGGGCACCAGGGGCATGGTAAGCTCCGGCAGAGCTGAGGCCTCCTGGATAGGAAAGGAGATAATGGCGGCTGGAGGAAATGCCGTGGATGCAGCGGTGGCTGTGGCCTTCGCCCTCGGAGTCTGCGAGCCCAACGCCTCGGGCCTCGGCGGGGGCGGCTTCATGCTCCTCAGAAATGGAAGGACAGGAAAGACGGATTTTCTCGACTTCAGGGAAAGGGCTCCCATGGCGTCGGATCCCTCCATGTACGAACCGGGCGGACCCTACCCGAACTGCGACAAATTCATGCGGAACGTATTCGGCGGCACTTCCGCAGCGGTCCCGGGAGAGGTGGCGGGCCTGCTATATGCCCTTGAAAACTACGGCACCATGGACAGAAAGACCGTCATGGCCCCTGCTATAAAGCTGGCCAAGGAGGGCTATCTTATGACGCCACTCTTAAGCGGCGACATTAACAGCGTCAGAGCTCAGATGGAAAAGCACGGCAACGGCTGGGAGATCTACGGAAGAGACGGCGAGCCGCCCAAGGCCGGAACGATGATGACCAATCCCGAGCTGGCAAAAACTCTGGAGCTTATCGCTGAGGGCGGCACAGAGGTCTTCTACAGGGGCGAGATCGCAGAAAAAATAGTCCGGAAGGTCAGCGAGGACGGAGGCAGGATGACAGCAGAGGACCTGAAAGCCTTCAGGGTCAGGGTCAAAGAGCCTGTCAGAGGCAGCTACCGGGGCTATGAGATCATATCCTCTCCCACCCCATCCTCCGGCGGCACCCACGTGATCCAGATACTTAACGTGCTGGAGAACTTCGATGTGGGCGCCATGGAGATAAACAGTCCCGAGTACATCCATCTCTTCTCCGAGACCTTCAAGATGTGCTACGCAGACAGGCTGCGCTACATGGGAGACCCGGACTTTGTAAAGCTCCCGCTTAAGGGCCTCATGTCCAAGGAATACGCAAAGACCCTGGCAGCCCGCATAGACCCGGAGCGCTCCCACGCGCCGGAGTGCGGAGACCCCTGGGCTGCAGAGAGCATGTCCACCACCCATTTTTCCATAGCGGACAGCGAGGGCAATCTCGCGGCAGTCACCAGGACCGTGAACCACTATTTCGGAAGCTGCGCTGTGCCGGAGGGCACCGGCTTCTTCCTGAACGACCAGATGGCGGACTTCAGCATAGACCCTGAATCCCCCAATGCGCCTGCGGGAGGCAAGATCCCCCTCTCAAGCATGTCACCCACCTTTATCCTTAAGGACGGGAAGCCTGTTGCGGTGGTGGGAAGCCCAGGCGGCACCAGGATAATCTCCTCCGTGGTGCAGATCATCTCTAAGCTCATAGACCACGGCCTTGATCTTGAAAGCGCTGTAAACTCCCCCAGATTTGGTGACGACACTGCCGACTGCATAATCTACGAGAGCCGCATACCCAAAGAGACCATCGAAGCCCTGGAGGCCATGGGCCACAAGACAAAGGCCTATCCCCAGTGGCACCGGATAATGGGCTCTCTGAACAGCGTTATGCTGCTGCCTGACGGCAGCTTCGAAGGAGCCGCCGATCCCAGAAGAGACGGAAAGGCAGTGGGCTACTAGCCCTCAGGATCTTCGAACGAAGCCCCTAAACCGATCCCAAAACAGAAAACCCGGGCTGCCCTTCAGATGGCAGTCCGGGTTCATTTTAAATTATGATTTTAAGTATATCCGCCTAAGCTTTGATCAGCCTCTCCAGAGTCTCAAACAGAAGCTCCGGCTCCACAGGCTTGGAGAGGTGGGCGTTCAGCCCCGCCTGTATGCTCTGCTGGACATCCTCGTCAAAGGCATTTGCCGTCAGAGCGATCATGGGAATGCGCTTTGCGTCCTCCCGATCAAGGCCTCTTATGGCTCTTGCGGCCTCCAGCCCGTTCATCACAGGCATGCGCATGTCCATGAGGATGGCGTCATAGTATCCCGGCCCGGAGGCTTCAAACTTGTCCACAGCCTCCCTGCCGTTCTCCGCCAGATCGGCCTCGATCTCCCTCATGGAAAGTATCATCATCATTATTTCGGCATTCACAGCCACATCCTCTGCCAGCAGGACCCTCCGGCCCTTAAGCTGAAGGGATCCCTTTTCAGCCTCCTCTGCTGCGCCCGGGATGGGCTCTGCATCCTTTCTGCCGGATTCATCCAGAGTTATGGTCACCGTGAATGTGGTGCCCTTACCCTGCTCGCTTTCGACCTCGATGTGGCCATTCATAAGCTCTACTATGCTTTTGGTTATGGGCATGCCAAGACCGGTGGAGCCGTACTGGCTGCCGGAAGTGGCTCCCTCCTGGCTGAAGGCATCAAATACGTGGGGCAGGAAATCCCTGCTCATGCCTATACCGGTATCGCTTACCGTGAATTTCAGCGCCGCCTTTCCTGCATACCGCTCGCCTTCCTCGATGGTGAAGCGCACACTGCCGCCAGCAGGGGTGAATTTTACGGCGTTGCCCAGAATATTGATCAGCACCTGCTTAAGCTTCAGGACGTCGCCAATGTAATAATCGTCGATCCTGCCTATCTGCCGGCAGTCGTAGGAGAGCCCCTTGTCGCGGCATTGGCCGCCAATCATGGTATTGACCTGCTCCAGGGCCCTGGCAAAGGAAAACTCCTCTTTTCTTATGGTCATGCGGCCGGATTCGATACGGCTTATATCAAGGATGTCGTTGATGATGCCCAGAAGATGCTGAGCCGAATCTCCGATCTTACTCAGGTACTCCTTTACCTGCTCGCTGGCAGTGGGATCCTTCATGGCGATGGTGTTCAGGCCTATGATCGCGTTCATGGGAGTGCGCATCTCGTGACTCATGTTGGACAGGAAGGCGGTCTTGGCCTTGCTTGCGCTCTCCGCTATGGCCAGGGCATCCTTAAGAGTTTCACGGCTTTCGGAAAGCTCCCTCTTCTGCTCCTGATCCCGCTTTGCCGCCTCCTCCAGCTCCCTTCGGTACTCCTCCTTTTCATCCTCCACCACAAAGCTGTGGAGAAGAGACGTTCCAAGCATGTAGCCCATGGCGTACAGAGGCCACAGGGGGAAGAATACCTGGATCGTTATAAGCAGCATCATGGCAATGCCAAAGAACCCGATGGTCATGTGACGGCGCCGCACCCCGTCCTTTGCCTTGGAGGCCACAGTCAGAGTATAGATGGACGTCACAAGAAACATCAGTATCTGGATCAGAAGAGTAACATACCTGGCAAAGCCAGCCTGATACACGCCGTTCTCATCGAACCAGAAGAGGACGGGACGAAAGAAGTTGACAGCAACAAAAACAAGCTCAAGACCGAAGAAAAGCCGTCCGGCAGTCTTCAGAGCCTTCTCAAAAAAGTTATCGGTATCAAGATAGGAAACAACATACTGAGTCCACATCATCACCGCGCCGACCATGGCGGCGAAGTGGATGGAGGTGTCGGCAAACAGAAGCCTCAGCATGCCCCTGTCATAGAGGATGCCCCAGAGCAGGTCAGTTATATAATAGCACATCACGCCCATCAGAAACTGACGGTAGATACGCTGGGTCTTAGTCAGACTGCGGCCGCCGTGTCTCCAGAAAATGTCCTGATTGGTTATCAGCAGGAGGATACATGCAAGTATACCGATTATGGAGTATGTCATAGTATCACCTCTATAACTGAATAATAGCAGAGATGGGCCATTTCATAAACTGTAGATTATTGTTTTCCTGCTTTATAATGTCATTATACACACAATCAGCGCACAGAGCACCCTGTTTCGGGCTAAATGCCTTTCAAACCGAAGGATCATACTTTTTTTTTGCTTCTTCGGTATCCTCAAGCCGGAAGCTATCTGTCTTTTTTCAGTTCCACTGACAGTATTTCACGCGTCGGCCAGAAGGCGCACAGATGCAGCCGGGTGATGGTTCCGGACAAGGGCTGAAAGGATTTCAGAAACAGCGGCAGCGCCCTGCAGATTGTCTCCGGCTCGTCTATCAGTACCGTTACATGGGGCGTCCAGCCGTGCTGCGGATCCGGATAGATATCGCATGCACTGTGAAGCATATCAAGTTCAGGGTTTCTCTCAGGGCTTCCAAACAGGACCTTTCCGGGGGCGAAAATGCCGATGTGACTGATATTCACAGAAACTGGTGAAAACTCCCGGGCTGCTTTTTCCGCAAGCTCAACAGCCCCCTGTTCTTTATCTAACGGGAAGGACGCCAGGCTGATATGAAATGGCAGGTTCGGAGTCTGGATCCCTCTGAATCCCGCATCATACAGGCTTTTGTACCACGCGGACATGATCGCCTGTGAATCATCGTCCAGATCCGCCATCAATGTCAGAAACTGTTCTGCCATCCTGCACCTCCGTCAATTGTTAACTTTTTTTATCATTGCTTATGAACTTGCGTAAAGATATGTTCGATTGCATACCCCAATCTTTATCATATGTTCTTTGGACAGCTTAACAACCGTCTCAATAGATTTCCAATTGAGAAACAAATCGATAAATACGAATTTGTAAGATTAGTTTTCGTCTTGCCGTTTTAATTTCTTAGATAGGAAAAGTACGAGATTATCATCATTTGCAATTTCCGTTTCGTATTGCGCACAAGGTTTATTCTGATACCAGACACCCGTCCCATCCGGGATATAGCCTCGTTTGACATACATTCGCTGGGCACTTCCATACCCGC
>JAEEGI010017842.1_pt1 | contig 14492 bp, 12 predicted proteins | sample 8958751 | NCBI WGS metagenome assembly JAEEGI01 (sample SAMN16246545, study PRJNA631951) | gut metagenome | biome: gut microbiome; feature: rumen; material: KS-attached | host: Bos | place: Iran: Karaj | collected 2018-10
CTTCTACAAACACAATACAAACCTATCCTGTCCCTTACTATTATTTATACCAATATCAATTCGGCAATTGTCACGATATATTAGTGTTAACATTGATCTTTTTGGGATCAGAGCCAGACGGTAGTCTTCCATTTCTATGGAATGATGTTAGATATATTTACAAACGCATATCAAAGTAGACCAGGGGACGCTCTGATCTGTTATAAAACATTAAAGGTTTACGAAGTATGCTGACGTATTGTAATAATTTTGTACCTTTGGAGCAACTTAAAACAAGAGATATGCCCAGACGAGCACGCAAGACAAGAAGTACAGGTATCTACTACGTAATGCTGCGTGGTATTAACCGGCAAGACATCTTTGAGAACAGATCAGAGAGTCCCCTGATCTAACCCGCATCGCCAAAGAGTTCTTCAAGAAAAGGAAGAAGGTACCGCAAAGCGTCTATTGCTATTTTTCATTTGAGTAATATAAGAAGATGTGACCCATTCACTTTATGTCAAACTTTCAAAAAAGCAACAAAATCGACGCTCAAAAAACGATTTCCCATCAAAAAGTTTGGTCGATTCAATAAAATGCACTATCTTTGCACCCACGAGAACCCGCCAAGCCTCTTTACAATGCTTAAATCGGCGGGTCGTTTTTTTTCTTATGGCACATTATTCAAAGACCTACACATCGCCCACCCAATTGACGGCATTGCTACAATCGCGCGGTCTCCACGTCGAGAATGTCACACGGACGGAGAACTACCTCCGCCACATCGGCTACTACAGATTCAGTGCATACCTTTATCCCCTTTTAACCATACCGAAGGAGTATCATGTTTTCAAGCCCGGAGCCGCCTTCAATCAGGCTCTGGATATGTATCGTTTTGACAGGCATCTGCGACTGCTGATGTTCAACGAGATAGAAAAGATAGAGGTTGCCGTGCGCAGTGCCATTGTCAATATCACGAGCCGTGAGACGAGCAATCCCTTCTGGATGACCGACCCGACTTGTTTCTATGATGCCAATACCTTTGTCAAGACAAAACAACTCATTGATGCTGAACTCGCCAAGTCACGCGAGGATTTCATAGAGCATTTCCGCAACACCTATTCCGACCCATATCCTCCTGCATGGATGCTGGCAGAGATTCTACCCTTAGGCGTACTGACCAGGATATACAACAACATCAAGAGCAACCAGATACGCAAGAAGATAGCCCAAGAGTTTTTGCTGGGTGTCCCTGTGTTCAACTCATGGATGACCATCATCACCGTTGCCCGCAACAACTGCGGCCATCACGCTCGCGTATGGAATCGTACATTTGCATTGCAAGTGCTGACCCAGCGGCGCATGACCCGCCCTTGGATTACCATTCCCGTCAACCAGCGGAAAGTCTATTTCAGCCTTTGCATCATCAAGTATTTCCTCAACATCGTTTCGCCCAACAACGACATGAAGGCGAAAGCCGATGCCCTTCTCGCCGCCTACCCGTCCATCGACGTCACCGCCATGGGCTTCCCTCGCGGATGGGAGAGTGAACCTTTGTGGCAATAACAGCCGATTGAATCAAACACAACCATATAGACCAGGGGACGTCCCCTGATCTAATCTGATTATCTTTTTGAAAAAGTTTGGTTTGGAAAGAAATTCTTCTTACCTTTGCAGGGTGATGAAGAATCTACTACTTGTATTTGCCCTCCTGATGACGATGGTCTGCTGCACGACGGAGGCCGACCGCAACCGTATGCGAGCCAACCTCGACAGCATCAATCAGCGTAACCGTACCGATCAGCCTTTCACCGTGCAGGACGTGGAACCACTCGTGCAGTTCTTTGACGACCACGGCACTGCCAACGACCGCCTATTGGCCCACTACCTCCTTGGCCGCGCCTACTACGAAGCTGGCGAGGCCCCCATGGCCCTGGAATGCTATCACGACGCCATCGATTGCGCTGACACTACTGCCAACGACTGCGACTTCGCACAGCTAAGCAGGGTTTATGGGCAGATGGCAAATATTTTTCTTGGACAAGGTTTGCATCTTGAAGGAATTCAAAGCTCTGATGAAGCTGTAAAGTACGCATGGAAAGGTAAGGACACACTTGCGGCATTGAGAAATTATGAAATGAAAGTCCATTCATACTCAATGATGAGCATGTCAGATTCTGTCATAAATATTTGTAACAAAGTACATTCTCTATATATCCAGTATGGCTATCCAAGCCATGCTGCCATCGTACTCAGTTATATGCTCAGAACCCTCATTGATATAGGCGAACTCAAAAAGGCAGAACATAATATGGCAATTTATGAGTTAAAGTCAGGATTCTTTGATTCAAAGGGCAATATTGAACACGGCAGGGAAATATACTACAAAATCAAAGGACGTTATTATCTAAGAAAAGGACAACTGGATTCTGCTGAATACTATTTCAGAAAGGAGATGCAAAATGGACTTGATTTTAACAACCAGAATGCAGCTGCCACAGGACTGGCCGAACTATACCAGAAACTCCATCGTGCTGACTCTTCAGCCAAATACTATCAGTATGCATACGCTATGAATGATTCCATGTTTGCACACACAGCAGTAGGAACAATAGAGCGGATGCGAGCCATGTACGACTATTCTCACTACCAAAAGAAAGCCCGTAAAGAATCAGAAAGGGCTTCCAAACGAGACCGACAACTCTTCATCTGCATATTAATCTTGTTGGTTGTCTACATCATAGCTACATGGTTATTTCTGGCAAGAAAGAAACTGCTTGATTACCTAAAAGCGATGACAGCAGAATTAGTCCAAGTAAAAAAGGAACTGAACAAATTTGAAAAAGACAAATCAGCTAACCTACATTCCATCCAAGAAAAAGAAAAGAGAATCATACAATTGGAAAATAAACTGGGAAGATACGGGAAACTGGTGTATTTCGGATCTGCAAAAGCAGAACGTGACATAAAGGCAACCCTCAGCTACAAGAGAATAAAAGAAATGGCAATCAAAGGGCAAAAACTCGAAAATAGCGAGTGGGACGACTTATATAACCTCATTGACGAATATTTTCCAGGATTCCATGACTTTTCTGTTTCCCATTTGACTTTCGGCTCGAACGAATACAAGATTTGTTTGTTGTTACGTCTTCACTTTAAGAGTGGAGAGATTGCTAACATGTTGGGCGTGTCAGCACCCTATATTTCAAAGGTTTGCTCTGAAACACAGACAAAACTCTTTGGCAGCAAAGGCAGTTCTAAAGAATTGGCAAAGGAACTTGATAAAATTTCATAGACCATTCTGGTAAGAATTCGTCATAATTGAATACTAATCTACTGAAAATCAGGCATGTTAAGCCAGTTAATTTTTGGTTAATTCTTGGTCGAGCCTTTTCTTGGTTATATCTTTTTTATCTCATAATTTTGCAACGGTTTTAAATTATTAAGTCTGTAAAATTATGAAGAAAATCTTTTTGTTTATTATCAGTGTTTTTATAGTAAGCACAAGTGTGTCAGCAAAAAAGCAAATACCCTTTACTGTTAATTGGGGAAATGAAACGGATCTTGGCTATGGCTATCCCAAGTCCCCCACTGATCCTCCGACGGTCTACATTGAGGAATACACGCTGACGTTCGAGAACTATCATCCTGAGTACATTCTTAATATAAAGGATGAGGATGGTGATGTGGTTTACACGACGGTGGTCCATTCTACTCAGACGCAGGTCGTACTGCCCTCTACGCTCTCCGGCAACTATGAGATCAGACTCGTATTGGGTTCTTGGGTTTTCACAGGTTGGATTGGACTATAATGTATAAGGTATGAAAAATACATTGTATTCATTTTTGCTCTGCGTTGCGAAATCAAAGGTACTAATTCTTTTCCTTTTCCTGCTCTCCATGGCAGGAAAAGGACTATCACAATCCGAATTCAACTATGAGGTTTGCCGTCCGAGCATAAACTCCGAGCAGTTCAATATCGGAGCATCCATAGAGACAGCTCTCAGCAAGGGGCAGCCTTCAATTACCATTCCTTTATTTGAACTTCAAGGAAAAGGTTATAACCTTCCCATTTCATTGGTATTCTATGGAGGAGATGTGAATTGTGAGACGGAAGCCTCAACTGTCGGACTTGGTTGGTCATTGATGGCAGGCGGCTGCATCACAACAACTATTAAGGGCAGGGAAGACTCTTTCATCACAACAACCAGCAATGCTCCTTGGCAGTTCCAAGGCGATTATCTGAGTTCTAAGTTTCAGATTCCTACCGAGAGGGATGTCTTTGTTGAGGCGATGAACACAGATTTGATGCCTGATGAATTCCATTATTCTATTCCCGGACATCAGGGAACCATTGAGATGGTTCTCAATAGCCAAAATCAGTATTATCAGAAGCTATACCCCGATGAGTCCTATAAACTGAACAAGACGACCAATGGCTATATTATTACGGACGACAATGGAACCAAATTCTTTTTTGAGGCTCAAGAAAGCAAGCAGAGTTATAGTAATAGTATGCCTGTTTTGTCCACGGCATGGTTTCTGACGAGAATAGAAACGGCGAAGGGAGGTACTTTCCAGTTCAACTATGCAGATGAGTCAATGATAGATTTACATGATGAAACTGATTATAATTTTTATGGACGCCATCATACCAAGCGAATCACTTCTGTTATATCAGATTTTGGATCCATTACTTTTACAGCCAATGGCGGACGCACGGATAGACGCACATCTATTATAAATGGTGATACCATATTATCTAAAAGAATACAAAAATAGAACTGAAGGACGAGACAGGAGCTTTAGTCAAGGGCTATGATCTGTATAACAATAGCTACTTCACCAACGACAACCAAGACACACGTACCAACATGGGATGGAGCAATTACAGAATGCGACTTGATAGTATTGCAGAGTACGATGCGTCAGGCAATAGGTTGCCTCCCTATGTCTTTACCTATTCTTATAGTTTCTATCGGGCCAAATCCTGCTACAACCAATATAGCGGGACTCAATTTTCAGGGAAGAGAGGATCATGGACAGAGTGCCCCAACTTCCAGGCACTTGTTGACCTATATACATCAGGTTTTCCCGCATGTTTGATGGTATCCCCCCACACACCTAACGAGCATTTGGTGGGATTTAGTTTTATTAGTGACTATTATGATGGGACAGTGAATGACTATTTTTGCCTTAGCAGTATCAGATACCCGACAGGAGCAATCGATAGTTTTGGGTACGAATCTCATGACTATTTCCAAATTGCCGGGAATGATCTGCAATCTTTAAATCACCATCTGAAAATAGAGGGAAAACGGCTGAAAAGTAAGGTCAGCCAATACGTAAATGGGAATGAGTTAGCAATCTCCTACACAGATTACTCATACAAAATGCACGATTCCAATTTTGCCCTTACAGGAGAAAGAAGTGGTGTCCTTACCCATCCTGCGTTCCACAATGCTACTTACTACACATGGGAACAAGTTCCAGATGGTAGCATGGGATATGTTGCAAACCGCATAAGTACTGATAGACCGTTAAACGCCTACCAAGGACAGTCTGTATATTACAAAGAAGTAGAGGAAGTCGTCAAGGACAATACCGGTGCTGTACAGAAGCGTATCATTCATTACATGTATGACAATCTTTTAGACCCTCCGTTAAACTATGTCTATATAAGGTATCATAATAATGTGGGACAAGACCATTTCACGGAAGTACCTAATATTATTTATGGTAAGCGTATCGGATATGACCAAAGTATAATCGACTACAATAACCAGAATTTCGCATATCTTGCCTACCCCCTTGGTGATTTCTGTCCATACTCACAGGATGGTGGACGTCCTCACAAGGAAATTATTATTGACGGCAACGGTAGCCTGGTGGCTAAAAAAGACTATGCCTACTCGTCAAGCTTGAATAACACAAGATACGGATATGTGTTTAGAAAGGATGACATAACAGGTCAATACGGCCAACCCAATATAACGGTTTATAATATCAGTAGATCCAGTCACCATTCATCAAGAAGTCAATTGACTAGGATTACAGAGACTATCTATAGCTACCGAAATGGGGTTCGTGACTCTGTCGTTACTGAAACATCTTATGGATACAGTCTGGGCAGAATTGGTACAATCAGCACAAGCAGGCAATCAGAAACTGTCCAAATGAATAACTATTACCCAGATTATCTCAATGTGGGCACAGGTACAGGTTTGTCTTCAGAAGCACAGGCGATAGCAGCACTCCAGCAGAAGAACATCATTGGAATACCCATACAAACGGTCAAGCGTTATAATAATATCGCTGTTGAAGGTAACTACAGAGACTTCATGGTACTCTCTGGCGGCATGGTAGTACCCAAATCATTCTATAACCTTTCTTTGAATAATTCTTATGTCGCTGGTCCGTCTATGTCTGGTGGAGCGGTTATTAAAGACAGTGGATTCTATTTGCAGGAAGAAGCCTTGGCCTATGATGCGAACTTCAATCCCATCCATGTAAGTTTACGTACTTCTCCTGCCAAGGTCTATGTATGGGGCTATGGCGGACGGTATCCTGTTGCCGTCATCGAGAATTATACCGAGGCACAACTGAATGCCAACACCCAACTGAGCAGTCTACTTTCCCAATTGGAAAGTTACAGGAAGATAAGTAACCAGTTAACAAGTATCGCGCTGAAAAATCTGAATATGAATATCCGCAATGCCCTCCCTGAAGGAGCCCTTGTAAGAACATACACTTATGATCCCTATTCAGGTCTTACTTCTGAGTTTGACTATTCCGGCGTAGGTACAATCTACAACTACGACGGATTTGGAAGACTTACTGCGCAATATGATGACAATTATAATCTCTTGGAAAATTACACCTATCACTATGGGCATTAACTTCAACCTCAAAAGAAAGAACGAGATGGCATATCTAATAAACTATAGAAGCTTCCTTTTATTAATAGGGCTGGCACTGAACACCTGCCTTAGCCAAGCACAAGTCACCTTTGGGCAGAATATGTATCAAGCTAACGACCTGGTTGAACGTCAGCAGGTAAATCCCGCAAGTATCAGAGTATGTCCTGATGCGCTGGCTGACTTGCAGGGTATGGAAACCATCTGTAGCAATGACGTGGAGAACATGGAATGGGGGACGGACTCTCTCATAGCCATAGACAATGCAGGGATGAATAAGTACTGGATGAAAGGCGACTCTCTCTTGCTGGTAGGTACGGAAAGCAGACTGATGCATATCGACTATGCACAACCCGAGGTGTGGCTGCGCTTCCCCATGGGTCTTGGTGACAGTATTCAGGGACTCTTCGAGGGGAAAGGCCAGTATTGCGAACGCTTGTTCCTTCGTAAGATAGGAAGATATACCACCAAGGCAGATGCTTGGGGGGCCTTGATTATGGAGAATTCCGACACTCTTCATAATGTACTGCGAATCCAGACGGAGCGCATTACCACTACACTTGCACAGCCTCTTGACAATATACTTGCCACATACGGGACATTAGACAGCATTCCACTCCTTGGAAACGACAGTATAATTAGACTTATGGGCAGTGATGGCAGGACTGTCCGTACCATGACCCAGCGATACTATGCCCCAGGATGCCGGTATCCCGTCTTGGAAACCTGTGAGACCAGTATTGTAGGGGGTGGAAATTCTGCCGCTCAGACTGCGGCATTCTACAGTTCCCCCTATTCCCAGGAGAGTCTTGCTTCTGCCAATCGCGGCGCCTCGTCAAAGTCAAACGACAGGCAGAATAATGCATCTTCGGCGGACAATACCAATAAATCCTTTTCCTACTCACTGGATATCGACACCTCGGGCAAAACCCTAACCGTAAACTGTACTGTTACTGGAACTACTGAAGGTCCTGTTCCTGTAAACTTACTGCTTTGCAACCAGCAGGGAATCCTCTATCGGCAGGCATCCGGCAATCTTCACCAAGGAAATAGTGAGCGATTGTCACTCAGCTATGCGGGTCTTCACTATGGATCTTATGTGCTCTATATTGAAGCTGGCGGTCAACAATATTCTGAGAAGTTCAACGTTAATTAAAAAAGAAAGTCATGAGAATCTATCAAGAAATGAAAGGACGAAGACATATCATACTTTTACTGCTTTACCTCTTCACGGTACATGTAGGCATCCATGCCCAGCCCAATGCCAACTACGTGAAGACTGTCAGGATGCTCGACAGCCTCCAGAGCCACGGCATCACCTCCTACCAGTTCTACAACGGGCGAGGATGGCCGTTCCTTTCCGCCACGGACGGTCTGGGCATGAGCGGCAACTATGCCTATACCCTCCAGTCCTACGACGCAGCGGGGAACGTCAGCCGACAGTGGCTGCCCGTCACAGGCACATCCTCCATACAGCTCCCGACCACAAGCAATGTGTCTTCCATGTCATCGTCTCAATACGGCGACAACTGCGGCTACAGCTGTTTCGGCTACGACGCACTCGGAAGGCAGACGGAATCCACCATGCCAGGGGTGGCATGGCATGCAGGAGGCAAGAAGAAGACGGTTTCCTACATCACCAACACGTCTGCCGACAACACCTCCTATTCCTATGGCTTGCTGACCGGCGAGCAGACTACCGACGAGGACGGGCATACGCTGACCGCCTTCTACAACCTGCAGGGGCAAAAGGTGCAGGAGAACAGGGGAACGGAAAACCGCACCCGGTACATATACAACACGCTCGGACAGCTGACCGATGTCCTGATGCCCGGCCACAACTCTGCCGACCCTAACCACACCTCCTACGGGTATGAATACGATGCCATGGGGCGCGTCGTCAAGAAACGCTTCCCAGGAGCCGCGTACATCCAGTACTGGTATGACAAGGCCGACCGCGTGGCATTCATGCAGGACGGCATGCTCCGGCAGAAAGGCCGCTACCGCTTCATGCTCTACGACGCCTTCGGGCGGCTTGCCGTACAGGGGACGTGCAGCGGAGCCGGTGTGTCGGCAGTATCCTCCGTGGTGCCCACGGCTACGTTCACCCAGAACTCCGGCGGCCTCCTCTCCACCGACTATGTCGTCAGCAACGGCGTCAGCATGACGGATCCCACACTGGAGATAGTCAACTACTACGACAGCTATGCTTTCCTCTATGGCAGTCTGTCCAGCATGTTCTCGCCGGTGGCCGCCCAGAGCGGCACCTGCATGAAGGGACTGACCACGGGCAGCGTCACGGCCGTCTCCAACGGTGGATTCATATACTCGCTGAACCTATACGATGATAAAGGGCGGATGGTGGAAACCCGCAACACCATGCCGGATGCATCACTCACGGAACGCCTTGCGACGGCATATTCCTTCACAGGCAACCCGCTGTCGGAAGAATACCAGCTCAGCCGTACTGGGCAGGGAACGGCATTCATCGCCCATGCCGACAACACCTACTTCACGTCCAACGACCGCCTGCACACCGTCAGCCTGCAGGTTGGTGTGGGCAGCAGCCTGCCCACATCGTCGCGCACCGTCCAGACCATAGCCTACAACGACCTCGGACAGGTGACTGCCATAGTCCGTCCAGGCAGTGCGGGAACGGTCAGCTACGGTTACGACCTGCACGGATGGGTCACCGGCATCAGCACCCCCAGCTTCAAGGAGGAGCTCTACTATGCCTCCGACGGTGGGTGCTCAGGCACCCCCTGCTACAACGGCAACGTCAGCGTACAGAAGTGGAGCAACAACAACTACGCCCAGAAGCGCGGCTACAAGTTCGCATACGACGCGCTGAACCGGCTTACGGAAGGCATCTACGGGGAGCGTGACGGACTCAACAACCACCAGAACTACTTCAACGAGCAGATACTGAAGTACGCCAAGAGCGGAGCCGTGAAGCGACTACAGCGGCGCGGCAGGAAGAACGACGGGCATAGCGGAAAGATAGACAACCTGCACATCACACTCAAGGGCAACCGCCTGCACTATGTCAGCGACGATGCCGACAAGCTGCAGTATGACGGCGCCTTCGACTTCAACGGCGACGCATCGAACACCAGCGCGTTCCAGTACAACGCCAACGGCTCGCTGATTACCGACACGGGCAAGGGCATCATGTTCATCGAGTATGATGACAATGGCATGCCCCGACGCATACAGTTCGCCGACGGCAACGTCACGGAGTATGCCTATACGGCCACAGGCCGCAAGCTGCGTGCTGTCTATTACACCGCCGTCCCCGGCATCACCGTGGGGAGCGGCGAGACACACCAACTGACGGCCAGTGAGATACTGTCGAAGGACTCCATCGACTATCTGGGCAGCCTCGTCATGGAGAACGGCGTACCTGCGCAGTACCTGTTCGCGGGCGGCTACTGCTCGCTGAACGACGTCAACGCAAGCGGCGGCATAAGCTGGCACTGCTACAACCGCGACCATCTGGGCAACAACCGCGAGGTGGTCAGCGAGGACGGCACGCTGGAGCAGGTCACGAACTACTATCCATTCGGTGCCCCCTTCTGCGAGCGCACCACGGCAGGCGCAAACACCAATGCCACGCTGCAGCGCTACAAGTACAACGGCAAGGAACTCGACCTGATGCACGGACTGAAGTGGTACGACTATGGAGCACGTATGTACGACCCCATCCTGCTGACATGGAACGGCATCGACCCGATGTGCGAGGACTATTATCCCATTAGTCCGTATGCATATTGTGCGAATAACCCGGTGAACGCATTTGATTCGGATGGAAGAGATTACTGGTATACAAATGACAAAGACCAGATATATGCCTTTTTGAATGCATTGGGACGCGGACAAACACAATATGATTTCTCAGGATGGGGACATGCTACAGATGCTGAATTCTGCGGGAACTTAACTTACAATGATGAGACGCACAAATTTTATACAAGTTATACATCTGTCGTTAATGGAGAATTAACAGTTGTTGGAAAATGTTTTGATGCATATTTAACTCCGGTGTCTTTCTCGGGAATTGGTTATTCTGGCGCTTTCGTTTATGAGCCTGTTATTTCTACTTGGGAAAAGGTTATATTATCACTGGATGGTGGTCTCAAATATAATGATGGACGTTTCAACTGGAATGTTAATTTTTCAGGAAGAATAACAGGTTGTGCTCCGATTTTGGGTATAGTAGATATTATTACACCAGCACAAAAGTCAAAAGCCATAGCGACATTGTTATCAAAAGGAGCTAAATTATGTAAGGGTTTTGGAACGAAACATGGTGAAAAAATATTTAAATTAGGGAAGAAATATTATTCATTTGACAACACAAAACATAATGGAGGAGTCTATAAAGTTTTTGAAAGAGAAGGTGGTAACTTGAAACGCATAGGAACTGCTGACGAAAATCTAAACATTTTTAAAAAATGATTATCAATATGGATTTATTAATTAATAACAATTTGTTTCTAAAGAAAATATTTAAAAGAAAATTAAGAAGGAGTATAGCATACCATTGCTGTATAATGGATTATTTATCAAGAGCCCAAAAAGTGGAATACACTATAAAGCGATTAAGTGAAATTCCAATATCTCATGCTCGCATTATCATCCACTATTGGGAAGATGAAAAAAAAATGATAAGGATACTAAAACATCATAAAGTAACTGAATATAGTATCGTTCGAGAGTATAAAAAGGGGACGACCCCAGGTTTTCTCAATATAAATGTTGTTGAACGAACTATTAACATTGATTTTTTAAAAGAATTACTAAATAGACACTATGGATGCGACTTCTCGACGCAAAACGCTATTGATATAGTTCCTTATGTTGTAATAGATACTGGAAGAGATGAATTAATAGCATTTCATTTTTATGATGATAGAGGTTATTATGAGTACCATATTCCAAAAAGTATTAGAAATCACAGGGAATCACGGGGTCGGTTCTCCTGATCATTTCAGAGTAATTCATTTGGTTGTATCAAAATATGTCAATATCTTTGCATTCGACAAACATTACAGTTGAAAAGAAAAATATCGTCATGAAAAAATTATATGCGGCATTAATAATAATGGTGTCATATACTGTCACTATATCATGTGTAGGTCAAGGTGGATATCTTTTCGATGTCATCAACAATACAGAAAACATGGTTGTGTTGTATACAAGGCCATTACCAAACATTTATGGGATACCCAGTATAAACAATTTTGAATTAAAATCTGATACAACCAGTCCTATGCAATATTATACTGATAAAATAGACACGGTCTTCATGATTCCTCCTCATAATAGGTTTCATGTAGGTGCCTTCAAGGAATTATACTGGAATAGTGATGACGTGTCTCCCAATCCAGAAACAAATGGTGTTACCCCTCTTTGGAAACTAATAAAGAGTATACAGATTGGAGACGAAATGTATCCGTCCCAATACTGGAGTGAAGAGAATGTGTGGAAACTTAAGAATATATATGATGAAACATACGAATATTCTCTAACGATAAATCGATTTTAGGAGGATCATGGGGTCGGATCATGGGGTCGGTTCTACTGATCATTTATAGAGAATATAATTTGAGGCAATAACGGGGTCTCTAAGTTTGGACTGATTAAACTAAAAACGCATAAAAACCCTCAAACAAAGAAAAGTGTCATGAGTCCATAATATATTTTGCAAAAAAGTATCGGAATGTAATGGGAAAATAGTACCTTTGCAACCGAATACATAAAAGAAGAAAGAGCATCCGACAGCTTTCTTGAAAGTCTCTCGAATTAGCCATTCACCAAGACATTCGCAAGAAAAGACGGCTGCCTGCTCACGCATCCTACAACGGAGGCGTGGGCATTTGGCAGTAATGACAATTGCGAATGGGTCGGCTAAACCTGAGAGGCTTTTGTTGTGACACCAAATACACCCCACCCACGTCCTCCGTTTCTTTCTCTCCCGCCTTTGCGGCGTATTATATGTGTTCAACATTCAAAGAAAAGAAAACGGAAACGAAAAATGAATTTCGATAACGACGAGGAAGCCCTCGGCTTATTTAATCGCCTGCTTGAGCAACTTCATCAGGCAGGCATCAACAAAATTGATAATTTAGTATTCGTCGCCCCAGGCGCACAGTATGTTAACCACATCGACACCCAGATATTCGGTGACCGACAACAGCAGGAGGATACACCACCTGCCGAACCCGTGAAAGACACACCACTGCCACCAGAGCTCAGTACGCCCAAAGCAATGGCCTTATGGCAGAAAGCCCAAGCAAAGGGTTATGTGGATGCCAACTACCAACCATTGATTTCCCGTACGCAAGCCGCACTGTTGGCCGATGCAATGGCCGAGCGGTTAGGTATCCGCAAGAAGTGGAAAGTGTTCGAGACATTGTGGAATAGGAAGAACATGTATCGAGACTATTATAAGGCACTTAACCTTCACCAGTCGTTGACATTCCAGGATAAAATCAAGCGCTTGTTCCGCTGAATAGAGCTATTTTCTGTCATAATGTACCTGCTACATGTAGCCGCCATGTAGCAGGTAATTATTTCTGCTTTTTCGTACCTTTGCCCACGGAATCGCGATCCATGAAATGAACATTAACAACAAGTAGAAATTATGGATGAAACAGTAAAGAATGAAGTGGGTGAAGAGATAGAACATCAGGGCGAAGATGCGCAGATGAGACCGCTGATGCTGAAGCTGGAGAAGTATCGCATCACGCCCGACAAGCAGCTGCCGAAGATGGACTTCCTATTCCGATTGTTCGGCAAACCGTGTTTCCCGCGTCGTGAATTGGTGGCGATAACCGGTAAGGCCAAATCGGGTAAGACGTTTGTGTCGTCAATGCTGATAGCAGTGGGAAGCCTCACCCCCGACCTAGCCTCACCCCCTAACCCCCTCTCCAAGGGGCGAGGGGGGATGCCTGCGGCAGGCGGGGGGAGTATAAACCAACTGCCTTTGAAAAGGATACGCGAGGAACCGCTGAGGGTGCTGTGGTATGACACGGAGCAGAGCGACGAGTCGACGCAGGACATCCTGAAGAACCGCATTATGCGCATGACCCGTGACAGCGTAGTCAGGCAGCCTACGCTGTTCGATGAGTCGCGGGCAGAGCCACCGCTCGACATCTTCAACGTCCGTGCCGTGGAGTGGAAGCATCGGCGTTCGCTTTTGGTGGAGGCTGTCAATATGTGCAAGCCTGACCTGGTAATTGTCGATGGCATCCGCGACCTGGTAAACGACATCAACGACGGCATGCTGGCACAGGAGGTGATGGAGGAGCTGCTGCATCTGGCCACGGAGGCTGAGTGCTGCATAGCCTGTGTGCTGCACCAGAACAAGGGCGGCGAAGACCACAACCTGCGCGGCTGGATAGGTACGGAACTGATGAACAAGGCTTTCGAGATATACAGCTGTGAGAAGATGATGCCGCAGCGCATCTTCAAGCTGGAGCAGACGCAGACCCGTAAGTACGACATTGAACGGCCCATGTACTACGAGGTCAACGATGACGGACTGCCCGTAACGTGCGGGGAGCCCTCTACCGTGGAGGGAGAGAGACAATC
>JAEEGI010017847.1_pt1 | contig 14490 bp, 14 predicted proteins | sample 8958751 | NCBI WGS metagenome assembly JAEEGI01 (sample SAMN16246545, study PRJNA631951) | gut metagenome | biome: gut microbiome; feature: rumen; material: KS-attached | host: Bos | place: Iran: Karaj | collected 2018-10
GTATTTGTAATAGTCCGGGACCGCCGTCGGTTCGGGAGTTGCCGTTGGTTCGGGAACGGGCGTTCCGGCGGGCTGCGTAGTAATGACGGGCTGCGCCACCGGTCTGCCCGGATATGCGTTGTTTTGTTTGTCGCACGCGGTGAAAAACGCGGCGCACGCAGCCAGAACAAGCACTGCAGACGCGAAAGCCGCATATTTTCCAACCTTTTTCTTTAGTACTGTCATGGTGTCTCCTTAAAGAGTGTCTCAAGCGGACTCTCAAAGGCCGGATACGGGCCGGCCTTTTAAAAGCCTGTTTACTTTACTTCTGAATCGAACCGGAAACGGTCGCGACGAACGAAGAAAGCGGCATGCTCTGGAGAACGACCTTGCCGGGTCCTCTGAGAACGGTGTTGAAGAGTCCCTCGCCGCCGAAAAGAACGTTCTTGACGCCCTTCACGGTCTCGATGTCGATCGAAACGGAAGCGTCCGCATAGGCCAGGTTGCCGGTGGAAACGATCAGCTTCTGCCCCTGGTAGAGGTCGTACTCGACAGCCGCGCCGTCGATCTCAACGAACGCGATGCCGTTGCCGGAAATCTTCTGCATAATGAATCCCTCGCCGCCGAAGAAGCCCGCGCCGATCTTTTTCTGGAAATGAACGGACAGCTCAACGCCTTCGGTTGCCGCCAGGAACGCGGATTTCTGCGCGATAATCGGTCTCTGGGGTGTGATCTCGATGGCCCTTACCGCACCCGGGAAGCTGGAGCCGAACGCGATCATGCCGGGGCCGTTCTGCGCTGTGTAGATGTTCTGGAACATCGCCTCGCCGGAGAACATTCTGCCGAACGCTTTTCCGAAGCCGCCTGCCGAAGTTTCCATTTTCATGTTCTCCGACATCCAGACCATTGAACCTCTTTCGGTGATGAGCTTCTCGCCCTGCTCGGGGTAGCAGATGACTACCGGAAGTGAATCGCCTCTGATTTCGTATTTCATAACATACCTCCAAAATAATGTTTTTTCCTATATTTAGCCGGAAACACGCTCTGCATTAAAGCCGTGCGCCGGCACCTGTGACGTATTAAACAAACTCCTCGAAAACCTCGTTCGCGAAGTCGAGCCCCTTTTCGGTAAGTGCGTACGGTCTGCCGCAGCATGCGCGCTTTTCGATGAGCCCGCGCTTTTCCAGCTTCTCAAGCCTGCCGGCGAAATAGTCCTCCGGCCGCCTGCCGAATTTTTCTGCGAACCGGTCAAAATCGGGGCCATCCGTGAGCCTGAAGCCGAGCATCATGAACTCGTCGCGGAGCGCCGCCTGAGTCATTGTCTCGTCGCTGTCCGGATCGGTCTCTAAAACGCCTGAAACGTACTTTTTCACGTCAGAAGAGTTCGCGAACCTTCTCGCGCACTTGAAAGACGCCGCGCCCGGCCCGAAGCCCAGATATTCACGCTGCTGCCAGTAGCGCAGGTTGTGCCTCGACTCCCTTCCCGGAAGCGCGAAATTCGATATCTCGTAGTGAACGTAGCCCGCCTCTTTAAGGCGCCTGACCGCCAGCCTGTAGTCGGCCCTGTCGCGCGCGTCGTCCGGTTCAGGCAGCGCCCCCGAACGCACTCCCTCCGCCAGCGGAGTTCCTTCTTCGACAATCAGGCTGTAGCACGAAACATGCTCGGGCTTTAACGCGATAACTTCCTCAAGAGTCCTTTCGAACTCCCCTTCCGGCTCTCCCGGGAACCCGAAAATCAGGTCGACGTTCACGTTGTCAAAGCCCGCTCTTCTCGCCGCCGCAAACGCCTCACGCGCCTTTTCGGCGTTGTGAACGCGTCCCAACGCCTTCAGCCTTTCATCCGAGAGCGACTGAAATCCGATACTCAGCCGGTTGAAGCCCGCCTCTCTCAGCCGCGACAGCTTCTCGAAAGACGCCGACTCCGGGTTGGCCTCGACCGTGATTTCCGCGTCAGGCAGAATGTCGAAAACGTTGCTCGCCGTCCTCAGTATCTTTTCCAGGCAGGAAGCGGGCAGCACCGAAGGCGTCCCTCCGCCCGCAAAGAACGTGTCGACGGTCTCTTTAACAGCGCCCTCTTTATTAAGCGTCCCCTTCCCGCGAATTTCGGCGCAAACCGCCTCCGCGTACGCCTCGAAGCAGTTCTCCATTCCCGGGAACGACAGAAAGTCGCAATATCCGCACTTTTTCACGCAAAACGGAACGTGAACGTAAATTCCAAGCATGATTTCTTCAAAAACCGCAATAAACGCATCCGCCTGCGCGTCAGCCCAGCTTCAGCACGCTCAGGAACGCCTCCTGCGGCACCTCGACGCTGCCGAACTGGCGCATTCTCTTCTTGCCTTCCTTCTGCTTTTCGAGCAGTTTCTTCTTTCTGGTGATGTCGCCGCCGTAGCACTTCGCGAGAACGTCCTTCCTGTAGGCGCGAATCGTCTCGCGCGCGATGACCTTCCCGCCGATCATGGCCTGGATCGGAACCTCGAACTGCTGCCTCGGAATCGTCTCCTTGAGCTTTTCGGCGATCTTCCTGCCGCGTGAATACGCCTTGTCGGCGTGAACGATAAACGACAGCGCGTCGACGATCTCGCCGTTCAGGTAGATGTCCAGCTTCACGAGGTTCGACTTTGCGTAGCCGCACAGCTCGTAGTCAAGCGAGGCGTAGCCCCTGGTGCGGGACTTAAGCGCGTCGAAGTAGTCGTAAATGACCTCGTTCAGCGGAATCTCGTAGGTGAGCACCGCGCGGGTCGCCTCCATGTAGTCCATGTTGATGAACGTGCCGCGCCGCTCGGTGGTGAGTTCCATGATGTTGCCGACGTACTCGGTGGGAGTCATGATCGACGCGCGCACCATCGGCTCCTCCATGAAGTCAATCTCCGCCGGGTTGGGCATGTTGGTCGGGTTGTCCAGCACCACCACGTCGCCGTTCATCTTGTGGATGCGGTAAATAACGCTCGGGGTGGTCGCGATGAGGTCGAGCTCGTACTCGCGGGCGAGGCGTTCCTGAACGATCTCAAAGTGGAGAAGACCGAGGAAGCCGCACCTGAAGCCGAATCCCAGCGCCTGGGACGTCTCCGGTTCGTAAATGAGGGCCGCGTCGTTCAGCTGGAGCTTTGCCAGCGCGTCGCGAAGCGCCTCGTAGTCTGCGCCGTCCACAGGGTACATTCCGCAGAAGACCATCGGCTGGACTTCCTTGTAGCCGGGCAGCGGCTCGGGGGCTGGGCGCGCGGCGGTCGTTACCGTGTCGCCGACGCGCGCGTCCTGAATATTCTTGATGCTGGCGGCAATGTAGCCCACCTCGCCGGCGTACAGCGCGTCGTTCGGAACCGTGAATCCGGGCTTCAGGTAGCCGAGCTCGGTGATCTGGTACTCCGCCCCGGTCGACATCAGCTTGATGGTCTCGCCGCGCCTGACTGAGCCGTCCTTCACGCGCACGTAAATGACGACCCCTTTATAGGCGTCGTAGTACGAGTCGAATATGAGCGCCTTGAGCGGCCCTTCCGCGTCTCCCGAAGGCGCCGGAACCCTTTTCGCCACCGCCTCCAGCACCTCTTCGATGCCTATTCCGACCTTTGCTGAAACGCGGGGCGCGTCCTGCGCGGGAATGCCTATAACGTTCTCGATCTCCTCGATGACCTCGTCCGGTCTCGCCGACGGCAGGTCGATCTTGTTGATGACAGGCACCACCTCAAGGTCGTGGTCGATCGCCTGGTACACGTTCGCGAGGGTCTGGGCCTCGACTCCCTGGGAAGCGTCGACGACGAGCACCGCCCCTTCGCACGCCGCCAGCGACCGTGAGACCTCGTAGTTGAAGTCCACGTGTCCGGGCGTGTCGATCAGGTTGAACACGTACTCCTGTCCGTCCTCCGCCTTGTAGTTGAGCCGCACAGACTGCGCTTTTATAGTAATGCCGCGTTCACGCTCGATGTCCATGTTGTCGAGCACCTGGTCCTCCATTTCGCGCGCGGTCAGAACTCCCGTCTTCTCGAGAATTCTGTCGGCGAGGGTGGATTTGCCGTGGTCAATGTGGGCGATTATGCAAAAATTCCTGATGTTCTTCTGTTTGTCCATTTATTTCTCCGGTGTGGTGTTTTGTCTCCGGCCGGCCGCCGGCGCACCGTTCGTGAATTTCCGCTATTTTTAGGTAATTTAAAGTCGGGCTTCAGCTGACCGGAATGCAAATTGTCAGCCGAAAACCTCCGCCAGAACTGTGCCGAGCAGCGCCGCCGTCCGGTCCGCCTCCGGCGCGAGATTCCCCTCGAAGCCTATTTCAGCCAGAAGGCCGAACTGCGTCACGGTCGTATTGTATTTCGAGTCCTTCCTCAGCGAGATGCCCAGCGTGACGCCCGGAACCTTTTCGTTCAGCTTTTCAATCAGGTACATCGCGAGCCGCACGTTGTCCTTCCAGTTCGGGTTGGCGTCGTTCTGCGTGATCACGAAAACGATCTTCGCGTACTCCTCGCCGTCCTTCCTCGCGACCGGGCCGTAGCGCATTCCGTCCGGATACTCGAACGAATTCACGTGAAGGTCGAGCGCCAGCCTCACCGACGGACTCTTCGGCGCCTCACGGGCAACCAGCGCGGCGGAGGAAGCGTACGAATTCTCGTAGACCGTGTCGTTCACGTCGCGAAGGTTCACAACACCCGTTCCCAGCGCCTCCGCAGTCGACTCGAGAAGGTTCCCGCGGCCGACAATGTTGCGGTCGGTCTCGTAGCCCGCGCAGGTTTCAAAGTTTTTGAGCACTTTTTCCTCCGGATCGAGGCAGTACCCCTCGGAGGTGTGCGTGTAGTAAATCAAAACGGAAGGCTCTTTGAGCGACCCGCTCTTGTCAATTATCAGCGGCTTGTCGAGAATGTCCCGCAGCGAGAATCCCGCGCAGTTGTACGGGTTCTGGATCCGCAGCACGCCGTAGTCGAGGTCTTTTCCGTTGGGCCCCACAATGAGGTCGCCGGCCTCGTCAGTGCCGATTCCCGACGTGTAGAGCGCGCCCGCCGCCAGTTTTTCGGTCGAAAATCCGTCTCCGCGCAGGTTGAACACTATATAGTCCTCCTCGGTTGCGGGAACGATCTTCAGATTCTCGCCGCCCGGAGTCTCCGTGGCTTCGCCGCCGTCCGTTTCCGAAGGCGTGGCGTCCGTTCCGGGGCCGTCCGTGTTCGCGGTTTCGCCTGAATCATAGAATTCCGTCTGTGAAGGCGTCGGCTGTTCACCGTTTTCCGGCGTGGCAGTCTGTCCGTAGGTATTGCCGGGAACGTCGGTTTCTCCGGCCGCGCCTTTGTATTTAACGTTCGTGTTGTGGCCGAAAAAGTCCCTGTAACCCGAAAGAATCCCGTAAAGTGTGCTGCCGTCGCCGTCGGTCTTGATTTTGGGAAGCGTCTTCTCAGCCCTCATCGACTCCGAGTCGGGAACGCTCCTTGTACTCGCCGAGACCGCGCCGAAAACGAGCAGAATCACCGCCACAACAAGCGCCGCCCCCGCAAAATACACGGAAGGACTCTGCAGCCATCTGTCCCAGACGACCGCGCTGGCGTTCTTCTTTTCGGCTTTTTCCGCCTTGTTTTTGGTCTTGCTGCGCTGCCGCTGCTTGCGGAGCTTCGCGGCCTTTTTCTTGCGTCTCGCGGTCTCCTCGCGCCAGTCGTCGTCCTCCGCGTCAGGGAAAAAGTCCCCGTTCTGCGGCACGCCGGCGTTCTCTCTTTTTATTCTTTCGGCAAGTCTCTTCGAATTCTCGGCGGCACCGGCAGCGCGGAAAGGTCCGGCGAAGGAACGTACCGGCCGCTGTTCCGAAGTTACTCCGTCGTCATCCGCTTCAACGTTCTCCGGTCGCTCAGCCGTCCGGTTTTTCACCGGTTTGCGGCCGCCGTCCGTCCTCTTCACGCCGTCCGTCTTTTTGACATTGCCCGTTTCTGCCGCGGGTTCATCGTTGTTGCCTGTTTCTTCTTTCTTCTCCGGCTCCGCGTCGAAATCATCGAAAAAGCCGGAAAAATCGATCGTAACGTGTTCGTCAAGATCGTAGCTTCCCATTACCGAACGGGTCCCGGAGGCGCCGTCCTTGTGTTCATTATTTGGATCCATAATCTGCGCCTCCTTCCGTCAGATTATCTGCGATGCAGTTTGCGCTTCAGCGCCTTTCCCCAGTAGCCGAAAGTGTAAATCAACCTTCTCTTCGGGTGTTCGAGAATTTCCGGAAAATCCGCCGCGAGCCTCGCCTCGGACGGGAATATTCTCCTAATTATAGGCGCTTTCGAGCCGCTCTTCGCTGGCGTGACTCCGCACTCCTCGGGCGTGAAAATGTGCCTTTTCGCGGGGTCGCTCCACCTGTCGGCGACGTATTTCAGAACCTCCGGGTCGTCCGCGCTTTTGTACGAGCCGTCCGCCGCAACATAGAAGCCCTTCATCACGCCCAGAACGTCGCCGTCCTCAACGCGGTCGTACATGACGCTGTTGTCGCCGCAGAAAAGGTAGTACCCTTCGCGCACCGCCAGCACCCTGTGGAGCACAAGCTCGCCGTTCTTCCTCACGAACAGCGCCGCGTCGTACTTCTTGAGCCGCTCGCCGGTCTTTTCGACGCGCACAAGAGTCTCCCCCTCGCGGAGGAGCGGGTACATACTTATCCCTTTTGTAGGGCAGATCACGAACCCTTCCGCGTCGATCGTCTGCCGGATGCTCTTTCTGTCTGTCTCCATTTTCGGGCCTGTCACGCCAGCAGTTTCACCGACTCGAGCGTTTTGATCACGCGCTCCGCGTTCTCCTTCGCGGTCTCTTTGTCAACCTCGTACTTCTCGCATATCTTCTCGGCGAGCTCGTCCGTGCTCTCCGCGCCTTCGCGAAGCAGTCCCACGATGAACCCCGCCGTCTCGTTCAGTTTGAGCATGCCGTTAAAGCGCTCGCCCGAAATTCCCGCGTCGACAGCCACGAAGCCGCCGTCCGCCTCAGTCAGAATAATTCCGTCCTTTAATTTCATCATACCCTCCGGTTGATATTATAAATTGAACGTTCCGGCAGCGAAAACCGGAGACGCCCTGTATGAATTGTTTTCAATGCTTCGAAAGCTCCGCGTACGCAACCTCCGCCGCCTCCGGGTCCATGTTGCACGTCAACGTGAACACCGGCACGTTCTGCGCCAGCGCCACCACCATTCTCACGACCTCCGTGAGCGCGTCCGGGTCCTTCGGCCTGTACGTCTGCGACAGGAACACCGGCAGCGGATCCGTGCACCGCTCGATCGAGTTGTGCTCGCCGCGCTTGATAACGCAGATTCCCGCTATCTTCATTTCCGTGTTGGTGCTGAGTCTGTGCTTGCCGTCCCACGGAGTTCCGCAGGCGAAAACGCCGTCTTCTTCGAACCTTAAAAGCGGCTTGTCGTCGTTGATCATTACCACCCTGTCGCCGAAGACCTTCTTCCAGAGTGCCGCGTGGGTCGACTTGCCGGTGCCCGAAGGCGCCGTGAACAGATACGCCCTGCCGTCCATGCCGATTGCCGACGCGTGGAACAGAACGACGTTCCTGAGGGCCGCCGCGTTGCAGAACTGCCTGTAGACCGCCAGCGTCTCGAGATACCCGCGCTTGTACTTGACCGGCTTCCTGCCCTCCGCGATGTCCGTCGCGAACGAGCTCATCTCCTCGCGGTCGATGTCCTTCCCGGTGATTCTGATCGTGAAGTCGGGCTCCGCCTCTTCGTCGATGTAGTCCGTGCACATAACGCGCGTCACCGGGTAGATCGTCTCCACCTCCGCGCAGATTCCCGCCATCTTCAGCCTGAACCGGCAACCTTCGCCGGCCGCGTTCATATCCGGTTGTACGGAAAGTTTTTCGTCCATGTCGTGAATTTCCTTCTTCAAAAAGCGACGCTTTCAAGAGCATTGCCGGCGCGCACCGTTCGTGAACGCTTGTTTGCGGACCGTTCCGGGCGGCGCTGGCATGAAGACGCGCTTCACCGTCTTTCAACCTTTAATTATACATAATTTTTCGCGCGACTGCAAACTTTTCTTCCGCCGGAGGTTGAATTCCCCCGCGCAGCCGCTGTTTTCGACTTTCGGAATTTTTTTATTGTTTTTCGATAAAAACATATTGACAAACGATTTTTGCCGTGTTATGATATCCCCGTGAACAAAACATCACGGAGGCTGCTATGCTAAAAATCAACAGAAAACTCTCGGTAACCATTTCGATCGTACTCACCGCGCTGATGCTTCTCGGCACCTTCGCGCTGGCGTTCTTCCTGCCCTCATTCATCGAATACCTGCTCAAACTTCCCGACATGAACGGCGCCCTTCTCAATCTGACGGCCGCACAGCGGACCATCGTCTACGTCGCCGCCTACACCGAGCTGTTCCTGATGGCCTCGGGGCTGGGAATGCTCTTCGCGCTCCTGCTCCTCGTGAAGCGGGGCAGCGTATTCACGAAGGCCGCGGTGGAACTCATCCGCTACATCTCCTGGTGCCTGATCTTCATGGGCTTCATCATGATGTCAATGGCCTTTCTGACGCTCATTGCCGTCGCCGCCGGCGCCGCGATACTCTTCGTGGGACTTGCCATCCGCGTGGTCAAGAACGTCATCGAGGAAGCGGTCTACATCAAAGAAGAAAACGACCTGACGGTCTGAAAGGAGCGCCCTATGATAGTCATCAATCTCGACGTGATGATGGCGAAGCGCAAGATGTCCCTCGGGGAACTCTCCGACAAGGTGGGTATCACCCTCGCCAACCTCTCGATTCTCAAGAACAACAAAGCGAAAGCCGTCCGGTTCTCGACCCTCGACGCAATCTGCGAGGCGCTGGACTGCGACGTCAGCGACATTATTGAATACAAGAAAGGAAACTGAAAGGTGGATCAAAAATGAACGAACATCCTTTTACCAACAATCCGTCCGGGAACGCAACCGGGCAGAATCCATCCTGCAACAATCCGGGGCAGAATCCCCCGCCCGCAAACAATCCCGCCTACGTGCCGGTGAACGGTCCCGCTTACAGACCCGCAACCGCACCTTCAAACGGCCCCGCTCCCGCAACGCCGGTGCGCCGGAAGCCAAAAAAAGAATTCACTAAAAAAGAAAAAGTCATGGCTTGGCTCTCCGTACTCGCCGGCTACCTCTTCTGCCGCACGTTCTTCGTGTGGGACAAGCCGCTTCTGGCCCTGATCTTCACCGTCCTTCTCTTCGTCTTCGCCTTCGTGTTCTTCGGGACTAAGAAGCGCAAGGCGAGAAGCTGGTTCTACCCCGTCAGCGCCATCCTGATCACCTCAGGCCTCTTTTTCGCCGCCAGCCCGGTGCTTCACCTTTTCGTGTTCACGTACGCGCTGGTCGCGTTCTTCCTGTTCTGCCAGACCGGCTCGGAGACGGCGCTTGAAAACCGCGCGGGCAGGCTCTACGTTTTTGAGACCGTGAAGGCGCTCTTCGTCTCCCCCTTCAAGAACATCGGCGCCGCGGCAATGTCCGTGGGCTCCAACAAGGGCGGGAAGAAAGTGGGCAAGACGCTTCTTTTCATTCTCATCGGCATAGGAGTGGCCGTCGTTCCGACGTTCGTGGTGCTCAAACTGCTCTCCTTCGACGCAAACTTCACGAATATTCTCGAAAAAATCTGCAAGAACCTCTCCGACCAGGTCGTGAGCCGCGTCTGCGCGCTTCTGTTCGGCGTCCCGCTGGGAATGTTCTTCTACGGAGCGCTCTACACCGGCGCCCACCCGGTTCCGGACCGCTACAACGCCGAAAACTGCGTGAACATCGAGAACAAAATGAAATTCGCGCCCGCCATCGTCGGCGCCGTCGCGCTTGTCCCCCTGCTCTTCCTTTATGTGGTGTTCATCGTCGCGCACATCGAATACTACAAGGCGGTATTCACGGGCGTCCTTCCCGGGGCCTACACCTACGCCGAATTTGCGCGGGACGGCTTCTTCCGCCTCTGCGTGGTCGCTGCCATCAACGCAATCGCGCTCATTCTCATCCGCGTTTTTACCGTAAAGACCTCCAAGGACAAGATCTCGCCGGTCGTGAAGATCTGCACGGTGGTCCTCTCGCTGGTCACCATCGTCATCTCGGGAACGGCCATCTCCCAGATGCTCATGTACGTCTCCGCCTACGGCCTCACCCGCCTCAGACTCTATACGCTGTGGTTCATGGCTCTGATAATTCTGCTCTTCCTGCTGGCGATTTTTAAGCAGTTCATCGAAAAGCTGCCCTTCGCGGCAACGGCGCTGGTGATTTTCGCGCTCTGCTTCGGGCTGCTCGCGGTTCCGGACACCGACGCGTTCATCGCCGAGCACAACTACAAATGCTACGTTTCCGGCAGCTCGGAGGAGATCGACGTCGACTATCTCGAAGAGCTCGGGCCGTCCGCCGTGCCGACGCTCTGCAAGCTGGCAAAGGACAAGGACGAGAAGAACGAAGTTAGAATGAAAGCCGCCGGCGCGCTGATCCGGTACGAGAAGAAGCGCAGAGAAAACTCGGTCTACATTCTGAGCCTTCCCGTAATCCGGGCGGATCAAGCATATGAAGAATATAAAAAGAGTTAGACTAGAACGCAATATATCCAACTTCCGGCTGTCGCCGCTCTCGGTGACAGCCGGTTTTTTATTCCCGCAACGGCGTCCGAAAATCGATAATTTTGTTGAAATACTCCGCCGTTGTGATATAATGAAAATGTATGTGCCAAAACGCGAAACCGCGTCCGAAGCGCGTACAAACCCGGCCGAAAAGCCGCGGGAAACAGTCAAAAAGCATGTAAGGAGTGATATTACAATGATTGAAATAGATGTATTTTCAGGCTTTCTGGGCGCCGGCAAAACGACCCTCATCAAGAAGCTCATTAAAGAGGCCTACGCGGGCGAGAAGATCGTTCTGATCGAGAACGAATTCGGCGAGATCGGCATCGACGGCGGCTTCATGAAGGACGCAGGAATCGAGATCACCGAGATGAACTCCGGCTGCATCTGCTGCAGTCTCGTGGGCGACTTCGGCGAGGCCCTCAACAAGGTCATCAACGAGCTCGAGCCCCAGCGCATTCTCATCGAGCCCTCCGGCGTCGGCAAACTGAGCGACGTCATCGGCGCCATCACCCGCCTCGGCAACGAAAAGGCCAAGGTCGGCGGCGCGGTAACCGTTGTGGACGCCAACAAGTTCAAAGTCTACTCGAAGAACTTCGGCGAGTTCTTCTTCAACCAGATCGAACACGCCGCGACTGTCATTCTGAGCCACACCGACAACATTTCCCAGGAAAAACTGAACGACTGCGTCGCGAAAATTCGTGAAAAGAATCCGGACGCCACCATCGTGACCACCCCCTGGACGGAAATCAGCGGCGCGCAGATTCTTGCGGCGATCAGGCAGAGCAACTCCCTCGAGGCGCAGCTCGCGGAGCTTGAAAAAGAGGCGCGCGAGAATGCCCACCATCACCACCATCACCATCATCACCACCACGATGAAGACGGCGAGGAATGCTGCTGCGGACATCATCACGACGACGATGACGATGATGAGGATGAAGACGAGTGCTGCCACGGCCACCATCACCACGATGAAGATGACGATGAAGAGCATGAGTGCTGCCACGGCCACCACCATCACCACGATGATGATGACGATGACGAAGAGCATGAGTGCTGCCACGGCCACCACCATCACGATGACGATGATGACGACCACGAGCATGAGCACCATCACCACCATCACCACCACGATGACGATGACGACGACCACGACGCCGATGAAGTGTTCACGAGCTGGGGTGTAGAGACCACCCGCCGTTTCACGCCCGAAGAGATCTCCGACAAACTTGAGGCGCTCATGGACGAGGCCCTCTACGGAACCGTCCTCAGGGCAAAGGGAATCGTTCCCGCCGCCGACGGCCGCTGGATTCACTTTGATTACGTTCCCGGCGAACCCGACGTCCGCTTCGGTACCGCCGAAGTCACCGGCCGCCTGTGCGTAATCGGTTCCGGCATCAACAAAAAAGCCCTCGCGGAGCTTTTCGCCTGAGTTTGCAGCGTGTAATTCACGAATAACCGCGCGCGAAAGGAGCGCCGACACATGACAGAAATACCCGTTTACGTTTTTACCGGATTCCTCGGAGCCGGCAAGACCACGTTCATTCAAAGAACGCTTGAAGACCCGCGCTTCAACGACGGCACCAGCACTCTCGTTCTGCAGTGCGAGGACGGCGAAGAAGAGCTTGACGAGTCCCGCTTCGCGAACAAAAAAGCCGTACATTTAGAGAAAATCGACGATCAGGAGGCGCTCACCCAGTACTTCCTCGCCGACCTTCTCCGCAAGTACCGCGCGAAAAAAGTTCTTGTCGAGTACAACGGAATGTGGCTCTTCCAGAAGTTCCTCGAGGCGATGCCCGACGGCTGGATGATCTACCAGGAAGCCACCTTCGCCGACTGCTCGGACTACCTCGTCTACAACGCGAACATGCGCAACCTCGTCGGCGACAAGCTGAAAAACGCCGACATGATCATTTTCAACAACTTCAAAGAGGGAATGGATCGCATGCCCTTCCACAAGGTCGTCAGGAGCGTCTCAAAGCGCTGCAACATCATCTACAACTACGGCGACCGCATGGAGCCCGACGACATCGAGGACCCGCTCCCGTTCGACGTCAACGCGCCGGTGATCGACATCGCTGACACCGACTACGGCGTCTGGTACGCGGACCTCAACGGCAAGGAAAAAGAGTACGAGGGCAAGACCGTCCACTTCAAAGGACTCGTTGCCAAGGCCGGCAAGCTCCCTCCGAACATGTTCGTGATCGGCCGCCACATAATGACGTGCTGCGCCGCCGACATCGTCTACGGAGGCCTCGCCTGCCGCTGGACCGGCGTGAACGCCCTCAAGCACCTCGACTGGGTCGAAATCACCGCGAAAATGTCCCTCGAACGCACCCGCATCTACAACAACGACGTGGGTCCGATCCTGAACATCATCAGCTGCCAAAAGTGCGAAAAGCCGGATCCGGAAGTTGTGTCGCTGGGAGGCTAAGAAGCGGGAAACGAGAATGTGAAATAGTCATTTAACATACTCCCGCAATGTCACCTCTATATATAAAACGGGAACGCGTCAGAATTTAATCTGTCCGCGTTCCCGTTTTTTATAATGCTTTTTAGTGCGAGTCGTGAGGAGTTTCAGAAATCAAATCAAAATCTCTTTCAACCTAAACTCCACATTCCACATTCTTATCATCTGATCACACAACGTGCCAGGTCGAAAACGTCGTTCCAGTCGATCGAGTTGATCGCGCCGCTGCCGCCGGAAGCGAGCATTCCGATGAAAGCAAAAATATAAATAGTCCAGACGACAGTCATTATGATAGCAACAATAAGACCGATTGTCGCAATGATCTTCGCCGCCTTGTTCGCGCCGGTCAGGGGCTGAGGAAGCTTCTTGACCTTGCCGAGGGCGATGCCGCAGAGGATGATGCCAATGAGACCAAGTTCGGAGAGAACTGCGCCGATGATGGCGAGAACGAGCGTTCCCGAGCCGCCCTGTGCCTGAGCCGCCTGCTGGGGCTCGGTATAAACGGGAGCCTCATAGGTGTACTGGGGCTGATACTGCTGCTGAACAGGCTGCGGAGCGGGCTGTTCGACCGGTGTACCGCAACTCTCACAGAATCTGGCGCCGTCCTGAAGCTGAGCGCCGCAAACTTTACAAAATGCCATAATGATACCTCCAAAAAATCTAGCGTTAAATGTTAACCGCAAACTTCCCCGGCGCCTGCTCCCTTACAGTTACGCACGGCCTCACGGGGTTCCTTTTGTCTTAAACAGTCATCAGTGAATCAGATTCGCGACAGCCTGAAACACGGCCTGAACCGAATGTCCCATCTCTCTCGCCGCGCCGCCGGCAGCAAGAATAGCCGCGATCACGCACCAGAACACCACCCACGCGATTGCAATCGCCCAGATGACCATGTTCACGATCGAAACCGGAATACCGACTGTGGAAAGGATGTCGGCAATCTTGTTCTTGCCTTTCAAGGGCTGTCCGTCGGCGTTCGCTTTCGCCTTCTTCTTTCCCATGATGCTCATAATAAGACCCGCAATCGGAACTACAATCGCGAGCGCGAGGCCCACTATCGAGAATACCAGGTCGTTGCGCTGGGGCTCGCCGGCAGGAGCGGCTTCCTTCTCAACGGAAGGCTCGTCGACTACCGTGTATTCCTCCTCGGTCTCTTCCAATACAACCTTCTGTCCGCAGTACTTGCAGAACACACTGTTGTCAAAAATCTCTCTTCCGCAATGAGGGCAAAATGTCATGTCAGTTACCTCCTTCTTTAAAAACAGGCGCAAAACTCGCGCGAATCAATCTCCGTAGATTGCCTTCAGCGCCTCCGCGGCGACCTTTCTCTCGTCAAACTCGACGGTCCGGTCTTTGAAAATCTGAGTCGTTTCATGACCTTTCCCCGCGAGAATAATCACGTCGCCCGGTTTTGCGTTACGTATAGCATACCATATTGCCTCGCGTCTGTCAACAATGCACACGTAGTCGCAGCCCGTTTTTTTGGCTCCCGCCTCGATGTCGGCAACGATCTT
>JAEEGI010017698.1_pt1 | contig 14486 bp, 12 predicted proteins | sample 8958751 | NCBI WGS metagenome assembly JAEEGI01 (sample SAMN16246545, study PRJNA631951) | gut metagenome | biome: gut microbiome; feature: rumen; material: KS-attached | host: Bos | place: Iran: Karaj | collected 2018-10
GCTCAGGGGGGGTGCCACAGGTGCCGTTTTAGGGTGTATATTGGGGTCTGTGGCGCCAGAGGTGGTGCCACATGGCCGGGCGGAATGCCACAGGGCCGGGCGGAGTGCCACAGGGCTGGGCGGGGAGTATGGGAAGGAGGGGAAAGTGTTTGGAAGGGCATTATGGGAAGGATTGTAATCATGGGAGGCGATGTAATTATGGGAAAGGGTGAGGAGGATAACTTGTTGCGGGGGGGGTAGGGATATTGAAAATTAATCACTACATTTGGTTTTTGGAGACTGTGTGGCGTAGGGAGACAAACCGAATTTTGAGTGGAACCTGGTCGAAAGTAGTGGGACCTTGTTGCCCAAGTGGACTCAAGTGGACCCAAGTGGGCCCAAGTGGACCCAAATGCACCTAAGTGGACCTAGGTGGACCTTGTGTACTTAAGTGGGCCTAAGTGGAATCTATTAATATTCAGCAATATGGAAATGAAGAAACTGGTGGCTTTGTGGGTGGTGGCTGTGGCTGCCGCTCTCGGGCAAAGTGTCTTGTGGGCTCAGAAGAAGCCTCTGGATCACGATGTGTATGACTCTTGGCAGAGTGTGTCGGGGGTCAAGATGAGTGACAACGGAAAGGTGCTCGTCTGGAATGTCAATCCTCAGGAGGGTGACGGAACCCTTTATGTCAGAGCTATTTCCGGAGCGGCCAATACAAGCAAGGCAGCTAATACAGGCAAGGCAGGCAAGGCGACGGCCGCCGTGACCTCGGGGTCGAACGGGACCGAGCTCGCTATTCCCAGGGGATATATGCCCACAGTCGATCCGGACGGAAGGTGGGTCGTATGCCGTATCAAGCCCGAGTTCGCTAAGACCAGGAAGGAGCGGATCGACAAGAAGAAGAGGGATGACATGTCTAAAGATTCGCTAGCGGTGATTGATATTAATACGATGACAGTCAAGAAGTTCCCGAATGTAGAATCTTTCTCGACAGGAACCTTTGGAATGCCGTATATCGCCTATAAATCAACCTGGAAGGTGGCTCCGAAGAAGCCGTCGAAGTCCGGCCTCATCATCCTGACTCCCGGCACCTGGCAGGCCGACACCTTAAGGTTTATTGATAAATATGTGTTCAGCAACGATGGCTCGCTACTGGCGCTGACTTCGAAGAAAGACAAGAAGGACAGCCTTTCGGCGACGGCGCTGATTCTGGCAAGTTACGCTCAGGCGGAAATGAGGCTCGTGCTGGACACCCTCAAGTGCGGGGCTCAGGAATATTTCTCCCCGGCATTTGATGATGCTGCCACGATGCTGGCCTTCACCGCCACCACCGACACCAATAAGTCGGGCAGCAAGCGGTGCGGCATGTTCCTGGCACGGATCGCAGGTCCGGCTGGCGCTTCCGCCAATGCTGGTACGGGCGCTGCTGCCAATGCTGGTAAGGGCGCTGCTGCCAAGGTTGGCAAGGGTGCTGCAGTCGCCTCTGGTAAGGCAATCGTCACCGAGCTGATCCCTCAGGGAACGGTCGTGAAAGGCACCGGCGGATGGACCCTCACCGAGAACAGCGACATATTCTTTACGCCTGATGGTCAACGGATTATGACTGGAATCGCCCCTGTGCGGCCGCCAAAGGACACGACCATTGTGGACTTCGAGACAGCCCGTTTGGACATATGGAATTGGGACGCTCCGCTGACTCCGCCGCAGCAGAAGAGGCGGCTCGACGGGACGCTGAAAAAGACTTATTCGGCGGTGATCAATCTGGGGGCCAATCCCCAGGCCCAGTGGTTCGACAAGCTCACCAACCAGGCCGGTCGCTCCGCGACCATCATCCCGCTGACCACCTCCTTCTTTGACAACGTGCGCCTTATCGCCGGCGGCAAGACTGGCATCGCCCTCTCCCGCGACAACTCCGCCCACGTGCGTGAGTCGATGTGGATGGACGGCAGCTTCAGCGACTATTCCATTGTCAACCTCGCCGACGGCAGCCGCAAACCGATATTCAAAGACTTCAATGCCAGCAGGTTAGACGTTTCACCTGAAGGGAAATATCTGATCTGGTTCGACCCGTCCGAGAAAGCTTGGTGCACCTATGACCTGGCTACTGGTGCGACAGCCAACCTGACCGCAAAGACAGGTGTCGCTTTCCACACCGAGGATGACGACCATCCGACCGCCTATCCCGGCCCGTATGAGGGTATGCCGAGATGGCTCGACGGCGACCAGGCCGTCATGATCATCGACCGCTACGATGTCTGGAAGTTCGCTCCAGACGGCTCGAAGGCCGAAAACTTGACAGGCGGGCAGGGGAGAGCGGCGCATAACCGCTTCAGAGTCATCGACTTCCGCAGGGACGAGCGCACGCCATCCGAGCGCCGGACCGGCGTGGTCAACACCTGGGGACCGAAGGAAAACATATTCCTGAGCGTCCAGAACGAGGACAACAAGAAGAACGGCTACGGTCGGATGAGCCTCGCTAAGCCCGCCAAGAGCCTTGAATATTTCACCGACACGGTGACTTTCCAGAGCCCGGTGATGGCTCCCGACGGAAGCATAGCTTACTTGAAGGGGAACTTCAGGCATCCTTTCGATTTGTATTCAACTCCAGACTTTTTCGCTTCGAGCAATAAGCTGACAGCTATCAATCCCCAGATGGCGGATTACCGCTGGGGCAGCGCCAACCTCTTCGAGTGGAAGGCCTACGACGGCACCCCGCTCAAGGGACTGGTATTCATCCCCGATGGCATCAAGCCGGGCGAGAAACTGCCGGTCATGATCTATTTCTATGAGAAATATTCAGATCAGCTTTACAACTTCTGGCAGCCGGCGCCCTCACGCTCGACGGTTAATCTAAGTTTCTATACTTCAAGAGGTTACATCGTCTTTGTGCCGGACATAGTCTATAAGGACGGCCACCCTGGCGAGAGCGCCTACAACTGCATCTGCTCCGGTGCCGAGGCACTTTGCGCTAAATATCCTTTCGCCGACAAGACCAAGATGGCGATCCAGGGCCAGAGCTGGGGCGGCTACCAGACCGCATGGCTCGTGACCAGGACCAACATGTTCGCCGCCGCTGGAGCCGGAGCGCCGGTAAGCAATATGACCTCGGCCTACGGTGGAATCCGTTGGGAATCAGGCATGACGCGCGCCGGACAGTACGAGAACGGCCAGAGCCGTATTGGCAAAACCCTCTGGGACGAGGGCGGTCTCGACCTCTACATCGAGAATTCTCCGATATTCCATGCCGACAAGGTCGAGACGCCGCTGCTGATCATGCACAATGACAACGACGGCGCCGTGCCGTGGTACCAGGGCATTGAATATTTCTCCGATCTCCGCCGTCTCGGGAAGCCTTGCTGGCTCCTTGAATATAACGATGAGGCCCACAACCTCGTGGAGCGGCGCAACTGCAAGGACCTCTCCAGGAGGCTCCAGCAGTTCTTCGACCACTACCTCAAGGGTGAGCCGATGCCGGCCTGGATGAAGTCTGGAGTGCCGACCGACCGAAAAGGGGAGTACTTCGGGTTTGAGTATTGATTCCTACAGCATGTCGGCGAGCTTCTGGTAGTACTGCTTGCTGACAGGTATGCGAACGACTCCCGGGCGTATGAACTCGGTGTAGATGATCCCGTCCTTCCCTCGGCTCAGCAACTTGACGTGCCGAGGGTTGACATAATAGGATCGGTGGCAGCGGACGAACCCATGCTTAGCCGCATCCGCCTCGAAGCTCCGCATCGAATTACGGAGCTGATATACCCGAACCCTATCATTCTCTAAGTAATTGATTTTGATGTAGTTCACATCAGCCTCAATGAATAGGATCGCCGCCGGATCAATGGTCAGTTTCAGGCGCTTATGCTCGTCATAGAACTTGATCAGTGTATCTTCCGGCTCCTTCACCGCATTCTCGAGATCGGACGACTTGTTGTTGATGATGCGCATCGTGATTGCGATGACGTATGGGTAGATCAATGTCAGCAGGAGGATCTCAAAGGAATATGACAGGGCGGAGAAATACGGCATACCCCCTGAATTGATGTAGAATAGGGAAGCGTACAGGGCAAAGAAAAAGGATGTCACGAGCACTTCACCAAGGCACCAGAGGACATAGTGCCACCACTTGAAAGTGATATACTTATACAGCACGCTGAACAGCAACCTCGTTAGCGCGAGCACTCCTGCCATTATGCAGGTTAGCATGAGAAGGTGGAAAGTCCAGCTTTTTCCTCCTACGTCATAATACTCCCGGAAGGAAAAAGGGTCGTACATGGATATGAATAAGAAAAAGAACGCCGGCAAAATCACCGCGTACTTCACCTGGTTCCCGTAGCCTTTCGATACTCTCAAATTGGTGTCCATAAGCCTGTTTTTAGTCCCAAAACCACAAAGTGACGAAACTTAAATCACCTTATTTTCGTCACAAAAATAGCATAATTTTACCGCCAAACAATGATTTGGTCACAATTTGGCGCTTATGCGCAACAACTTTTTCGTCCCACGGATAGGAAGGGCTATCTTTGTCACTACAAGAATTCAAAACATATCAAGTCATGAGAGCTTATGAATATTCAGTAACCCCGGAAGCCTCCGCTCAGGATGGCATGGTGAGCATCGCCTCACTGTCCGGGTACATTGTCAACGCGGCGCACAGGACTATGATTGAAGAGGGTTATGACGATTGCCTCCTGTCCAGGTGCGGTTTCGAGATCGATGAACGTCCTCATACGGGCGAAACTATCACGATTACGGTCAATTCGGGGCTTAACAATATTGTTACATTGCTTAACAGAACTGTTTCAATTACTGATAGTGAGGGTAATGAGATTGGACGTGGGCGAATTGAGTGGATGATGCCTCGCTCGCAGCAGAGGAGCGTTCGGGCTGAGAATCCTTCGCATTTGACCAGGCGTTACATCAATCGTTTCCATGAGATTCTGCCGGACATCGGTTATAGCACTGGTCTTCAGATCCGGATCGACATGGATTTCAATGGCAATGCCAAGCCTCAGGACAATTTCTCGGTCGCACTGAAGAAGATCTGCGACTCGCGCTACTTCTTCCTGGCCCGCTCTGGCAGTGACACTCTCTGCCGCGCCATGCTCCAGACCGCCTAATTGCCGGGGGGCTTTTATTTCTGAATGCGGATCTCTAAAACGGGGTCTGTGGCACCGGGGATGGTGCCACAGGTGCCGTTTTATGGGGAGAATTGGGGTCTGTGGCGCTGGGGTTGGTGCCACAGGTGCTGCTTTGGGGGTAGAATCGGGATCTGTGGCACCAGTCATGGTGCCACAGGTGCTGGTTTTGGGGTAGAATCGGGATCTGTGGCACCAGTGGTGGAGCCACAGGTGTCGGTTAGTCGGAATAAAGTCAGCAGGGGGAGGGCAGGTGGCGGTTCGGGGCACCAGCTGCGGGGAATGTGGAGGCCGTGTTTTGGAAATGATTGATTATTAAGCAGATAAAGAATGTTCTACCCTGCTAAAATGGGGGGGAGGAAAAGGAGTTATTCATTGATTGCCTGCTGATTATAAATCACGGTTGCAAGCTGGGGTCTGTGGCACCAGGGTTGGTGCCACAGGTGCTGTTTTTGGGGTAGAATCGGGATCTGTGGCACCGGGGTTGGTGCCACAGGGCCGGCTTTAGGGGGAGAGGTTTTGGTGGGGAGGGGAAATAGGGGAGTGGGGAGGAGTTGATGAGGGCGCTGGATGGGTGATATCATGGTGAGGTGTATGAAAAAGGGGAAATCGTTTTCTTTTGGGGTAATTTGGGGTAACCTATTTTATATTTTAATATTTATCGGCAAATAATTGTTAAATTTGTTGGATTTAATGTGGCTGCGTGTTCTGCTCTTGGATTGGAGCGTGGCGGGATCAGAAACGTAAAATGCTGACAGGCTGCTTTTTCCCTTCGCGCGCATGATGTGCGTGCATGAGGGGAGAAAGAGTTTTGCGGCGTAGCGGAGAGGTGGCAGGGCTGGCGGGCCAGTTTTTCAGATAGAGTTTCAGAGTGTCGGACGTGACGGTAAATATGTCAGAGATGCGGCTGGCCGCTCAGCAGCAATCCCAAGAGGTTGTCGAGGTGGCTATGGCGCAAGGGGCTGCCGAGGTGACTGCGGCTGCTGCGGCGGGTGATGAGAAGTCCGCTGAGGCGGCGGGGGATGAGCAGTCGGCTGAGGCGCAGGCGGCGGGGGAGAAGGCGAGCTGGTATCCGGTGAGGGTGTTCTTCGGGCGGGCCGAGGCCATAAAAGAGGCCGCGGAGGACGCTGGGGTGGAGTTTTTCTACCCGATGCGCTTGGTCGAGAAGTTCACCTCGGGAGGGCTGAAGTACATCGAGGAGCCTCTCGTGCGCTCGCTGATATTCCTGAAAGCGACTAGGCAGGAGCTGCGTGACCTGAAGGCTCGGAACAATTCCTCGCTGGTGCCTTATTACGACCGTCTGACGCATGCGCCGCTGGTGGTGCCGGAGAAGCAGATGGAGCGGTTCATCAGTCTTTGTAAGCTGAAAGACAGCGGGTTAGAGTACCTAGGAGAGGATGGGCCGGCGTATCACCAGGGCGACAAGGTCAGGGTGACTGATGGAATATTCAAGGGCTTTGTGGGGCATATCAAGCGGATTCGGCACGACCGGAAGCTGATCGTGACGATCGAGGGGGTGGCGGCTTTCGCGACGCGGTTCATTCCGCCTTCGATGCTGGAGAAGGTCGAATAGTAGTTGTAATCAACAAACAATCAGATAATTATGTCAATATTCAAAGACAAGACTTTGATGATCACGGGGGGAACGGGATCGTTCGGCAACGCGGTGCTGAAGAGGTTCCTCCGCACCGACATCGGCGAGATCCGCATCTTCTCCCGTGACGAGAAGAAGCAGGATGACATGCGCCACGAGTATCAGGCCAAATTCCCTGACGTGGCTAGCAAGATCAAGTTCTACATCGGCGACGTGCGCTCCCTTGAGAGCTGCCGCGGGGCTATGCATGGAGTGGACTATATATTCCACGCCGCGGCCCTGAAGCAGGTTCCTTCCTGCGAGTTCTTCCCGATGGAGGCGGTCCGCACCAATGTGATCGGGACGGATAACGTCCTGACCGCCGCGATCGAAGCCGGAGTCGGAGCGGTCATCTGCCTTTCCACCGACAAGGCGGCATATCCAATCAACGCCATGGGCATCACGAAGGCGATTGAGGAGAAGGTGGCGGTCGCGAAGAGCCGCCAGACCACGACCACGAAGATCTGCTGCACCCGCTACGGCAATGTGATGTGCTCCCGCGGAAGCGTCATTCCGCTCTGGATCGACCAGATCCGCGCCGGGCAGCCGATCACCCTGACCGAGCCCTCGATGACCCGCTTCATCATGAGCCTCGACGAGGCCGTCGATCTGGTGCTGTTCGCTTTTGAGCATGGCCAGAACGGGGATATTCTCGTACAGAAGGCGCCCGCCTGCACGATTCAGACGCAGGCTGAGGCTGTCTGCGAGCTGTTCGCGGACAAGTGGCCGGGGGTAAAAGGGACGGCGAAGGACAACATCAAGGTGATCGGAATACGCCATGGCGAGAAGATGTACGAGACGCTCCTGACGAAGGAGGAGTGCGCCAAGGCCGAGGATTTGGGCAACTTCTACCGGGTGCCGGCGGACAACCGCGACCTGAATTACGACAAGTTCTTCAAGGAAGGCGACACCAGGGCGGTGACCATCGAGGAGTTCAATTCCAACAACACCAGGCGGCTGTCGCTCGAGGAGACAAAGGCGAAAATCGCAAGTCTGGAATATATCCAGGAAGAATTGAAGAAGTAGGGAATACTGGTAGATGGGGGAGATTGAAGAGGAGCTAGAACTCATCGGCGTGTACTTCGGGGCGTCGGGATTGGTCGAAGGGGCCGGTACCGGTGCCAGGATCCTCAAAGAGGAAGCAATGCTTTCGGGCGCTTTCCTGGATGGAGGGGATGTCACGTTAGATGAGCCGGCGGAAACAAGTGTATTAGAGCAGGTTATCGAAGTGTCCGAGCTGACGCGTGAGCGTTCGGCATCGGTTCTCGAGAGGGGCGATGTGCCGTTCGTGATCGGTGGAGACCATTCCACGGCGTTCGGGAATATCGCGGCGGCCTGCGAGCATTTCGGGCCAGAGGGAGTCGGGGTGGTCTATTTGGATGCCCATTGCGACATGAATACTCCCGAGACTTCACCGACGGGCAACCTTCATGGGATGCCGATGGCGGCTTTGATGGGATATGGCGACCCGCGGTGGTGCGCGGTGGCGAGGAGGCGGCTGCTTCCGGAGAATGTGCTTCTGCTTGGAGCGAGGAGCATCGATCCTGGGGAGCGGGTTTTTGTGCGGGAGCATGGCATCAAGGTGGTGCCGCTCCAGCCGGTCCCTGCGGTCCCTGAGCCTGTCGAAGGGCCGGTACTGGCGCTAATCGACCGCTTCATCGAGGAGCGAGGCATTCGGCACCTGCACCTCAGCATCGACATCGATGTGCTTGACCCTGAGCTGGTTCCAGGAACAGGCGTCCCGGTTCCGAACGGCCTATCGGAGGAAACTTTCATGGCGATAATCCGCCATGTCGCCGCCCTCCCGATTCTATGCTCCCTCGACATCGTGGAGTACATTCCGTCCCTTGACAAGGGCGACATCACCAAGCGCCTCTGCCTTGAGACGATCCGCCAGATCGGGGAAAGCAGAGTTAGTGTCTCTGTGTAAATTATATAATAATAATATATGTTCACATTAATCCAATTGCCTTACTCTATAGATGCGCTTGAGCCGTATATCAGCGCAAGGACACTGGGGTTTCACTATGGGAAGCATCTTCAGGGCTATGTAGACAACCTTAATAATCTTATAATTGGGACAGAGTTTGAGGATATCTCTCTAGAGGAAATAGTCGCAAGGTCAGATGGGCAGGTATTTAACAATGCTGGCCAGATTCTGAATCATAACCTCTACTTCACTCAGTTCCGACCATATCAGCCCTTGAATAGAGTCGAAGGGGCTCTATTCATTCAGATCGAAAAACAATGGGGCACTTTTGAGGCCTTTAAAAAGGATTTCGAAATAAAAGGAGCCGGGCTATTCGGTAGCGGCTGGGTGTGGCTTCAGGCTGATGAATCCGGAGAGCTCTTACTAACTCAGTATGCTGGAGCGGGCAACCCTGTTGCCTATGGTCACAAGCCCATTCTGACTTTTGATGTCTGGGAGCATGCATATTACCTTGACTACCAGAATCGCCGTCCGGCTTATCTTTCGGCCCTATGGAATATTGTTGACTGGAATGTGCTGGAAGGCAGGTATTTAAGAAAATGACTTAACACCGTTATGGCGAAAAAGGTATTTGTGAGCGGATGCTATGATCTGTTGCATAGCGGGCATGTGGAGTTTTTCAGGCAGGCTGCGGCGTACGGTGATCTGTACGTCGGGATCGGCTCAGATGCCACTGTCCTGCACTACAAGAACCATAAGACCCTCTATCCGGAGCAGGAAAGGCTGTTCATGGTCAAGGCGATACGCTACGTCAAGGACGCTTTCATCAACGCCGGCGACGGTGTGATGGACTTCGTTCCGACAGTCGAGGCGCTGAAGCCCGACGTGTTTGTGGTCAACTCCGACGGAAGCAGCGAGCAGAAGCGCAAGTTCTGCGAGGAGCGGGGGATTGAATATGTCGTCCTCCAGCGCACTCCCGCCGAGGGACTCAAGGCTCGCTCATCAACAGACCTCAAGGCCGAATCCTCGAATATTCCCACCCGATTGGACTTGGCCGGAACATGGATAGACCAGCCCTATGTGTCGTATTTCGCACCCGGTTGGGCATTGACAATCAGCTTGTTGCCGACATTCGAAGTCCGTGACCGCTGTGGCCTCTCGACTTCGACGAGGAAGATGATCCAGAAGATCTGGCCGGTGAAGCTGCCGGACATGGAGCCAGAGATGCTGGCAAAGCTGGTGTTCTGCTTCGAGAACGATCCTGAGCGGAGCGACGGAATCATCTCCGGGGCGCAGGATGCCATTGGTATTTGTGTTCCAGGACTCGCCAGACACTATTACAACAATCGTTTCTGGCCTGAGAAGATTGAGACTTGCGAGGATCCGGCTGTGCTGGATTGGCTTGAGAATCATTTGGTTATGATTCCGATGGAGCCTCGTCGGCCGGGTTGCTCGGTGGTCGAAGGGAAGGACATCACCGAGCCGAAGGTGCGGGCGCTTGCCGATGCGGCCGACCGCTGCTGGAACGCCATTCTGGCGATGGATCTCCAGGGCTTCGCTGCTGCCTACCGCGACAGCTTCGACGCCCAGGTCGCCATGTTCCCCGGCATGGTCCGGCCAGTGTCCACCACTCCGGTCCCTGTGGTTCGACAAGCTCACCAACCGGCATCTTCGGTCCCTGAGCCCGTCGAAGGGTCGAAGGGCCAGGACATTCCCGCCACCATAGCCCAATGGGCCGCCACCCCCGGCGTCCTCGCATGGAAGATGCCCGGCGCGGGCGGCGGAGGCTATCTCGCCCTCGTCGTCGATGACGCCGCCGCCTTCAGCCAGCACCATCCCGAAAGCATCAGGCTGAAAATCAGAAGGAAATAAAACAACTTTTATTAATATGTTCAAACTTATCACTTTACCATACTCTATTGATGCGCTGGAGCCGGTGATCAGCGCCAGGACGCTGGAGTTCCATCATGGGAAACATCTTCAGGGATATGTCGACAACCTTAACAAGCTCATTGCCGGCACCGAGTTCGAGAATATGTCTCTCGAAGAGATTGTAGCCAAGGCACCCGCCGGTACCATCTTCAACAACGCTGGCCAGATCCTGAACCACAACCTTTATTTCACGCAGTTTGCCCCCGCAGACGCTGTCATGCCCGGCTCGACCGGGCATCTCAAAGCTCAGATAGAAACCCAATGGGGCACCCTCGCCACCTTCCAGAAGGACTTCGAAACCAAAGGCGCCACCCTCTTCGGCAGCGGCTGGGTATGGCTTCAAGCCGACGCCAACGGTCAGCTATCAATCGCCCAATATGCCGGCGCTGACAATCCCGTCGCCCACGGCCTCAAGCCCATCCTGACCTTCGACGTCTGGGAGCACGCCTATTACCTCGACTATCAGAACCGCCGCCCGGCCCACCTCGCCGCCCTTTGGGGCATCGTGGACTGGAAGGTGCTGGAAGAGAGATATATAGGGAAATGAAACTGTTACAAATTGTAACGCTTTGAAGATGTGGGCAGCTGACGGCCATTCCTTCTCCCATTGATAGTTAGCAGTTTAAGAATATAAGCATGAAGAAGATCGCGGTAGCGGGGACGGGGTACGTCGGGATGAGTGTGGCGACGCTTTTGTCGCAGGAGAATGAGGTTGTGGCGGTTGACGTGATCCCCGAGAAGGTGGAGAAAATCAACAAAAGGATATCCCCGATCCAGGATGAATATATCGAGAAATACTTGAAAGAGAAGCCGTTGAGGCTGACAGCGACGCTCGATGGTAGGGCGGCGTACAAGGACGCCGACTTCGTCGTGATTGCCACTCCGACTAACTACGACCCCAAGAAGAACTTCTTCGACACCTCCCATGTCGAGGAAGTGATCGAGCTGGTGCTGGAAGTCAACCCGGATGCCGTGATGGTCATCAAATCGACCATTCCCGTCGGCTTCACTAGAACAGCCAGGGAGAAGTTCTCATATCGGGAACGCCTCTCGGACGGGACGATGAGAGTTGTGACTCCGAAGATCATATTCGCTCCGGAGTTCCTGAGGGAGAGCAAGGCGCTCTATGACAATCTCTACCCAAGCCGCATCATCGTCGGCTATGATTCCTGTCATTCTGAGCGGTGTCCTGAGCTTGTCGAAGGACGCGGCGAAGAATCTCTCGCGGAGGCGGCTCATACCTTCGCTGGCCTCATAAAAGCCGGATCCCTGAAGCCCGACGTTCCCGTGCTGTTTATGGGAAGCACAGAGGCTGAGGCCGTCAAACTATTTGCCAACACATATCTGGCACTGAGGGTTTCCTACTTCAACGAACTGGACACCTATGCCGAGATGAAAGGCCTTGACACTAAGGCCATTATCGAAGGCGTGTGCCTCGATCCACGAATAGGCACCGACTACAACAACCCATCCTTCGGTTACGGCGGCTACTGTCTCCCGAAGGACACCAAGCAGCTCCTCGCAAACTTCAATGATGTTCCCGAGAACCTCATCAAGGCCATCGTTGACTCCAACCGCACGAGGAAGGACTATATCGCCGACCAGGTGCTGGAGAAGGCGGGATATTACAGCTATTCAGGGACAAACACTTACGACACCTCGCATGAGAGGGAAGTGACCGTCGGGGTGTACCGTCTCACGATGAAGTCGAACTCCGACAATTTCCGCCAGAGCGCCATCCAGGGCATCATGAAACGCATCAAGGCTAAGGGCGCCAAGGTTATCATCTACGAACCCGCCCTCGAGAACGGGACCACCTTCTTCGGATCCAAGGTCATCAATGACCTCGCCGAGTTCAAACGCCTCTCCGACAGCATCATAGCCAACCGCTACGACCCCGTGCTGGACGACGTGCAGGAGAAGGTCTATACGAGGGATATTTTTAAGAGGGATTAGGAATTACGCGCCGACGTTTGGGGCATCATGGACTCGAGGCGCTGGAGGAACGGTATCAGGAATAATAGAGGAAGGAAGATGTAATTGTTATGACTCGATGTAATTATTTCACTTATAATTGAAATATTTGGAACTTTTTGGTATATTTGTGGGGTAGAATAAATACTGATGGCATTCAGTTTGGTGGAAATACCAGAATTGTCTGGAAGTGCGTGTAAGATTTACTCGGTTGCCGAAGATGGAGCGGAGGATACTCTGTTCGACTTTTTTCTTGAAGAGATGTCTGAGCGTTTTCAACAAGCCGTTGATGAGATATGGGATAAGTTGCTCTTTATTGGGAAAGAAGCTGGTGCGAGAGTTCAGTTTTTCAAGGAGAACGAAGGGAAACCAGGCGATGGCGTTGTAGCATTACTGAATGCTCCAGCCTTTCCTATCAGGCTTTACGGTATTAGATATGGCTCGGTTCTTTTAATTCTTGGCGATGGTGGATATAAAGGACCAACAGTTCGGACTTGGCAAGAAGATGCGAAGCTTACCAAGGCGGCAACACAGATGATAAGATTGTCTGAACTTATTACTCAAAGAATCAAAGACCGAAGTATTCAAATTGATGAAGACGGGACGATAATTGGCGAATTGAGTTTTGAAGAAGATTTATAGCAATGAAAGCAAGACAAAGACTGGCCCAAAGGGGTGAAGACATTAATTATCTGAAGGTCGCGCGTAGAATGCGTACCGCCGTTCAGATTGCTGATGCCATGAAAGAAAGAGGTATGTCCAAGTCGGAATTGGCAAAGCTTATGGGTAGAAGACCTTCTGAAATCACAAAGTGGCTGAGTGGCAATCAAAACTTTACCCAGGATTTGTTGGCCGAGCTTTCTTACTACCTTCAAAAGGAGATCACCGGAGTCTCTTCAACAATTCGAGAGACTTACAGGACTGACTCATACTATCCAACGGTAGTTTTATCATATCCTCTGAATGAGATTCGCGAGAGGGTCTCCAAGCAAAAGCGATGGACAAAGCTTGTTCAAGAAACAGTTCCTGTCAAACCGTTTAATCTATCTTAATTATGTCAGATCAGATTCAGATTAATGTTTCTATTGATTCCATTTTAGAACGGCGTTTCTCTATAGCCGAATCTAGTATTATACCATCTGGCGATTTAGCGAAGCAGATGAAGGTTAATCATTTGATTGACACAGAGATAGATACTTCTAACCATAAGTTGACTGTCGATGCTGGGGTAAAGTATTCGCTTGAAGAACAAACTCTTTGCGAGCTTATAATAAGTGTCGTGTTTTTGCTTGAACCATTCGATTCTTTAATCAGAATAGATTCGAATCAGCGTACAATCTCCTTCTCTGCTGAATTTATGCCTACGTTGCTTAATGTGGCATATGGAACTTTGCGGGGAGTTCTGCATGAAAAAACCAAGGGATCTCCTTTGGCCGCCTTCCCGCTGCAGATGGCACAGATTGAGGAGTTGACGAAGATGAACCGATTCAGGGTGAGATGATGATAAGTGGTCTTTTTCGCAAATGCAATCATGAATACATTAGAAGATAGCGTGCTGAAGGCTGTTGATATTGTGGCAGAGCAGTCGCAAGATAAGGTGACGAAACAGTTATTGGATTTATTCAAGAGTGCGGTGCTCAAAAAATATAAGGCGGCGTATGATGATGAACTGGTAAGTGGTAAGGTGCATAAGGTGAATATTGATAAAACCGTGGACTTTTGTTTTGCGGAGGCTTGCTTTACCTACCGCCAGACGAATATCGATTGGGTGAGTGATGAAGTCAAAGAGCACGAGATAAAGACGATGAAATCCATTCTTGGTTCTGTGAAGGAAATGGTGCACAGTACGCTCGAGAATCACGGTATTGAGATAATTGAATAATGGTGTTGTATCAAATGTTAAAAA
>JAEEGI010017851.1_pt1 | contig 14485 bp, 7 predicted proteins | sample 8958751 | NCBI WGS metagenome assembly JAEEGI01 (sample SAMN16246545, study PRJNA631951) | gut metagenome | biome: gut microbiome; feature: rumen; material: KS-attached | host: Bos | place: Iran: Karaj | collected 2018-10
AAAGACAACTATAATAAAAGGCACAGTCGTTGATGCTACCATAGATTTGGGCATCGTGCAAACCGTTTTGGAAATACACAAGGCAGCTGTCGTATTCCTCCAAAGCAAGATAAGACATGCCTAAAGGAAACGTGCACACCATATATTGCTTATGATTCTGTGTTTCAGCATAATACTTTTGCGCCGCTTTCATATGCTCAATGGATTCCTTGTGATATCCGGTGCTCCCGTATGACATGCCTAGTTTCTGATGGATGGCATATTTAACCTTGTCGATTTTCTCTTGTTCACCAATCGGCGGCTCCGAATAGCGCAACAAACGCTCATCAACGTGCTGGCAGAGTTCTATGCTTTGCATGGCTTTCTGCCTATAGTCGAGAACGGTTTGTCGGGTTCCACCTTTAAATATGTTCAGTCTGGCAAGCGACAGCAAAGTCATGGTCTCATAATACTTGTCTTGACCTCCAACAAAGTAATTCTCAGCCACTTGCAACAAAGAATCGACTTCCGAGTCATATTGATCCATCAATTCTTTCACCCACATTCGCACCAAGCAATAATGCGCCCGTTCCTTCTCTGATAGCACCGAAAGGTTCAACGTGTCAAGGATTTGCAGTGCGCTGTCGGGATGGTTTGGGAAGAAGCACTCCACACGGTAGAGCAGGTCCTCCTCCGGTGGTGGAGGCGTTTCGCGCTTGGAGCAGGCGGCCACCAACACGACAAAAAGCAAAAGTCCTATGGGAAACAAGCGTTTCATGGTTGCAAAGGTAGCATTTTTTTTGGCGACGCCAACAAAAAGGCCGACCGATGCGTCGAAAGGCCGAACACCATAATGAGATTCCCCTGCGGGGAATGGAGTGAAAGGTCAAATTAATAAGCGGCGGCTTTTAGTGTTTACTTTGAATAGACCTTATTAGCCGCCGCCTGTTTACTTAATGCAGTACTCCATTCCCGAAGGGAATCTCTATTCTTTTATCCACTTCCCCGTCTCCGCGAGGGTCGTTGAGCTAGCGGTCCCTGAGCCCGTCGAAGGGCCGCCATCAGAAACATAAACCTTCCAAACATAAACACCTTCAGCCCATTCCGTTGCATCAATCGCCGTCACATTCTCCGTAAGGGCTTGACTGTGGATGAGTCTGCCGTTCATGTCGTACACTTCTACGTGGGCATTCTGCAATCCCGTCCTGATGTTCAGCATATCCTTCCCAGGATTAGGATAGGCAATCGCCACCTTCAGGCCACAGTCGTGGGCTTCCTCAATGCCCACAAAAGCTTCGGCGGGGAATTTGGTGACCGTTGTCCAATGCTGGTCGGTATTGTTGAGATTTACTGACGAAAAAACCAGTAAAACACCGCCATCATTAGTTGCAGTGATGCCAAATGCTTCGCTGTGAATATTCTCGTATCCTCCCAAATCGTAATAAACGGTGGACATCGTGTCAAGATTGGTGTCCAAACGCTCAATCATCATCCACGAGTCAAGGTCATTCATAAAGCCCACATTCAAAGTGTAGGCAAAATACACGGTGTTGTCATTCGCCAAGTCCACGCCTTTCAACATGGCAGGCATGTCCCATTGATCGGTGCCCCTAATGATGTGATTTGTCACCGAAACCGATGGACCGCTGTCATCATACTCATACAAACGGCAATCTTCGTCGTTGCTTGGGTCTGACTTCGATTTTGACGAAGTGGCAAGATAGGTCGTGTTATGTTTGCTACGCTTAACAGTGATGTTATAGAAAGTGTTTTCTGGCATCTGACTGTAATCTGCATGACGGAACTCCCTCACATTTAAAACGTTGAGATGCTCGTCCAACCTAAACACACAACCTTTCCCGTTGACATTAGGCGAAAATCCCACCAAGCAACTATTTCCCTGAATATAAAAAAGATACCCAGAATCGTCCTTCACGATATGGTTGCGCCGATAGACAAACGAAACCGCTCCGCCTCTTGTCGTCATTTCATAGCCAGTGAGATCTTCAAATTCACCTTCAAAATTCATTCTGAAGAAAAAGATGGAATCGTGCCAGTCTTGGTTTTCATTCCCATGACTAATGGTCTTGATATAGCCGCCGACAATGCTTCCTTCATCCTCAAAAACCGAAAACACATATATTTCACCACTGTAATGATTTGGCAGGTAATTCCATTGGGAATCATGTTTTTCGAAGGTATCTATTACAAAATCATGCTCATAACTCGCTTCAATTTCGAGGTTTTCATCCAATTTGTACAGACCGATAATGGCTTTGTCGGGTGGGTTGTCGTAGTTTTTGAAATAGTTAAAATAGGTGTAGTCGTGGTCGGGGCTGTAAGTCGCCAGCATGTAAAGCCCGCCATTGGGATTCTCGATGAGATAAGGGATATTCGGGGAGAAATAACTTTCTCTGAAATGGCTTTTTCCAGCCAACAATTCGCCATCGGCAGACAATTTTCTGGCAGCTGAATGATAAGAATAAAAGTCACCCTCTCCGCTCTTGAAATAATGCACTGAGCTTACTGCAATTGTCCCATCTGATAATTCAGTCGCATCAAAGCTCGTCATACACTCATCGCTGGAATAGGAGAACTCGTCGGCAAATTCCCACACCTGAGCGAAGGCCTTGGTCCCAGACATCAGCAGGAGCGCAAGCAGGGTGTATAATCCATACTTTTTCATACCGTGTCTTTTTGATTGTTTATTTCACGACGAATTTCACCGTCGCGCCATCAATGGTGAGGATATACATGCCGCTGTGCAAGCCCGACACGTCAATCTGGCGCATCTCACCTCCGATGCTGCCGGTTTGCAGGGTTTGGCCAAGGAGGTTGGTGATGCGGTATTCATTTGCCGCTGGTAGAGATGTGGCGCGCCGCGTCTCTACAAACAAGATGTCATCGGTCGGGTTGGGATAGACCTGGATTGGGGTTTCCACGATTTCGTCAACGCGATTTGGATCCAAGAGGCCGAAGATGGGATAGCCGGCATTCTCGCCATCCACATCTTCCACCCATGTGCATTGGCCCATGGCGCCAGCATTCAATGCCTCAACCAAGTCGGTGGTGCCATATTGCGCCTCGTTGAGTACCCATGTAGTTGGCGTTGCACCAGGACCGAAAACCGACGAGCCAGGAAGGAGCGTCCAGTTGCTGACCCCAATGTTGTAGACATAAGGTGTAATCGATTCGTTACCAATCCAATAGCAATTGCTAATTAACGTGTCGCTAAATATGGCTGGAACAATATGCCCGTACCATGAATTCGGGATGTCTGGATTCGATGGTTTGATGATTGCGCCTGCGTTATATACGTTTCGAATTTGTTCATCGTGAAGTGGAGTGCTCGATATGCCTCCCATTTGGATCAAAAGAGGATCTTCTGTGAAAACAGCGGTTAAATCACCGCGATTGAAGCAGTTATAAATGGTGCCGTCGGCTCCTGAGATGCCACCAACCATGATTTCGTCATCATTGACTCCTGTAATGAGTGCCGCGTTACCACAGCATGTCATGACGGTTTTTATTGCTGTGCCAATAATGCCTCCTGTATTCATGCCGCCCGTGATTACGCCCGACTCATGATTGAAACAATAGGTGATCAAACAGTTTAGCCCTCCTTGTCCCGCCATACCTCCCGCGGTACCCTCCGAAACGATTTCGCCATAGTTATGGCTGTTTTTGATGATAAAATCGCCATCGCCAACCATCCCTCCTGAAAAAGTCCAACCGTTAATATAGCCATTATTGACACAATTGTCTATAACAAGATTGCCGTTATTGACAATCGTCTTTCCGGCCACACCTCCAGTGCAATCGTTCCAGGTAACACTGGCATAGTTTACACAGTTTTTAATGAAGACCGTATCGTTGACGTCAACTTCGCATTGTCCAATCAAACCTCCGCTTGGTTTAGCACTAAAAATCTCAATCCAGCCTTCCACCGAGCAATCCAAGATATGGGTGTTTTTCGCCTTGCCGACGAGAATACCACCGATGGCAATATATACAAAAGCCTGATCATATTCCAAGACGGTGGCTTTTTCAATCCTGACGTTTTTTATCGTGGCGTTTTCCGTATATCCAAACAAACCAGACAGTTTAAACCCGTTTTCGTACATACCACTGATGGAGTGTTTGTCGCCGTCAAAAACACCCCTAAAAGTACCCGTCAGACCAATAGGTGTCCAATAGAGGGTATCGCCTTCATTGAGACAAATGTCATTGGTAAGCACATAACAGGCATCACCTCCAGTGCCATCTTCGGTTTGTTGGGCCAACAACGCCAGTTGTTCAGCCGTCGCAATCTGGTAAGGGTTTTCAGGCGTGCCGTCGCCGCCGTCGTAGGCTTCGGCGACCGTGCCGTTCCAAGGGGTCTGTGCCGCAACCGTCATCCCGACTGCTAGCAGCATTGAGAGAATAAAATGTTTTTTCATAGGAGTAGCTTTTATGTTTCCGCAAAATTATATGAAAATATCGCCAAAAAAGCCAATTCCATGGCCTAATCCATATTTTTTCCAAGACTTGATATTGATATTCAACAAATTAATAAAAATTTTTCCATAAAAAAGATGGAAAAATCCCTGCAAAATCAGTCGACAAACGGTGCCCAGAGGCTTTCAAAGGTCTCGGTTTGCGTCTTTTTCTTGATGGCGGTGCGGTATTTCGACACGGTGTTTTCGCGCAGGTCGAGTATGTCGGCGATTTCCTTCGTGCGGAAGGGAAACATGGAAAGCACACAAATGTTGAGCTCGGTGTCGTTCAGGTCGGGATGGGCAGCCTTCAGTTTCATCAAGGCGTCGGGATAGGCTTCGTTGAACACTTCGAGGATACGGTTGAAGGTGTTGTTTCGCTTGTCGTCGTAGATGGCCTGCACCTTCATCCGCAAGGCCTCATTGGCCTGAGCCTCCAAGGCACCGTGCGCGGCTTGCAGGTCGCGTTGGATGGCTTCGTTCGCCTGGGTCATCTTCTTGCGGTAGACGCGATGGTAGACGACAAAGGCGGCGGCCGCTAACAGAAGCAGGGCTGCGACCACGCTAACAACCCTTAACCTGTTTGTCTTTTGCGTCTGTGTTTGTTCACGCAAGGCGGACAATCGGGCATCACGCTCGGCCTTGTAATTCTCGTATTGCTTTACGGCGAGCATCCCATCGCTCACCCTATCCGATTCAGCTTTTACATAGGTCTTGTTGAAGCTATGACAAAATGCAGCGCTATCCGGATTTCCCTCCTCTTCATAGATTTGTTCAAGCAGCGACATGATGGCACTCCGTTCCAAGTCACCCGTTTGCATATCCAACACTTTCAGCAGATATGGTTTCGCTTCGAGGCGATAAGGCGAGTGATACATACAGATGCCGAGACTGACAGAGTCATTTGTGGCGTTCATCCCACGTCGTGTCTTGAAAGCGATTGTGTTGTGTTGCACCATGAAGCAGGAGTCAAACTGGTGCCGGTCATAATACAAGTCTGACAACACAAGTTGGGCAGTAAAATAGTCGTTCAAATCACCGGAAACCGTGTCCAGATATGGCGTCACGAAATCGTGATAGTAGCGCGCGGAATCTGTTTCCTTAATAGTCGAAAACGCGCTGGCCAATTCCAAACTGGATCTCGCCATCCAAGTCGTGTCTTGAACCATACGCTGGTACGCCAATGCCCATTGCAAAGCATCGATTTCGACGTTGGTGGCTATCTTCCGACGAAACACGTAGGCCATCTGATAATAGGCGCGCGAGGCAAGCAACATCTCCTCATCGGTCATGTCCTCGGGCAGATACTCCAGCTTTTCAGCCACTTGGATGAAATATGGGAAAGCCCGCATCAGGCTGTCCTGCTGAAGGAAGACATAACCGCTGTCATAATGGGTTTGCGCCTCTTGCAGGTCTTCGGGCGAGGCGTGTTGGGGCTCGCTCCCGCAAGCCACTACGGAAAACAAAAGCGCCAAAACCACTATATGATGAAACGGTTTCATGGCGGCAAAGGTAAGAATTCTTTCCATTTTTGCTACTTAAACGGCTTCAATTCTTTGTCTCCTGCCCTGCTCCTTTTTCTTCGTTGGCAGTCCCCACATAGCCTTTCAGCACGTCGCCGACCTCCTCGATTCCTGTCTTACTCCTGATGTAGGCGCGGTATTTCGAGATCGTGTTCTCCTTGAAACCGAGGATGACACCGATTTCCTTCACGCGGAACGAGAGGAACGACAGCAGGCAGACGCCAATCTCGGCATCCGACAAGTCGGGATGGTCGGCCTTCAGGTTGGAGATGGCTCCGGGATAGACCGAGTTGAACTCGGCGAGGATGTGCCGGTACGCATCGTCCTCGTGGCTTCTGTAGATATAGCTCACCCTTCGCATCAGGTTCTCGCTCGCCTCGTGTGTCATGCGATCGTTGGCCGACTGCATGCGAAGGTTCTCCTCTTGCAGGCGCAGCGTTTCCAGTTCCTTGTTCTTCCGATAGCGGAAGGTGAGCCACAGCACCGCAAGCAGCACCAACAGCAACACACCGATCCACAGATACAAGCGGTAACGCCTCACCTGCTGCTCGCCTTGCACACGCTGCAATTCCATCTGCTTGTCGTATTCCTCTTGCACCTTCACCACATCCTTCATGTGGGTCTCGGGATGTTCCATGGTCAACACGTGTTCGGCATAAACGACGGCGTTTTTCTCGTCGCCCAAAGCCTTGTATGATTCATAAAGTTCTTTGTAATGGTTATAACTCTCGAATAGCCTGTCGTTTGAACGGGCCACTTCGATGGCCTGCTCTCCGTAATAGATGCACGAGTCGTATTGCTGCATGAGGAAGAACGAGTTGGCAAGGGACTCAAGCAAGAGTTGCTTGTCATAACCGTATTTATAATCCGTAGTATCGACCAAACCTGCCAAGCCCTCCTTGGCTTCCATGACGGCCTTGTCGAGCAGTTGTTGCCGTTCCTCCTCGGTCTCATAGTGGTTTCGCTCGACGCAATAGTTGTAATAAAAGGCGAAATTGTGGTGGAAAGAGCCGCATTCGTTGGGATCGCCGAGCGCTTGTGCCGCTTGCAGTCCATCCTGGAAATGCATCAAGCAACTGTCGAATTCCTCAATACTTAAATAGGCCAGTCCGAGCATGTACGCCGAACTCAACCGGTTGTAGTGGTCGCCTATCTTGGCAAAATAGGCATCGGCGAGTTTCAAAGTAGGGATGGCGTCGGCGACATACACCGAAGCGCCATAGATCATGCCGAGTTCGAGCAGGATGAAATACTTGCTATCGTCGATCACCGCTTGCTCGTCGGTGGGTTTCAAAGAGAACTTCACCAAGCGTTCGTCCACATGGCGGCAGTTTTCAATGCTGTTGCGGGCCTTCAGCATGGCGTCGAGCGCTATCTCTTGCGGCTGCTGCATATTGGTCGTTTTGTTGCCAATAAGCCAATAGGTCCACGCTTCATGGTATTTGTCGTCACAGCCGATATAGTATTTTTTGGCCACCTGCAAGAGCGAGTCGAACTCGGCATCAAACCTTTTTGTGTTACCGATGAATATGGCCTTCAGCAGGCAGTAGTGCGCCTGCTCCTCCGTCGAAAGCACCGAAGAGTCCAAGGTGTCGAGAATGCGCACGGCACTATCAAAGTTATGCTGATAGATACATTCCACACGATAGAGCACGTCCTCCTCGGGAGGCGGTACGGTCTTCTTGCCGCAGGCAAAACAGGCGAGCAGCAAAAGCAGGGCGATGATAGGCATTGGTTTCATGAGGACAAAATTAGTGGTTTTTTATCCATTTTCCCGACTCTACCAGGGTCGTTGAGCCTGTCGAAACGCCCGTATATACCTTCCAAAGATATATCCCAGCAGGCCAGCTTTCTGCATTTATCGAAGTGATATTCTCCGTAATCTCTTGCCTAATAATTATCCTCCCACTCACATCATACACCTCCACCCGCGCATCCTGCAATCCCGTTCTGATATTCAGCACATCCTTCCCCGGATTAGGGTAAGCCACTGCCACGGCGAAGCCATTGGAATGGGCTTCTTCGATGTCCAAGAGGTCGGATAGTGTGACTTTACGAATGTATCCATCATAGGAATAATAGCTGGAACTGCTTACCAAACACCCACCTTCAGGAAGAGCCACAAGACACCTCGGGCATAAAGGTATGTCGGGTTCTTTGATATAAACCTCTGCGATTTTGTTCAAGTCAGCATCCATGTAGGTGATGTAATGAAACTCATAATCCACGTTTCCAAGCATATACACATTGTCGTCGCCGTCGAAACCAATCGAATACTCATATCCTCCTTGGGTGTGTTCGTCGCTATGAATTCCCCAAGTGTAGTTCAACTGGAACATGTTTTCATCGTAAACACCCATCAACAGGTCGTTTTTGATTTCAGGGTTGCCGTTCACTGCAGGATAAGAAAAAGAGTTGACGGAATACGAACGGCCATTGTGGTGATTGACCCGATAATAGGCCATGGTGCCACACAGGAAAGGGAAAGAAAGCGTGTCGGTGTTCTTAATGGAATCAACGACATTTAGGTGGTCATCCATCGTGAAGCATGTGAAATATAGCGGTCCCGGTGGGTTATATGGTCCCCAGGCATAATTACGTCCCGTAATAAAACGGCATCCAGTCGAATCAGGCGTGGGGATAAGTTTGTGGTAATACGATTCTTCGTAAACAAGGCCACTGCTCACTTGCCCACCGTAGCATTTCATTTTGCGTTCTGCCAGGACCTCACCACCTACGTCAAACCTAACGATATGGACACTATCCAAGAACTTGTCGTTATATGATAGGAGCACATCCCCATCCTTGACCACAAATACTTTCGTGCTGTTTCCATCATATATTTCATTGGGAAAATCGAGCCCGTACCATTGAAAATCCTCATAAATCAGATCCATACCCTCGGTAATAGTGATTTTGTGGAAAGTCGTTGTGTCGGTTCCCGATCGTGTAGCCACGTAATAAAGACCGACTTCCCCATTGGGCTCACTGTACAACTCCACATCATGGATTCGCATGGCGCTTAACACCTCGTCGCTCCAAGGAATCACGGAACCTAACGGTTGTCCGTCGGTCGAATACCTGTTGACAGAGAATCGGTTTGTTGTGGAATTTGAGATTTGGAAGGTGGTAATCTCGTTTTCGTTTGAATATACCATATTAAATGGAATACTGTTGGGCGTCTGTATGATTTGAGCAATGCTCGTTGCTCTTTGGCCAAAGGTATTGTGCAAAGCCAAGAACATTGTAACGGCGAAAATCACATATTTGAGATACTTTTTCATTGTCACAGAGATTTAGTGTTGCTATTCTTTTATCCATTTGCCGGATTCGGTTACTTTGCCATTTGAGATGACTTTCCAAACATAACTCCCCGAAGGCCACCCTTCAGTATTAATCGAAGTGATATTATCTGTGATTTCTTGATTGTAAATCAGTTTCCCCGTCAAATCATAGATTTCCACGTGGGCGTTTTGCAAGGCCGTGCGGATGTTGAGGATGCCATGGCCTGGGTTGGGAAACAACGAACAACCGTCAACGGAGTTTTCAGCCACCGACCATAGATTTCTCTCCCAGGCAACCTGCTTGACAGAGGTCTTCCCTTCGTAGTAAACAGCCTGAACCTCAACAACATAGAATACACCCCATTCAACAGGAAAGTCATAGGACAATACCGTTATGTTCTCTGCCACCCTATCACCGTTGACGAACACATTGTAACCCATCGGGTTGCCCACGGTAGGCGCATCCCATCGTGCCGTGAGGTATTCTTCGTTTGTCGCACCTTTTTGCACTGATGGTTCCATGATTTCAAGATGCTCGACGGGATAAGGATGCTCGTCGGTATAATCGTAGGCAAAACGGCTATTCAGTATTTCCTTTTCAGCGAAGGCCCTACCCGATCTCACGGGACTTTCCTCGTGTTGCACCCAGATGGCAACCTCTAAATCGTCCATTTCTTCCACATGGGTCGATGACATGTCGAAAGTGAATTCCAAATGTTGACATTCGCAGGCCACGAAATGGAAATGTGAGCCATTGCCGTCGGGCAGCATCTTCATCATCACGTGATGGAACGAGGTCTCGCCGCTCGTGCTGGCGTTGCCAAAGGTCTCCTTTTCGTTGACGGCCACATGCACCTTGGCGTCGATGTCCACGTATGGCATGAGGTCGGCTTTGACGGTGATAGTGTTTCCGTCCAAAATAAAAGAGCCTCTTATGTCCATGAAGGCGGGTTTCTTGACAAGTTGCTCAAAAAGAGATTGTTGCATAGGCCCGACTTGTTGGGCGTTGCCGTCGGGATAGCAACGTGGAACAAACTGCAAGTCATAGAAAAGGCCACGTAAACGCGCGTCTTCGGTGAAATAAGGGTCGCCAGGTGCAGGACCGTGCATCTGATAGGCGGTATAGGTGAACCGACCTTCGTTGGCTTCGCAAAACTCGTTCATCGCTTCACTGAAAGGGAAGCACCCTGGGCAAGTCGATGAAGCGAAATGCTCTAGCATGGGAAAGCGTTCCGCACTTCCCAAAGCGACGATGATGGGTTTGCCACGATAATTGTTTTCAGCGTCTTCGTCGGTGATGCCATTGACTTGGTCGATGGTGACGGACAATGAATAATTCCCCGGCTCCATCGTCACGAATTGGGTGAAAGTCAAGATTTGGCTGCCTAGCGAAGGAATCTCTACCGCAAAAGTCTCTGTGACAGGCCAATGGCCATCGATTTCGAATGTAGCCTCAACAGAATTGACAGGCATGATGCCGAAATTGAACACCTCCACGCTGACCTGCAGCTGCCCCACCGAAACCATATCGGGGACAGCAAGTGCCTGAATGCCAAGGTCGATGTTCTGCAAGGAAAAAAACTTCACATCGTCGAAATACCAAGCGTTGATATTGTTGAAATCTCCGCTGATGAAAAGACAAAACCTGACATCGGGCTGGCCCATATCGGGCGTTTGGATTTCGAAACAAACGGAATGGTTTCCACTGCTGCCATATTCTTCGTTCCATGCCTGATGCCATGTGTGGCCACCATCGGAAGAAGTGGCCACTCCCAAGCTGCTAGTGCCTTCATTGTGGTCCAAGCAATGCTTGAACGAGATGAACAGATGCCCGATTCCCGTAAGATCGAATGACGGCGTGACCATGCGAGCCTCCCCCAAGCGGTGGTTGCCTTCATAAAACACCAGTTCGTTGGCGGCATCGCCAGCATAGTTCGTCTCGGAAATCATCCACAAAGTTTGCGCGACACCATCCGCCATCCAGCCTTCGGGCAGCGAAGTGCCGTCGAAAGACTCGTCCATCAGCATGGCGCGGTGCTGCGCTGTGGCGGAAACGGCCATGGCCAATGTTGCAACCAATAGCAAAACTCTTTTCATATACCTTTAGTTTTATTCATCTTGCACCAATCTAACGGACAAACAGTAATGCTTATACTCCCATACAGACGAAAGGACTCTTTGCTCGTCAAAATGCACATCATACGCATATTGTTGGAAGTTATTGTCGTGGGTTGACGACCAATAGAAGCCCTGCTCGTTCATCAAGAGCGCTTCGTGGCCTTGGCATTGGCCCGCAGCAGGCAAAAAGACCACCCCAAGTGCCTCAAAAGTATTTTCCCAATCGGTGGCACTAATGATGTTGTCAGAGTAAGTGGTTGAAATCCACTGGTTGTATCCCGTCAACGGGAAATAACCCCGATTCCAATTATCGGGCAGGACAATCACGCCGTTGACCTGATTCACCTGCGCCTTGACCCAACAATCGAAGCCATTGTCATACAGCCGATCATTCAACAAATACTCCCATTCTCCATTCGTGAGTGTTCGCCATTGCCCAGCAGTATTGCCACCATTGCTTATGGCATTGAAAACGCCCCAATCGGAGTTGGCGAATTTGCCTGTCAAGTTGTTGGGATGCAACGGCCCAAAGTTTGGACCGTAGTTGCCGCCACGTCGTTCATACGGTTGGTAATAAGTGTTGCCGCAATTCCATCCGCTGGTACCCCAGCCGAACAAATCGAACCAATCGGGATAAGAAGAGCTTACATTTGCATTGGCTTCTCCTATATAATCGTATTGGTGTTCGGCAAAACGCCACTGGTACGAACTGGAACTTGCATCGACAATCCTGCATTGCAGGTTGCCTTTCGAGAAACGGACGCGCTTGTTTGAGCCCACTGTAAAGTAGCCTTTCACGGCACCTTCGGGGCCATTGGGGAGTTCGCTGTCGGTGAAAATCTCACGTTGTTCGCTGTAGCCCACACCTTCCTCATTGATGGCGTAGGCTCGGAAATAATAGGTCGTGCGTGGCGTTAGGCGATTGACATAGCCTGAATAATTCCCTTCTCCCGCCTCTGCGTCGGCAAAGTGATTGTCGGCGATGGTGGGCATGGGATTCGTGCCCCAACAAATGCCGCGCTCGGTCACATACGAGCCGCCATTGCCCATCACTTTTGCAAAGAATTGGACAATGGGCGACACGATCAAAGTCATGTCGGTGATTGACACCAAAGGCAAATCACCCAAAGTGCTGAAACTAACCTCGTTGCCGTATGTGACACCCTGCGTCGTCTTGAAATAGGCACGGACGAAATAGGTGTAATGTGTTGACAATCCTGTCATTGGGCAGGTGAAAGTCGCCGTGTTTTCTGTCGCCACGGCGTGGAAATGGTCTGTCGTGGGATTGCCAGTAATGTTCCAGCAAATGCCGCGCTCAATGATGTCGTGGCCACCGTCGGAAACGATTTCGCCGCCACAAACGGCCGAGTTTTGGGTGATTTCCGTGACTGCCAAAGTATTGATTTGTAAGGGAGCATAGTTCTCGGTGGTAAATTGCACATCCTCGCCGTAACTCGTGCCTGCCTCGTTTGTGGCGTATGCACGGACATGATAAGCCGTATTGACTTCAAGTCCTGTCAGGCTTACGTTGAAACTCCCGATGCCAGAGCCGCTTTCGGCATGGTTCCCGTTGAGGTCGGGCGATGGCGACGTACCCCAACAAAGCCCTCTTTCGGTGACTTCTGCGCCGCCATCAGCCGTCACTTGACCATGCCCCACAGCCGTGTTCAAGGTAATGTCGGTCACGAGGCCAGTCGTTACTGTGGGTAGCACGGGTGGAGTAGCCGAGGTGATAAAATGGATCTCCTGGCCGTAACTCGTTCCTTTCGTGTTGGTGGCGTAAGCGCGGACATAATAGGTTGTGTTTGCCATAAGTCCTTCCATGTCACAAGAATAACTCCCAAGGCCTTCACCAGCGGCCATGTGAAAGCCCTCCACGGTCGGATTGGGATCGGTACTCCAGCAAAGGCCTCGCTCGGTCACGGGCGTGTCGCCATCGGACAAAACTGTGCCGCCGCCCCGCGCCGTAGTCTCGGTGATATCCGTCACGGGAACCGTGGTCACCTCGGGGCATCCATATTCCAACGTGATGAAACTCATCTTCTCGCTGACGCCTATGCCTGCGGAATTGCGGGCAAAGGCGACAAGACCATAGGTAGAGCCAGGCGCAAGGCTGTCAATCATTACGGTAAAGCGTCCGATACCGTCTCCACAAAAGACGGTGTCGGTGATAGCGTCTTGCAAGCCATAGCAGAACCCGCGTTGCGTCACCGTGTCGTTACCGTTGTCGGTCACCTCTGCAAAAACCGTGGCCGTGGTATACCTTACCACAAGCGTATCCTCGAACAACTTGACCGTCGGCAACTCGATTTCATCAACTTGTTCCGGTGTTTCCGGTTCCTCTGGCACTTCCGGCGTTTCCGGCTCTTCGGGTTGCAGTTTATTGCAACCGGTAAAGGCCAGTGTCACCGAAAGCAGGAGCGCCAGCAAAGCGTAAAGTTTCAGGTATTTCATTCTATTAGATTGTTAATGCACCACGAATTTGCGTGTTTCACCCGCAAAGGTAATAAAATACAATCCATCGGGCAAATCGGTGACATCAATTTGTTGGGTTTCAGTTGTGATTTGGCCTGACATAAGGGTTTGGCCCATGAGGTTGGTGATGCGGTAGGTCTGGTCTGGTAGAGACGTGGCGCGCCGCGTCTCTACAAAGAGGACATCGTTGGCCGGATTGGGATATACGTCCATGGTCGTGCGACCAATAGATTCCTCAACGCCCCACGGGTCGTCAGTCACATAGGCCCAAATCATGAATTGGAGGGTCTCCCAAGGACCATAGTTTGCGACATCATCCCATTTGTTTTCTTCCATCTGCACCCAACGCGCGTTAGGATCGGGATTGTCGTCATAACAGAAGGCCGCCGAATAGGTCTCTGTCATATCGAGTTCGGAGAAGACGACCCAGAGATGTTGCGTAACATCTATCTCCACGGGCTGGTCCAAAACAATGTCGCACAAGCCCACATAGCCTGTGGGAGCAAAGAGTTGCTCGTTCTTCAAGGTAAGGGGCATGTATTCGTTCCCATAATAGACTCCCAGATTCAGGTTATCCATAATCCATTCGTTTTCATACAAGGCCACCCGGGTCAAGGTGAAACCATCGTAT
>JAEEGI010017853.1_pt1 | contig 14485 bp, 5 predicted proteins | sample 8958751 | NCBI WGS metagenome assembly JAEEGI01 (sample SAMN16246545, study PRJNA631951) | gut metagenome | biome: gut microbiome; feature: rumen; material: KS-attached | host: Bos | place: Iran: Karaj | collected 2018-10
CTTCGTAGGTGGCGAGAGCCATAGTGTCGCCCTTGATGTGCACAGTCTGGTAATACCTGCTTGAAATGCCGAATTTGTCGAACTCATCATCAAATTCAATGAGGTAGTTCTTAGGTGAGCAGTGGCTGATGGTATAGACCGGAGTGGTCATGGTTCCATCTTCGTTTTTCATGGTCCTTCTGGCATAGGCATGCTCGTGTCCTTGGAGCACAAGATCCACTCCGTATTCCTGTATGATTCCGTTGAACATCCATTTTTGGATGAGATTGTTGCCCTTGATGGAATAGAGGGGGTGGTGGAGCACCACGATTTTCCATTTGGCTTTGCTCTGCTCAAGCTGCTCTTTAAGCCACGACCGCTGGCTCCAAAGATAGAAGAATTCTCGGTTGGAGTCGAGCAGGAAAAATTGTGCATTTCCGTAGTTCATGGTATAGACCATGTTGTCATCGACTTTGGAGTCGAGGAAATAAGAGAACACAAGTGGGAATCGCCGTTCTAAGGTACAGATGATTCCCTTGAGGTACTCATGGTTTCCCGTCACGTTGATGACTGGTGTATGTTGTCGGATAGAGTCGAGGTCACGGAATGTCTCCTCCCAGTTTTGAAAGGTGGGTCTTTCCGTGAGGTCACCCCCGCAGACGAGGAACTCAGCATCTTTGTTTCTGCTGAATGCCTCTTTGATGATGGTGTTGGAAGCTCCGTTGATGGTGTCCTGCACGTCGCCCACATAGACGAATGCAAACCGATTGCGCTCGTAAGGGTAGGTTTGGAAAGAGTACCAATCTGAGGTGCGCCCGTTGGTGCTCACCCTGTAGCTGTAGTGGGTGTCGGGATCCAGATCGTTGAGCCTGACCATATAGTAAGCCGCCTTTCCAGCCCTTGACTCAAAGATCTCTCCATTGGCTTCGAGGACAGTGGTGTCGCCCTTGTTTTCGTTGACCAGTTCAAGGTTGGATTCATACGATTCGTCTCCGCAAATCCAGCTGACATAGCGTGAGTTTTCCATCCCGTTTCCAAATGTGAGCATAATCCATGCCGGCTTGTCCGCCACCGCGTAAGCCTCTTCTTCCGGGTTGTGGAACCAGGTTTTCCATTTGAAAGCCGTAACAACTGCTAAAGCGATGATGATAAGGAGAAAAATGGTTAATACCTTATGTCGAAGAAAAAAATGTGTCATAGGAGTTCTTTGCATTATTATGCAAATTTATTAAAAAAAAGTGGTAACTTTGCAAGTTTGAAAGAAATGTAAATTATTTGTAATGAAAAAACTGTTTGACAAAATACATCTTGACAACCTGCTCGCGCTGCTGTGGAATCTTCTGATTGTATATGTGGCTTACAGCCTGTGCAGGCTGATGTTTTATCTGCTCAACCTTCATACTTATTCCGACATCGGTGCCGGTCATGTGCTGGATCTTTTTGGTGCCGGGCTGATTTTCGACACCTCAGCCATCGTCTATACCAACGCCATCCTCATCATCATGTTCCTGCTGCCTCTCCACTGGAAAGAGAACGGCATTTATTATAAAGTGGCGCGCTGGTACTACACCATCGTCAACAGCTTCTGTATCTCCACCAACCTCATAGACTGTGTCTATTATCAGTACACGGGTAAGCGCACGACCATGTCGGTGCTGAACGAGTTCAGCAACGAAGGTTTCGGCAACATGGCGAACATTTTGGGCAAGCAGTTTCTGGATAATTGGTATCTGGTGCTTTTGGCCGTGCTGATGTGGTGGCTGTTTTATAAGCTGTTCCGTTCTCCGAAAGACTTGAACCTGAAGGACCGCCTGGGCTACTACATCACCAATGCCGTTTTGTTCTGTGCGGCCATTCCGCTGTCGGTGGCAGGGATGCGCGGTGGATTCACCACCGCCACCAGGCCGATCACCATCAGCAATGCGAACCAATATGCCGAAAATCCGTCGGAGACCGGAATCATCCTGAACACGCCGTTCTCTGCCATCCGCACCTTCAACAAAAAACCGTTTGTGACTCCCGACTATATGCCTGAAGCAGAGGCGCTCTGCTATTTCAATCCCGTTCATGAGCCATCCGACACTCTTCCGTTTGAGCCAAAGAATGTGGTGGTGCTGATTGTGGAGAGCTACAGCAAGCAGCATTTCGGCTTCTACAACAAGGACCTGCGTCCGGAAGGATATCCGGGATTCACTCCGTTCCTCGACTCCCTCATCACCGACAGCGCGCTCACGTTCAAGTATTCCTACGCCAACGGCCGCAAGAGCATCGAGGGCATGCCGAGTGTGTTGTCGGGCATTCCGAGCTTTGTGGAGCCTCTCTTCCTCACTCCCGCCTCTCTGAACGACATGTCGGGACTGGCCCGTGAGCTGAGTGAGCACAAAGGCTATTATTCCGCCTTCTTCCACGGAGCGATGAACGGCTCGATGGGCTTCGAGGCCTTTGCCAACAGCAGCGGCTTCCAGGACTATTTCGGTCGTACAGAATACAATGAAGACCCGAACTACAATGGCGATGACGACTTCGACGGCACGTGGGCCATTTGGGACGAGGAGTTCCTGCAGTTCTACTGCGACCGTATGAGCGAGATGAAGGAGCCGTTCATGACCGCTTTGTTCACCGCCTCCTCCCACACTCCATTCAACCTCCCTGAACGCTATAAGGATGTGTTTCCGAAAGGAGAGAAGCGGATTCAGGAATGCGTGGCATACACAGACCATGCCTTGCGTCAGTTCTTTGCCAAAGCCAGCCGCCAGCCTTGGTTCAAGAACACGGTGTTCGTGATTACAGCTGACCATACGAGCAATCAGATTGACCCGGTCTATCGCACGTCGCTCGGCTATTTTGCCGTTCCAATCATCATCTATGCTCCAGGCGACCCATCATTGCGCGGCTATGACACGGAGAAAATTGTGGAGCAGAGCGACATCATGCCGACCATTTTGTCGTACCTCCACTACGACCACCCTTACGTGGCGTTTGGAGAGGATATGCTTTCCACTCCGGCCGACAGCACTTTCGCCATCCACTGGGTGACAGAGATGGAGGCCTACCAGCTTGTGTATGGCCCATACGCGGTGGATTTTGACGGGGAGCGGGTGATTCACGCCTACAATTACCGTAAAGACCCGCTGCTGAAAGAGAATATTCTGGAAAGCATGCCGAAGGACACGCTGGAGTACATGGAGAAAAAGACCAAATCCATCGTGCAGCAATATATGCAGCGGATGAACACCAACAACCTGGTGGTGAGGTAAATGCAGCTGCCTGAAAACGTCAGGAATCAATAGACCTTATATTGTGGTCAAAACAATAATCCCCTGAGTGCCATGAGCCGCATCCAGGGGATTTTTGTATCATCTTTCAGTACTTTTCTACAGTTTCTTGAGGAAGTCCACCTCCACGATTCTCAGCTCGCCCTTCACCTTCTCGCCATCTTTGGCTTTATAGAGGTCCAGTTCGTTGGCCACCGGGGCTGCGAGTTCGGTGATTTGTCCGAACGCATCCTTGTCGGCAGCAGAGCCCGTCTGTCGGATGGTGTATTTCTTAGCCTTCACCGGCTTTTCAATGAAGAGGGAAATATAGCCGAGGGATTTGTCGGTGTTTCCTTTCCATATCAGCTGGCCGTCGGCCAGCACTTCAACAGGGTAGGAGCGTTGGCGCCATCCGGTGAGTTTCATGCTGATTTCCTCCACTTCCACCGGCTCTTCCAGCTCGTATGTGATCCATGCCGTTGACAGTTTTCCGTCGTTTTTCCATTCTGAGAGCTCGTTGTCGTCGAAACTGTTGCGTGCGTCAGCTTGATTGGCTCCTGCCTCCACATGCTTGATGGCGATGGTGCGTTTTTTCTCCGAGTAGGATGGTGTGTTGGGCGTTTCTCCTCTGTCGAGCACACTTTTCAAGTGCTCTGAAGCCAGGTAGCCCGAGAAATTCTCATCAATTTTTTCAGTGTCGCTGTGGCTTTGCCATGTCAGCACCGCATCTTCCATGCCTTTGGCCCGTGCGGTGAGGCGTATGGTGCCAGGATGGGGGGTTGACCTGACGATAACCCTTCCCACTCCCGCTTCCACAGGGAGGGATGTGTCGAGAATATAGTTGTCGCCGTCCGGACTTTTCCCGATTCCACCTCTCCATTCGCCTTCTCCTTCGAGGTTCCAATGGATGAAACGGTTGTCGAGCGGGCATCTTTGGCCTTTCTTATCCATGATTTCAACCTGAATGACAGCCAGGTCGCTGCCATCGGCACGCATTCCTCCGTCTGGGTTCTCCATGAGCGTGAGTTGAATGTGGTCGGCTCTTCCAGCCGTGGTGTGCACCGCCTCTGATTCCACAGTGGTGCCGTCAGTAGCATAGCTCACCGCCTTGATTTCACCTGGCTCGTATGCCACTTTCTTGAATGTGTGGAGGAAAGAATATTGGGATTTTGAGGACCGTCCCACGGACTTTCCGTTGACAAAGAGCTCCACCACAGGGGATGTGGACACGACATACACATCTTTGACCACTCCGTCCGGGTAGTTCCAATGTCCGATGATGTGGCTGGCATGGTGCTCCACATCCACCCATGAGTTCCACATCACCTGATTGGCGAAGAAGGCGTCCTTCTCAATTCGCATGGCATCGACCACGCCACTTGTGCGGTAGTTCATCTCTGAGCGTCCGTGGGTGTTGGTGTCGGAGAAGATGATTTTCACGCCGCCACTGCTCACGCGCCGTCCCATTCCCGGTCGCACGACGTAGTAGTCGTGCCACCTACGGATCTGCTCGATGGTGAGCATGTCCTGGTTCTGGTTGTAGATGTCGGCAGGTGCCTTCCGGTAGTATGGTCCGGCTCCCTGCTTGTGGTAAGGGTAGGAATAGTCGTCCCAATACATACGGTAGCCTTCGTCGCGGCAATATTCCATGGCCCACATGGGATGTTTGCCCGATTTGTTGATATAGAGCATCTCTCCTCCGTATTCCGCCTCATCGATGTCGAGCATCTCCCGGGAGCCGGTGGCTCTTCCACCCTGTGGGTCGTACTGGTCGCGGATGGCGATGAGCTCTTTCATGTGCTCTCTCGAGATGCTCTCGTTGCCACCCTCATAGAAGAGAATGCTCGGGTTGTTGCGGTTGTAGATGATGGCGTCGCGCATCAGCTCCGTCCGTTGGCTCCAGTGGCGACCGGTCACGTCTTTCTCAGCATCGCCTGCTGGCATGGCCTGGATGAGGCCCACGCGGTCGCACGATTCCACATCCTGCTTGCTCGGGGTGACATGCATCCATCTGACGAGGTTCCCTCCCGACTTGACCATGAGATTGTTGGTGTAGTCCGACATCCATGCCGGAATGTCGATTCCCACCGACGGCCATTCGTTGGAGGTGCGCTGGGCATAGCCGTGCATCATGATGACGCGGTCGTTGAGCCAGATTTTCCCCTCTGCGAATTTCGTCTTACGGAATCCGGTCCGGGTGCTGACTTCATCCTGCATACCCTTTTCGCCTTTGACGGCGAGTGTGGTTTTCACGGTGTAGAGGTAGCCGTAACCCCACGACCAGAAGTGCACGCCGTTGAGTTTCTGACTCGCCTGGAGGGTGACGGTGTCGCCTGCTGCGATGGTCTGCTGCTTGCCGCTGAAGCGTGCCACAGTCTGTCCCTCGTTGTCGATGACTTCCACCTGCAAAGCAACAGCCTGTTTCTTTCCAGATGCGTTGACCACCTGGCTCTCCACGTTGGCGGTGACTTTCCTGCCTTTGATGTCGTAGTCTGAGCCATAGACATAGACACCCGTGGTGCCAAGGTTGGAATAGAGTGGGAGAGTTTGGAAGAGAGGACCGGTGACATGGATTTTCACGTTCTTCGGCAGTCCTCCCATGTTCATGTTGAAATTCTTGTTGTTCCATTGGAAGCTGGTGGGTGCGAGCGTGTTGTTCGGCAGGTTGTTTCCGTCTTTTGTCGCCGTTGCTCCCTTTTCCACCATGAGCATAGTTCCGTCAGGATTCTTTTCCTTGTATGCCCAGTCGTTGTCGGTGAGCACCTCGATGCAGTTTTCCTTTCCTGGCAGGATGTAAGGTGTGAGTTCGAAGCCGAACGCCATGACCCCGTTTTGGTGGATGCCCAGCCTATGGCCGTTGAGCCACACCTCTGCGCTCTGTCTTGCTCCCTCAAATTCGATGAACACATGCTTTCCAGCCCATTCGGCTGGAGCCTTGAACCGTTTCACATACCTGCATGTGTCGTCAGGAAGTTGTGCGATATTCACGCGGTATGCCCAGTCTTCATTCCATGCTCTTGGAAGTGTGACAGTACGTTGTTCCCCAGGGTGCAGAACAGCCTCTTTTGGATAGTTCAGCTGCCAGTTTCCATTGAAATTGAGCGTTTGCCGCTGCGCCGCAGCTGTGGTGGCGCAAACGAGCAATAAAGATATGATGATGCTTCGCATAGGAGTGTCAAGTTTGAGAGTTGGCTGTTATTTCACTGTCACTTTCTTGCCGTCCACGATATAGACACCATGACGGTCGATGTTGTGAATACGCCTGCCCGCCATGTCGTAGATGACATGCTTGGATGGGTCGGCCATGATTTCGCTGATGCCCACTGGGTCGGCAATGATGCGGATGATTCCGTCTGACTCGAGGCTGGAGAGGTCCCACACATATCCTGCCTTTGGTGTTTCTGGAACCATGGTAGGCGTTCCGCTGATGGTGATGGTACCTGCCCCATTGAAGATTTTGTAGTCGGTTTCTGCTTCCCACTCATCGCTGAGGCGCTCCATTTGGAACACCGGGTTGGTGAGGTTCACTTTTCCAGCCACATTGAATTTATCGACGCTGGTGGTGCCCCTTCCCCTGACGAGGATGATGCCGCCTCCCTGCACGGTGAGGTTACCCGTGAGGGTGAGTGTGCCTGTGAGTACGCTGTTACCTTTTCCAGCTCCCACCATTCCTCCGTTAGCCACTGTTACAGAAGCGGATTTGCCACTTCCCTTGACCGTGCCGCCCTTGTTGGCTTTGACGAGTCCGGTGGTGGTGGAGGTCGTGTTGTCGAGGCTGAGGATTCCCTCGTACACATTCATATTGGCTGAGCTTGAACCAGTGAGTGTGAGCACCCCCTCACCGTATTTGTTGAGTGTGGCTGCATTGTTGAAAGATCCGGCGTAGGTGAAATTTGTGCCAAGATATCCCACGTTCCAAATGCCAGTACCGATTGTGCAGTCAGTGACGGTGGATTTCAGCACTCCGATTTTATGAGTCATACTGGTCTGTGTGCTGCTCTGGCTTGTAAATCCAGCGGCGAACACACCGCCATCGAGCTGGAATGTACCATTTGAAAGATCCATTGCTTTGGTGATGTGGAACTCTCCAGAAGTCACTTCGAGGGTTCCTTGGAAGTTCTTCAGGTCTATTCCGAAATCACCGCGCACGTATGGATAGCTGATTTTCATTGTTCCTTCGCCTTTCAGACTACCCTGCACTTTGCACCGTTGTCCGGTACCGACGGTCAGGGTCTTTCCCTTATCAATCTCAATGTTGTTGGTAATGGTTGGCACGGCACTGGTGCTGTTGTTGTTGAATACCTTGAGTGTGGAGTTGCCGGTGACGTGAATGTTGGCACCGCTCTTGCCGAGAGTGGCATTCCATGCTCCTTGTGAGATGGTTCCTGCCTCCAGAATGGTTCCGCCCCAATTGTTTGTTCCGCCGAAGTTGATGTTGAGCTGTCCGTTGCCTTTCTTCACGAGCACACCGTTGCTGCCTTTGAGAGCTGACTGAAGGGTGAACGTGCCGGTAGGAATGTTGATTGTGGCCGTGTCGGTGAGTGTGAAACTCTTGTCTGTGGCTGCGTTTGTATGGTTCACTTTGAGTGTGCCTTTTGACATCTGCACGTTCCTGCCTGCTCCGAGCGCGCTCGGTGTCCCTGCGTTCTCCATATTTGCCACCTCCACTGTGCCGTCATTGATATAGGTGGTGCCGGTGTAGTCGCTGGCAGTTGATTTCAGCACGACGGTTCCTTTGCCGTCTTTCACAAAGTCACCCGGTCCGCTGAAACCTCCGTCGCCTTCGAAGGTGTATTTTTTAGTATCATTGGTGAAGTGAACTCCTCCTGTCACCATCTTGTCAGTGAGAGTGACGCTGAATTTCTCCGCATCATCGTTGAAAATGATCTGGTCGTTTGCCACGAAGGCGGTGTTGGCTTCGTTGAGGATGAAATTGTCACTCTGGTAGTCCCAAAGTTTATTCTGGTGTCCGGTCCATACCACACCCTCCGCTGCGTCTCTGGTGTCGCGGATATTGATGATGAGTTTGTTCTCTTTCACTTCAATGCTATAGTTCAGTCCAATGAGACCTCTCGTCTGTATTTTGTCAACATCATCGGTGATGATTCCATTACACTCCATCAGCACATATTCTCCTGCTTCTGGTTTCTCTTCGTTGAGGACAAAAGAGAGTGTGTTGGTTTTCTTGAATGTGATGTTGCCGTTGACCTTAATGCAGTCCATCTTTGCTTCTTCCTTAGTCTGCAAATTGAACTCAGTGTATGTGCCTCCAGTGAGTGTGAGATCCTTGTTGAAAGTGATGACTCCGAATGGATTTTCAGCGGTTCCTGGCGACAGACGGCATCCTTCGTAGTTCAGCCCTTCCTCAAAGGTGATGGTGTTTCCGATAGTCGGGTTGCCGGCGAGAGTACCTTTTGCCTTGAGTGAAACAGGAGCATTCACAGTTCCGTTGACCACGAGACTTCCTTCGCTGATGATGAGTGAGTCGGTTGATGTGATGTTGCCGTTGATGGTGGATGTTCCGAGCATGGACTTATATACAGTTCCTCCTGCGATTTCTCCGCTGAAGGTGTATTCATGCTTGAGCGGGCTCATGATATAGAATGCTGAAGGTTGGGTGCCTTGTGGAATTTCAATGGTCTTGGAGTTATCACCGCTGACGTCGAAAACCACGCTCTTTCCGTTAGCGAAAGCTACGTTATGCTTTTGATCGAACGATGTAAATCCTCCGTTCCAGCCGCCTTCTTTATATCTGAGCTCAGTCAGCATGACTGGTGGGAGTGGTGGAGTCGGCATCTGTGCTCCGAGGTAGAAACTGGTGTTGGGGTGCTGATAGTAGCCTCGAGTTGTGCAGTCACCTCGGTAATGCGGATCTTGCTGCAGCCAGTAAATGCTGTAATTGGTAGGCAGATTGGTGGTGTATCCCACGAGTCCTGTGCTTGATTCAGTGTTCTGCACAGCAAGGATGATTTCCTCCCTCCAGTCGCCGATGACATCTCCCATGAAAGCCGGTCGTGTGCCTGTGCCTCCCATGCTGCCCCAGTTAGACTCTCTGGAAAATTCGATGAGCCTGCTTTTTCCTCTCACGGTAGTGACTTGCATGTTCGTTCCCCATCCGCTTCCTCCTGGTGAGCTGATTTCCTCACGGAGCAGGTCTTCGTTCCACCAGATGCCTTCAAACATGGTGGAAATACCCCATTGTGAGCGTGTCTCGCCAGTTGGTGCACCGGTGCAGTCGTAGAGGTAGTCGTCGGTGAAGCTGTAGATTTCATATCCTTTATGGTTCGGGTCGATGTCCATGCAGGCACCTCTTCCCACATCGTAAACGCTTGGCAGATACCATTCCTTGATGCGCTCTCCTGTGGCTGGGTCGTAAATAATCTGTCCGAGCAATGCGCTCTGCTGAATGGCATAGCACTCCATCCCCGGACGGTCAGGATTGATGTCGCTCAGAATCCACCGGTCGCCGTGCCCGATTCCCGGACTGTGGAATGTCCCTTTCACGGGGTTGACGCTGTAACCTCCCTGACACATCTCGTCGAATCCGTCTCCGTCAACGTCTGCCACGCGCAGTTGGTGGAACTCAGCCGGCCAAGGCGACTTGTCGTTGCGGCTCCAGGTTTTGCTGTGGTGCCAGTTGGAAGGAATACCGTTGTTCCAGTCGTATTCCCATGAGAACACATAATTGTGGTGCGTCTTTTTGGTGTCGCGATCCAGACATTCCATCACGAGTGCCGGATGTATGCCATCAAGGTAGCAGATGGAGAAATGTCCGTCGAGCACAGCATAGTTGAAACTCATGTAGTTGGCGCGGCTGTTGCGAGTGTAGGAATCACTTCCATCCCGTACTTCGCTGTATTTAAGCTCGTTGCAGTCGATTTCCTCTCCTGTTTCTCCATCGATGACGGACACGTAGAAAGGTGGCAGTTTCGATGCTTGGCCGCTGTAGTTCACAACACCGTCGTTATCGGTGTCGGCCTTTGCACTGCCGTTGGCATATTTGCCCCAGCTGTTATTGGCTTTGTCCCAAAATCGGGTGCCGTCGGAGCTTTTGATGATGACCTCGCATTTCCCATCGCAGTTGATGTCATAAGCGACAACCATATCGTTCTGCCCTCCGCAAATGTTGATGTTTGGTCCCATGTCCACCGTCCAGAGGAGGGTCCCGTCGAGACGGTATGCCTGGATTTTGTGGCTGGTGGTGAGATCTACTGAGGCATCGCTTTCTGCGTCGTCCGAACCTCCGGCACCTGCGTAGAGTCTGTCAACTACTACAGCGTCCATCTCTCCATTTCCGTCAAGATCCATTGGCCAGCAGTATTTGGTGCGGTAGTCGTTGCGTGCGATCACCTTGTTGTCGAAATCGAACTTGAACCAAGCGTTGGGCCAAGTTGGAGTGTTGTAGCGGTAGGGTTCGCTCATTTCTCCTTCAGTGCCGTTGATGACAGCTGCCACAGCATATTCGTATCCACTGGTGAGGGATGTTGGCACAAAGTTAGTTTTTTTCAGATTGGATGCGATTTTTGTCCAAGAACCACTGCCACTTGTCCGCTGATAGACATTATAAAGGGTTCCTTCTGGCTCTTGTGCAAGCTTTCGCCAAGAGATGAGTTTTCCTGGTGTTCCATACCGTGTCATGGAGTTGTTGGTCCGGTCGATGGCTACGACACCACGACCTGCTTTCTGAACAATTCGCTGTGCGGAAACACAGCATACAGCACACAGCATCAGCAATGCCGTAAACAAACGCTTCGAAAAAGTGTAATCAGTTTTCATTTTCGTTATGATTGATTAGTTAGATTTTTCCAGTTGCAAAGTTCTTAATAATTCAACAATAATACTTAAAAAATCGTTCAATTAAATTATAAAATCGTATCTTTTGGGCTTTATATTATACTTATAAACGTGGTACCGTTCAGGCTCCCAAAATGTAAAAATAACATAAACATGCTGATTATGAGCAAAAAAATGCTTACCTTTGCAAAAACTAAAAGATATTATCACCTATAATACCAGAAATCTTGGAATCCGAGACGGCTTGACAAGACTTTCTTTTAAAAAATATGTAAGAATGAGAATGAAATTTATTTTATTAGCTTTGGGCATGCTGTGTTTTTCGGTAGAGATGAATGCCCAAAAAGCTAATGATTCCGAATGGAACGACCTTATCTGGTCAATTGCTCAGCATGAGAGTAAGCAGAATCCTAATGCCCGTAACGGTCAGTATGTGGGCTATCTTCAGATTTCCCCAACCTTGGTGAATGAGTGCAACAAGATAGCCGGGCGTAAGAAATTTTCGTATTCCGACCGTTTGAACCGCGAGAAATCCATTGAGATGTTCAACACGATTCAAGGGCGTTATAATCCTCAGCGCGACATGAATCTGGCCGTCCGTATATGGGCTGCGGGACTGGTGGCTTTGAAGAATAAAAGTGTGGGCCAGCGTGCCTACCGTGAGATTATGGGTATCTATAACCGCCACAGAAGCGGCAAATGATGATGTTTGGCCCATCTGTATCCAAACATCTGTTTTTCAGTTTCTGTATTCCTTCGGTGATTTTCCGTATTTGCCCTTGAAGCATTTGGTGAAATAGGATGGATAGGAGAATCCGGTGAGGTCGGAAATCTCATTGACGGAATAGCTGGATGTGCTGAGCAGCATGGCAGCATGCTCGAGGCGTATGTCGCGGATGAAGTCGGTTGGCGACTTGCCGATGATGGATTTCATTTTCCGGTAGAGATTGTTGCGGCTCATGCACAAATCGCTGCTGAGTTCATCGACACCGTATTCCACATTGGTGAGGTTGTTGGTCACGAATTCTTTTGCTTTTTCCATGAGCTGACGGTCGGCGGCGGAGAGTGCGGCGTATTCGCTGTCGGTATCTTCCTTTTCGTATCCCATCTCTTCCGCTTTTCTTTCCGCTTCCTGAAGTTTCAGGGTGAGTTCGTCTTTCTCCGCCTCATATTTCCTGATGCGGTCTGCCAACTGCTGCTTTTGGATACGTTTTCTTTTGTGGTATGCCCAAAGCCCCCCGGCCAGGATGGCGATGAGTGCGGGAATCCAAAGGTGGGAATACCATGGACGTGGATGCGATATGGTGATGACGTTGAATGTGTCGGACCATTGTCCGTAGGCGTCTCTTGCCTTCACCTGCACCTTGGAGTTTCCGTATGGGATTTGGCTGAAAGAAATGGAGTTGTCTCCTTTTTCCATATCTACCCATTCCCCGTTGTCAATTCGGTAGGAGAAAGTGATGTCGGCTGGGGTGTCGAACACAAATGCGGTGAGGAAGAGGGTAAGTGCCTTGCCCTTACTGTCGATGGGAAGTTCGTTTGCAGTGGTGAGGAAATGCTGGCCGTCAATGGTGTAGGCACTGACGCAGATGTTCCTGATTCCCTTGTCTTTACCCAGCGATTCCGTTTCCTTCAGTCGGGTCTCTCCTTCGGTTCCGATAATCCGTATTCCGTCATTTTCAAGGAAAAAATCGGTGAAAGTCCCAGTTTTCAGTTGTTGTGTTGTAGCAATCCTACATCCTTTGGTCTTGGTGTTGTATTCCTTCACGATTCCCGCAGAGAGAATCCAGAGCCTTCCCTTGTTGTCGGCTCTGACTTTCAGCACCTCGTCGCCGTTCAGGTTTCCGGCAATGGTGTCGTCCTTGAGTTCAAACGGCGGATTCATGACCATTTGGAAGACATTTCCAAATTTGCTGGCAATCCACAGGCAGGAGTCGCCATCGGCTGTCAGACTGGAGAAACTCCGGCTTTCAGCCAGTTGCCTCATCTTGCCGTTTTCCACGGTGCAGACTCCATTCTCATTGCTCACAAAATAGACTTTGCCTTTCTTGCTGACATAGATGTCGTGGATTTTTCCCGCATCAGTCACGACAGTGTCGAGCTGTTGTCCCTGCTGCCGATAGCGGTAAAGATGCCTGGTGGTGCCGATATAGACCTCTCCGTTCTTTCCTGAGGTGGTGCACAGCGTTTGTTCTTTGATGGGAAGTGGGGGGAGATGATGTGGCTCATCAGTGACCGACGGGTTTACTGTGCGTTCCGCATTTTTTTGCTCTGCTTCTGTCAGGAGTTGCCCTTTGATGTTGTATCTGTAGGTTTTTCCTGAATTGGCGGTGACGGCCGTGACTTGCCTTTTCTTTGGGTCGAAAGCAATGGTTTCTGGATAGTCGGGGTCTTTCCATTGGCATGGTTCAAACACGTTGCTACCTTTTTCCAAGCGGCAGAGTCCACCATTCCATAAGTTTGTCCAGAAATTACCCTCGCTGTCTTCACAAATCATCATGGAACTGCGGTTCGTTCCGTTCCATTGTGTGGTGTAGCTTTTAATCAGGTTGGCATCAGGGTCAAGATGAAAGATGTTGTTGCGGTAGGACACCCATAAATTTCCTTTGCTGTCGGTGAAGATATAGTTGATTCGCTTGTCGGCCAACTCATCTTTGTCGATGCCTTTTCCCAGTATCTTCAAGTCGCGGATGGAGAAATCTTCTTTGCTCAGGATGTAAGCTCCCTTTTTTGTTCCTATCCACAGCTCGTTCTTAGCTGTATTCTCAGCGATGCACATCACATCGTTGCTCCTGAGCAGGTCGGGGTGGTTACGGTCGGCCCTGAAGGTCTCGAAGTTGTAGCCGTCGAACCGCTGGAGGCCGTTCTTTGTCCCTATCCACACATAACCTTGCTGGTCGGTGAAGGAGGTGTAGGCGTCAGCAGGAATGAAACCATTGTCCTGTGCTTTCATGAGAGAGGGAGCACAGAAGCAAAAGGTGATGCAGACGATGATGAGAAATCGTATTTTCATTGTTTTTGAGGCGTTATAAACCAGCCGTTGTTGAGAGCATTTTTTGTTTTTATGCCAAGGCGCATCCTATATTATGCAAATGTAGCCATAATTTTAATAAAATGTCAACGTAAGAAACAAAATGTTTTGCAAATCAGACTATTTTTTGCTTTCAGTTTAGAAATTCAATACTTTTTTATGGATTTTATTGTAGAAATGACACTTTTTTACCAGATGATTTGTGAAATTGAAATAATTTATCTATTTTTGACAAAAATATATAAGATTGATTTTTGGGGAAGACTACTCCTTTATTTACTAACTAAACAACCTAAGAAAATGAGAAAAATTTACGCAATTCTCACCTTCATGGTGTTTGCATTGGCAGCATCAGCACAGGTGACCTTGCCTCGTGCCACTTTCAAACTGGATTTTGAAGGCGCGACGAGTGTGAGTGACTTTAACG
>JAEEGI010017854.1_pt1 | contig 14484 bp, 9 predicted proteins | sample 8958751 | NCBI WGS metagenome assembly JAEEGI01 (sample SAMN16246545, study PRJNA631951) | gut metagenome | biome: gut microbiome; feature: rumen; material: KS-attached | host: Bos | place: Iran: Karaj | collected 2018-10
ATCTCCTGAATCGGCACCAGAACCATTGGTGGTATATTGCATGTCAACAGCAACGCCGCAATGGAACAGCAAGGTTGCCACTGCCTCAACTTCAATGTCGCTGGAGTCGTCGGTCAGCGAATCGGGCATGTGGTCCCAATCGTATACGGTGTTGCCGAAATCAGCAGAAAGTGTGAGGCCTGCATTGTTGTAAGAGTGCGAACCCCAGCCAGTTTCTGGATAGCGCCAATAGTGCATGATCTGACCCATGGCCACGGCTACGCAACCCACTTCGGCATGGCCACAAGGGGTGTGCTCCAAAGAGGGACAGAGGTCGTTGTAGAGACAGCCTTGGTGCCACATTTCGGTCAGCAGGGGCTCGACGGCTGTAGCAGTCTTGCTTTCGTTGAGCCGCCCAGTGGTTTTCACCAGTTTCCATCGTCTTGCCGTCGCTTCATCCGCTTCAATATGGTTTTCGATGCCATATTGTATCCTTGCCACGAAGTCCTGCAAATAGGCCTCCATTTGCTCGGGAACTTCGTTTGGGTCGAATCGACCTTCATGGGAATAGCCGATGATGGGTGTCTCGCAATCGTCGGCCGAAACGATGACGAAGCCGTCCTCAGTGTTAAAGACATAGAATGCGGCAGCGCTCTTGTCTGTTCGATAAGTGGAGACTAGTTGCACATCGTTTGCTCCCATGAACTTGATGGCGACGGATTGCGCTGTTTGCAGGTCGACGGGATTGGCTATTGAGTATAGAGATAGCCCAATAAGGGTTATGCAGAGTAGACAAATTCGTTTCATGGGAATCATGGTTTTTGTTTGTTTTTTCAATTCAATGTTTGTCCTGATACGCTATAGCGTTTCCCGTCCTTGATGATGACGATGTGTCCGTCCTCTATCGCTTTTTGGACGGAAGGTTCAGTGGGTTGGTCACCCTCGTTTTCATGAATGCCATAGTCTATCTTCACGATGGTGTCGGACCAAATGATTTCCGACTCGACACCGTTGGCGTACACTTCGCTGATGCCGAAACGATAGTTGCCGGCTTGAGCCTCATTCCAAGTGTGGTCGATATAGGATGTGTTGGTGACTTCATCTGCCAGCATCACGCTATTCCCTTCGCTGTCGGCGCGATAGATGCGATAGCCCATGATTTGTTCCAGACGGCTCTTGATTTCATAAATGCGAATGGAGAAGCCAATGGCAATAAACATGGCATCTTTGCCATCGTATTTCCCAATGTGGGCTCCAATTCCGTAGGTATAATCCCAACCTGGATCCATCAAAGGACGGTCCAAGATAATGTTGTTGGTGATGTCATAATCGTAAACTCCAGTTTCGCCTGACAGCAATAAGTGAGGAGTTCCGTCTTTTGCGGTGAAGTAGCCTGATCCAATGATGTATTCTGGTGCTGCAGGACTGAACATGATTCTTTGTCCTTGACGGTCATAAAGGATTGCTTCTTTATTACGGTCAATCCAAAATCCGTCATATTCAGGGTCATAGGTCGTTGCCCCGAACCAAGTGCCTAAATCTATGCTGTCGTTGACCGTTTTGTTGTAAAGGTCTATACTATATAAAACACTAAGTCCTGAATGTCCACTATTACTATAAAAGTAAGTCCCATCGTAAGTAATACCTAAAGCTTCCGGGACGCCTTCCACATTAAATTTTTCGAGCAATTCTCCATCCATGGTGTATTTTCCGTATGAGAAGGGAGGGTTGTCCCAATATCCATAGGTGACGAAGATGCACTCGCCATCGGTGGCCACGCCGCCACATTCCTCATTAATGTCAATTTCCTTGAGGAGACTCCACTCTGTATCAGCTTTGCTCCACGAAAGTCTTACACTAGGGCTATTCGGGTTGTTTGCCTCGGGTGAATAACTTGCCGTGATTTGACTCACAGGGAAACAGGAGAAGTGAGCCACAATGTCGAGGATGTCTTCTTCCACAGTAAGAGTTATGGACGGCATGTTGGATATGATTTCCCCGTTTCTCTTCCAACAATAGAACTCGTGGCCTTCTGCAGGTATTGCTGTCAGGGTGCATGTATCACCGATATGGTATTCGCCAGCCCCTTCAATAGTGCCTGCTGTTGATGGATAGGCCGTGGCTTCAACAGTCCAAGGTTCATATTCCGGATTGATGTCGAAGATGGCAAAGTTGTTTTGGTTAAAGCTGTATCCGATAGGATTCAAATGCCCCAAGGCGTAATAACCATTAGCGCGACCCCAGCCCCAGTTGAAGTGCAGGAGGTCGTTATCGTCGTAGGCGTCGCAAACGAAGGCATGGCTGCCTTGGCTGCCTTTACCTCCATAGAATATGGGCTGTTGCAGGTCGAGACAAGCCTTCAACATCGACATCCATTCTTCGTCGTCGAAATCACGGCGTTTCTCGATATGCATACGTCTTGAATAGTTGAAATGGCGTATTAGTGCGTCCGGGACATCACCCGAATTGGCGCCCGAACCATTGATGCCATAATCCATGTTCACCGCGACACCGCAATGGTATAATAATGTTGCTACGGCTTCGATTTCTGTTTCGCTTGAGCTTTCGGTCAACGAGTCGGGCATGTGTTCCCAGCCGTAGACAATATTGCCGAAGTCGGCGGATAGTCCAACGCCCAGATTGTAATAGGAATTCGATCCCCAGCCGGTTTCAGGGTACCTCCAGTAGTGCATGATTTGCCCCATGGCCACAGCCACGCAGCCCACTTCGGCATGGCCGCAAGGGGTGTGCTCCAAAGAGGGACAGAGGTCGTTGTAGAGACAGCCTTGGTGCCACATTTCGGTCAGCAGGGGCTCGACGGATTTAGGATCTCTGCGGTTGTTGAGTCGACCAATAGTCTTCACCAGTTCCCATTGTCTTGCCGTCGCTTCATCCGCTTCAATATGGTTTTCGATGCCGTATTGTATCCTTTCCACGAAGTCCTGCAAATGGGCTTCCATCTGCACGGGAACGTCGTTCGGGTCGAAACGACCTTCATGGGAATAGCCGATGATGGGTGTCTCGCAATCGTCGGCCGAAACGATGACGAAGCCGTCTTCAGTGTTAAAGACATAGAATGCGGCAGCGCTCTTGTCTGTTCGATAAGTGGAGACTAGTTGCACATCGCCAGCTCCCATGAATTTGACGGCGATGGATTGCGCCGTTTGCAGGTCGACGGGGCGGGCTGCAGTGCTTAAAAACAGCCCGAAAAAGGTGATGCAGAGTAGGAAAATGCGTTTCATTTTGTATTTATTATTATCGTTTTCAATTCAAATGCTGGCCCGATACATTGTAGCGTTTACCGTCCTTGATGATGACGATGTGTCCGTCTTCAACCACTTTCTGGACAGATGGGTCGGTGTAAATCTCTTTGCCATCATCGTTTTCCTCGATGGCATCAAACACACTCTCAATAGGATTGGACCATAATATTTCCGATTCATTGCCGTTGGCGAAAACCGAGCTGATGCCAAAGCGGTAGGATCCGGCTAGAGTTTGGTTCCATGTGTGGTCACTGAACGAATTGCCCGCTATTCCATCGGCTAGCATCACAGTATTGCCTTCATTGTCTGTGCGATAAATGCGGTAGCCCATGATTTGTGACAAGTTGGTTTTAATTTCATAAATGCAGAGGGTGTTGCCTGAAATAACAAACAATGCATCCTTGCCCTCGTATTCCCCAACGCAGGCGTCTTTGGTATTGCCAATGGTAATCAATGGACGATTATGGATTATGTTGTTGTTGATGTCATAATCGTATACCTCTCCGCTGACCAATAGCAAATGCGGACTACCGTCTTTAGCGATGATGAATCCGGTGCCCTTTGTCGTGTTTGGTATAAGAGGACCATTGGATAGCAAATGTCCTTGTCGGTCTACAAACTTTAATCTGATTTGTTGGACTTCCGATTCGGACAGCCAAAACCCGTTGTTGGTATTGTCATAGCTACATGTAGATATTCTCCAGATATCTGTTAGAGAGATGGAACCAATATATGTTTTGTTCGCTAAGTCAACACGATGCAGCCTTTTTACCTCGTTAAAAGTACGGGTACAATAGAAATAGTCTCCGTCGTAGGCCAGAAACCTAGAAAAAACAGAATTTTGTGCATTTAGATTAAATAGTTCAACTAATTCACCTTCAAAAGTGTATTTTCCGAACATGAACGAATAGTTATCGGAGCTACTCGGATCATTGCTGGTGTAAATGAATTCGCCATCGGTGGCTACGCCATCTTCATGATTAATATCGAATTGTTTCAAAAGCACACATTCGGTGTCGTCATGGGTCCAGGACAGATTCACATAGGGACTGTTCGGATCATTCGGGTCAGGTGCATAGCTCGCCTCGATTTGTTTCACGGGAAGGTGGGAAAAGTAGGCTACATAGTTATTTATGTCGACCTCCACATTTATGGTGATGGTTGTGTCGCAGGATGTGATTTGGCCATCTTTCTTCCAGTATTTGAATTCGCAATTTTCGTTGGGTATCGCAGTAAGCATGCATTGCTCGCCAATATGATATTCTCCGGTTCCTTCAATGGTCCCGGCTGTAGGAGGATAAGCCGTAGCCTCAATAATCCATGGCTCATATTCTGGATTGATGTCGAGTATGGCAAAATTCTTTTCGTTAAAGCTAATTCCAATCGGATTCAAGTTGCCCAAGGCGAAATAGCCATTGGCACGACCCCAACCCCAGTTGAAATGCAACAAGTCATTGTTGTCATAGCCGTCGCAAACGAAGGCATGGCTACCTTGGCTGCCTTTTCCACCGTAAAACACGGGTCGTTGCAAGTCAAGACAAGCTTTCAGCATCGATATCCATTCTTCGTCACTGAAATCACTTCGCTTTTCTAAATGGAGCCGTCTTGAATAATTGAAGTAGCGTATCAATGCATCGGGCACATCTCCTGAATCGGCACCAGAACCATTGGTGGTATATTGCATGTCAACAGCAACGCCGCAATGGAACAGCAAGGTTGCCACTGCCTCAACTTCAATGTCGCTGGAGTCGTCAGTCAGCGAATCGGGCATGTGATCCCAGTCGTAGACGGTGTTGCCGAAATCAGCGGAAAGTGTGAGGCCTGCATTGAAATAGGAATGCGACCCCCAGCCAGTTTCCGGATAGCGCCAATAGTGCATAATCTGCCCCATGGCCACGGCTACGCAGCCCACTTCGGCATGGCCGCAAGGGGTGTGCTCCAAAGAGGGACAGAGGTCGTTGTAGAGACAGCCTTGGTGCCACATTTCGGTCAGCAGGGGCCCGACGGCTGTAGCAGTCTTGCTTTCGTTGAGCCGCCCAGTGGTTTTCACCAGTTTCCATCGTCTTGCCGTCGCTTCATCCGCTTCAATATGGTTTTCGATACCGTATTGTATCCTAGCGACGAAGTCCTGCAAATAGGCCTCCATTTGCTCGGGAACGTCGTTCGGGTCGAAACGACCTTCATGGGAATAGCCGATAATAGGCGTCTCGCAATCGTCGGCCGAAACGATGACGAAGCCGTCAGAGGTATTGAAGACATAGAATGCGGCAGCGCTCTTGTCTGTTCGATAAGTGGAGACTATTTGTGCGTCGCTGGCTCCCATGAACTTGACGGCGACGGATTGCGCCGTTTGCAGGTCGACGGGGCGGGCAGCAGTGCTTAATAACAACCCGAAAAAGGCAATGCAAAGTATAATCGTTCTTTTCATTTTATTTGAGTTAAAAATCGTTTCAGCGGCAAAAATAACTGCTTTATTTCAAATATGCAAGTATTTATGCAAATAATTTGCCTGCATACCGAATAATGATGGAACTGCTTTCTTGTTCGTTACAATTTCATTGTCAAACTAATCCTATTCCTGTTCACATCGACCTCAAGTACTTTCACGCGAACCTTTTGGTTTAAATGTACCACTTCGTTCGGGTCTTTGATGTAGTGATCGGCCATCTGGCTGATGTGGACGAGGCCGTCTTGGTGCACGCCTATGTCGACAAAGGCGCCGAAAGCGGTGATGTTGGTGATGATGCCGTTGAGGGTCATGCCGACACGCAAGTCCTTGACTTCTCGGATGTTCTTGTCAAACTCAAATGCCTCAAAGGTCTTACGCGGGTCACGGCCGGGTTTGTCCAATTCGGTGAGGATGTCGTTGATGGTCTCCAAGCCGAAATGCTCTTCTACAAACTCTTCGGGCTTGATTCTAGCGATGAGTTCCTTGTTGCCGATGAGGTCTTTCACTTTCACGCCCAGTTTCTTGGCCATCTTCTCCACGATGTGGTAGCTCTCGGGGTGGACGGCACTCTGGTCCAAGGGGTTGTCGCCGTTATGGATGCGCAGGAAGCCGGCACATTGTTCGAAGGCCTTGTCGCCGAGACGCGGTACGCCATAGAGCTGCTGGCGCGTCTTGAAGCCACCGATTTCGTCGCGGTAGTGTACGATGTTGTAGGCCAGGGAGGGACCGACGCCGCTGACATACGACAGCAGCTGTTGGCTGGCGGTGTTGAGTTCCACGCCGACGGCGTTCACGCAACTCTCCACGGTCTGGTCAAGGCTCTCGCCGAGTTTCTTTTGGTCCACATCGTGCTGGTACTGGCCCACGCCGATGCTCTTCGGGTCTATCTTCACCAACTCGGCCAGCGGGTCCATCAGTCGGCGCCCGATGCTGACCGCGCCGCGCACGGTGATGTCGTAGTCGGGGAACTCGTCGCGGGCGATTTTGGAGGCGGAATACACTGAGGCACCGCTCTCGCTCACCATCACAGCCATCAGGTCGCGGTCGAACTTGATGGAGCGAATGAAGTCCTCGGTCTCGCGTCCCGCCGTGCCGTTGCCGATGGCGATGACCTTAATGCGGTAGGCGTACACGAGGCTCTTGATCTTGCGCATGGCACCGGCCGTGTCTGACTTGGGCGGATGAGGGTAGATGGTCTCATTGTGCAATAATGCACCCGTTTCGCTCAAAACCACTACCTTGCAACCCGTTCTAAATCCTGGGTCGATGGCAAGGACGCGCTTCTGGCCCATGGGGGCGGCGAGGAGCAGTTGCTTGAGGTTCTCGGCAAAGACACGGATGGCGGTCTCGTCGGCTTTCTCCTTATAATAATTGCGGATCTCGGTCTCGATGGAAGGCTCCAAGAGGCGTTTCCAAGAGTCGGCGATGGCCTCGCGCACGAGTTCCGACGATTCGTTGTCGTTCTTTAGGAAGATGCTCTCCAGTGAGTTCAGCACGAAGTCGTCATCCACCTTGATTTTCAGCTTCACCATGCCTTCTTCCTCGGCGCGGAATAGGGCCAAGAGGCGATGCGAAGGTGCCTCTGAAATCGGCTCGCGGAAGTCGAAATACTGCTGGTAGGTCTTGTCTTCCTCTTCCTTGCCTTTGACCACGGTGGAGCTGATGTCGCCCTGGATATGGAAGATCTTGCGGATGCGGTTGCGCCCGTTGATGTTTTCCGAGACCCACTCGGCCATGATGTCCTTGGCCCCTTGCAGGGCTTCCTCGATGTCGTTGACACCCTTGCCTGCGTTGACATAACGGGCAGCGAGGCGGTCCACGAAGTCCACATTCTGCGCCATGATTTGTGCGGCAAGCGGCTCCAGGCCTTTCTCGCGGGCGATGGCAGCGCGGGTACGGCGTTTGGGTTTGTAGGGGAGGTAGAGGTCTTCCACCTCTTGCAAGATCTTGGCGTTCAGTATCTTTTGCTCCAGTTCGGGCGTAAGTTTCTCCTGCTCACGGATGGAGGCGATGACGCTCTCTTTACGTTTTTGAAGTTCAACGAGTTGTTCGAGGCGTTTCTGCACTGCGGCTACGTTCTCTTCATTCATCGTGCCTGTCATTTCCTTGCGGTAGCGGGCGATGAAGGGGATGGTGGCGCCTTCGTCGAAGAGGCGAATGACATTGGCCACATGGTGCGCGGCCAGGTTGAGTTCCTGCGCGATTTGCGGAGCGAAGTCTATGTTTTGCATAGTTTCAATAATTAAAGGCACAAAATTAAGGAAAAAAACAATGCGAAATGTGGAACGTAAATGTGGAATGCTGAATGCGGAATGTAGAATGCTGAATGGCATTATCCTCATTCCGCATTCATAATTCCACATTAACTTCGTTGAATCTTCGATTTCCGCATTCAAAAAAATAACTATCTTTGCGGCAAATTGTAACAATTATGTCGATATTACTCTTTCTCTTCGGTTTGTTGGCGGGCTGTCTTTTGGCAGTCATCGTCGGTTTGATTGGCTCGCATCGCCGCATCGGTTTCGGTTGGGCCTTCTTGCTTTCAGTAGTGACTTCACCCATCATTGGTCTTATTGTGACATTGTGTACACCCAAGTTGGAAACCAAAGACCGCAAATGGGGCTGTCTTGGTACGCTGATCGGCATAGCGATGTTGGTGCTTCTCATTGTGGTGGTGCTCATGTTGTTGCCTGACTTGTACGAACAATTGCAGTCGTGGTTTCAATCCTTGAGATGATATGATCAAAAACCTTATCTTCGACTACGGTGGCGTGCTCCTCGACTGGAACCCGCATTACCTCTATGACCCTTATTTCGGCGATGTGGAAAAGGCCGAATGGTTCCTCACCCACATCTGCACCTACGAGTGGAACGCCCAGCACGATAACGGCAAACCCATCGCGGAAGGCGTTGCGGAACTCATTGCTGAGCATCCCGAGTGGAAGAAGGAAATCGAGCTGTATTACGGCGATTTTATGAAAATGATGGGCGGACAGATTCCTGGCATGGAGGAATATGTCAAGGAATTGAAAGCCAAAGGTTTCCGCGTGTTTGGTCTGTCCAACTGGTCAGTGGAGACCTTCGCCTTGGTGCGGCCGGTATATCCTGTCCTCAACCTCATGGAGGACATGGTGATTTCGGGCATTGAGCGGGTGATGAAGCCCGACCCGAAGATTTTCCAATTGGCCTTGCAACGCTTCGGCATCAAGGCCGAGGAAACAGTGTTCATCGACGACAACCCGAATAATGTTGCCGCCGCGAATGCTATGGGCATCACGGGGATATTGTTTGAGAGGAAAGAAAAGTTAGAGGAAGTGCTGATGGGATTGCTTCGCAAGAAATACACAGTATTCAACGCAGTTAAATCTTGAAAAAATCATAATTTAAATCTTTTAATATGAGAAATCTTGCTGTGAAATACATTATCCTTTCTTTATTTCTAGTTGCCTTGGCGGGGAACGCCTTCGCCCAAAAAACGGATTGGGAAGAGGACGGATTGCAAGGTAAGGTCAAGAAATATGAGTTGTTTTCATATGATTTTGATGTTTGTGATTCCGTCAACCACGATGTTTTCATGAATCGTTTTTATCAATGTGGATTTGATGTTGATAGGCTGATTCGATTTGCGGACAGCATTAATAGTAATACTGTAAAAGACAGAAAGTTCTATTATTGTAGAGAGTATGATTCATTGGGAAATTACACAAGATTGGGTGATGTTTTCTATTATAATGAGTATGATAATCTCGGACATTTGTTGAAAATGATAATTGATGATGGCAATGCGCCTAACGATACCATTTATTATTCATATAAATTTGATGAAATGGGAAGACTTGTGGAAGAAAGGCGTCAGAATCGTTCAGAACATTGGACCTACGATTCTGAAGGTCGGCTGTTGGAACGCAAAGTTTTTGAAGGTGAGGAAATACGACAGCACTTCACTTTGAAATATGATAAAAAGGGTGTTTTGCGTAAGTCGGAAGGTTATGGGGGCTTAAGGACTGATGCAAAGTTTTATTGCGAATATGATTCGAAAGGGAATGTTGTTTTTGAGCGGAGGGAGAACACTGGTTTGGAAGATGTAATTGAAAGAAGAATAAAATACAAGTATGACAGGAATGATAGCATAATAAAAGAAAAATGCAGGGCAACGCAATGGCGGCATACAGACATTAGGTCTGATGAAGATAGATGGCAAGAAACGGATTCAACGGGGCAAGTTGTTGATTATGTTAATTATAAGGTGATTCCAGTTAGGAAAAAAGAAAAGATAAAGTACGAGAGAGTAATTAATCGTAACGACAAAGGGCTCCCTGTAAAAGAAAGATATGTTCAAAGAGACAGTTTTGGCAAATCGGTATCACTATATAATTATGATGACTTTGGCCGGGTGACCAAATATGAGTATTTCAAAAACGATGATGCCGTTCCATTAGAGGTAATAAAATACAAGTATGATGAATTGGGTAGGCAAGTGGAAAAAGAAAGAATTGCTTATCGTAATTCGGAATTTCATAAGCAAGTATGGCAGTATCATAAAGACACGGATTATTATTCTTATTACGCTACTTATGATGGAGAAAATTATGATTTTTCACACGAAAGCCTGTTCTTCTTTGACGAACACGGAAACTGCATAGCGCATATTCAATGGATGCCTGGCGCAGATTTGTATGAGTATTATTTTAATGTGTATAGGTGTGAGTATTACGAGTAACTCCTATTTTTGAAAGATTTTTGAAAACAGATTTTGAAAGATTTCTACACGAAGTGTATCCCATAAAACAAAGAATATGAAAATCCTCTCAGTCAATCAAATCCGCGAAGCGGACAAATACACGATAGAGCACGAACCCATCGAGTCCGTTGACCTGATGGAACGGGCGGCCACGAAAGTCTTTGAGTGGCTCTATCGTCGTGCGCCGCGCGAGAAGACCATCAAGATTTTCTGCGGCATGGGCAACAATGGCGGTGACGGTCTGGCCGTAGCCCGAATGCTGAATGGGCAAGAGATTGTCCCGCAGGTATTTATGGTGCGCCACTCCGACCGCATGAGCCACGATTGTGAGGTGAACTACTACCGCCTGATGAACGAGACCAAGGTGCCGATGTTCGACATCCTCACCGAAGACGATTTCCCCAAGATCGGGGCCGACGATGTGGTCGTCGACGCCATCTTTGGCTCGGGCCTTAACCGTCCGCCGCAGGGCATGACTGCCGACCTGATTGCCTACCTCAACCAAAGCAAGGCCATCCGCGTGGCCATCGACATCCCTTCGGGCCTCTTCGCCGACCAGCCCAGCGCTTTGGGTTTCATCTTCAAGGCCGACTACACGCTGACCTTCCAAAACCCCAAGTTGGCTTTCCTGCTGCCCGAAAACGACCCGTATGTGGGTCGCTTCGAGGTCGTGGATATCGGCCTGCACCCACGCTATCTGGAAGAGGTGGAGACCAACAACCTGCTGACGATCAAGGCGATGGTGAAGCCAATACTGCATAACCGCACGAAATACTCTCACAAAGGCACTTACGGTCACGCTTTGCTGATCGCTGGCTCTAATGGCAAGACGGGAGCGGCCTTGCTCGGCGCGAAGGCCTGTCTGCGCACGGGCGTCGGCCTATTGAGCGTCCACCTGCCCAAAATGGCTCAACTGCCTTTGCAGACCGCCATCCCCGAAGCGATGATTGACTCCGATGAGTCTGAGACCTGTTTCTCGATGTTCGGACATCTGGAAGCCTTCACAGCAGTGGGTGTGGGTCCGGGCTTGGGCAAGGCCGATGACACCGAACGCGCTTTGAAACGCCTCATCCAAGAGGTGCAGGTGCCGCTCGTCATGGATGCCGACGCCTTGAACATCCTCTCCGACAACCCGACTTGGTTGCCGTTCCTGCCCGCCAAGACCATCTTGACACCTCATCCCAAGGAGTTTGAACGCTTGGTGGGGAAGACCTCGACCTCGTTTGAACGCCTTGAGAAGCAGCGTGAACTGGCCACCAAATACAACCTCGTCGTCATCGTGAAAGGCGCACACACCACCGTCGCGATGCCCAATGGCACCATCTTCTTTAACACGACGGGCAACCCCGGCATGGCCACAGCGGGCAGCGGCGATGTGCTGACGGGCATCATCCTCTCTCTCTTGGCGCAACGCTATTCGCCCGAGGAGGCCGCTGTATTGGGTGTCTATCTCCACGGCCTCGCCGGCGACCTTGCCGCTGACGAGATAGGGCAGGAGGCCATGATTGCTTCCGACATCACGGAGCATCTGGGTCACGCTTTTGGCGCGCTGCGTGCAAAGTGAGTTTTTTCCTACTTTTGCACCATGATTAAAACCACCGTTTCGAACAAAGAGATCTGGCGCATTGCATACCCCATCATGCTGGGTAACCTTGCGCAGACCATCATCACCTTCACCGACACCGCATTCTTGGGTCACCTCGGTGCCAACGAGCTGAGTGGCTCCATGATGGCAGGCCTGTATTACTTCGTCTTCACCACCCTGGCGATGGGTTTTGCCGTGGGCATACAGATCTTCATCGCGCGACGTTTCGGCGAGGGCGACTACAAGCGCATCGGCGTGGTGTTTCAGCATGGCGCCACATTTGTGCTGGGTTTGGGCATCCTGTTGTTCTGCATCCTGTTCTTCTTCAGCCACAGGCTGTTGCATGTCATCATCGAGTCGGAGAACATATACGTGGCGGCGGACGAATATCTGCGTTTCAGGCAGTTCGGCATCTTCTTCGTGGTGTTCAACTTCCTGTTCCGCTCCTTCTACGTCGGTATTAGCAGCACGCGTGTCATCACCTATTCGACCCTCATCATGGCGGTGGTCAACATCTTCTTCGACTGGGCCCTGATTTTCGGTAATGCAGGACTGCCCGAGATGGGCATCGGCGGTGCGGCCTTGGCTTCCCTGCTGGCGGAGATTACGGCGTTCTGTTTCTTCTGGATTTTCACTTACGTCAAGATTCCGCACGAGGAATACGGCATGTTCCGCTGGCATAAGATGGAGCCGCAATTGCTGGGCGATATCCTCAAGGTGGCCTTCCCGAGCATGATACAGCGTCTGTTCTCGTTCGGCGCTTGGTTCATCTTCTTCGTCATGATCGAGAAGATGGGGGAGATGGCTATCGGGGTCTCGTCAGTCGTGCGCAGCACCTACATGATCCTAATTATCCCAGGCATCGCCTTTGCCTCGACTGCCAACACCTTAACGAGTCGCATCATTGGCGAGGGAAAGAGCACCGAGGTGATGTCGACCGTCTGGAAAGTGGTGAAAAACAGTTTCTTGTGTTCGGTGGTGTTGGTTGCGATGGTCGCGGTTATCCCGCAATTGGTCCTTCAGATTTACACCGATGATTTGGCTTTGGCACAAGCAGCAGTGCCTTCGGTCTATGTGATTTGTGTCGCCACACTGACGGGAGCGTTCTCCATGACTTTCTTCGAGGCCGTTTCGGGCACGGGCAACACCACGGCGGCCATGGCCTTGGAGTTCGGCATCCTCATCATTTACATCGTCTATGTCTTCCTGATGTCGAAGACCTCCACCATCGCCGGTGTCTGGACCGCCGAGTGGGTCTACAACATCCTCATCGGCCTGATTTCACTGGTTTACATTTGGAAGGCGGATTGGGGGAGGAAGAGGATTTGAACGGAGGTTGAAACCTCCGATGAGGTGGGGTCGTCCCTTCGGGACTTGGATGGCTGTGGATATATGAGAATCCCTCAATCCGTCTCAAACGCCCACCGCTCATCATACTCAACTCCCGCCTCATCCAAGAGGTGCTTGTATTCGTCTCTCCAGTCTGTGCGGTGATGGTGCTCCGCTTGATTGCGGATGTAATGTACGACATTGTCAAGCGCATTGTAACTAACGGAGAAAGCGCCGTAGCCTGCTTGCCAATAGAAACCCTCATAGTAGTTTTCGTTCAAGGTTTTGATCCACTTGCTGCTGTAAGCCTTGATGCGCTTCACGAAGTCAGACAAGGAGATGGTCTTGGGCAAGGAGGTCAGGATGTGGATATGGTTGCCGATGCCACCAATTTCGACGGGTATTCCTCCCATGTTGCGAATGAGGCCGCCAACATAGGCGAAAACTTGTCCGAGGTCTTCGTCGCGTATCTCAACGCTATAGTACTTGATGTGAAAGACGATGTGGATGTCGTTTCTTGCAAGTGAGCTTCCCATGACGGTTGAGTTTGTGGTTATACTTTTGTCATCCCTTCGGGACTCTGAGAGACGGTTGTTGCCAATTTCACAGCACAAAAGTAGGAAAACCCTTTGAATAGAGTAGGGACTTATAGAAAAATAGTCGCATTCCTGCTTTTGGCGTTATCCAGAGCCCTGAAAGGGCGGTTCGATTTCATCGGAGGTTTCAACCTCCTCGTACAAGTAAGGAGTCCAACAGTTTCCACCAATGCCCTGTAACCGCAGATCTGCCGGAGTCAAGGAACAGTCAGTAGAAATTGTATGGTTTTGATCTTCGGAAGAAAGTATCAGTAAACCAACAACATATCCGACAGCAAACGACAACAAACGACTACTGTCGACTACAAACGTTTAATCAACGGCTTACTCTTGACAAGTTTCGTTGTTTTGCAGCATCAAATCTTTCAAACGATGGAATACTGCATCTCAATAATCATGGATCAAAAAAGGACTGGAAGGAAAACATCTGGTCTGCTTCCGAATTGCAGAATGAGGAACCGGCTTCCAGTAATACTTCGCAACCTGCAACAAATGCCGATAAAGAGGCAGGCTCAAACGGTACTGTATCCGATGTTTCCCAA
>JAEEGI010017858.1_pt1 | contig 14483 bp, 7 predicted proteins | sample 8958751 | NCBI WGS metagenome assembly JAEEGI01 (sample SAMN16246545, study PRJNA631951) | gut metagenome | biome: gut microbiome; feature: rumen; material: KS-attached | host: Bos | place: Iran: Karaj | collected 2018-10
TGGCGTCTTGCCTCATGCTTCTCGGGAAGTCGAGCGAAAAGTTCAGCCGTCCGCCTATCGGTTGCGTGATTCCTACCGCCGACCGTCCGATTATCTTGGTCGATGCCGGTGCGAACGTCGATGAACGAGCTTCTACGCTGGTGGACTTTGCCATTGCGGGTTCCGCCTTCGCCGAGACCTACTTCGGTTACCAGAATCCGAAGGTCGGCCTTTTGAACATGGGCGAAGAAGAACACAAGGGCCCGGCCGTGCTCCAGGAAGCACACCAGTTGTTGAAGTCCGCTCCGGTGAACTTCATCGGCAACATCGAAGGTGAAACCCTTATCGAAGGCGCAGCCGACGTCGTGGTGACTTCGGGCTTTACAGGCAATGTTGTTCTGAAAATGCTTGAAGGCTTCTACGAACTGCACAAGAAGATGTTCGGCTTTATCGACACTCCGAATGGCCGCCGCTTCGACGAAATGTGGGACTACCGCATGACGGGTGGCGCCTTGCTCCTCGGCCTCAACGGCACGGGCATCATCGCCCACGGCCGCTCCGACGCTCTCGCTATCGAGAAGGCTGTGGAAGTCGCCGCGAAGTACGCCGCGAAGGGCGTGTCCAAGAACGTGAATGAACGCTTGGCCGCCATCAAGGACGAACCTGCCGAAGCGAAGTAAGCCCCCTGCTTACAACAAGCTTTAATAGCAGAACCCTAAGCAATTAGGGTTCTGTTCTTTTTTTGTACAAAATATCACGCTAATTTGATTCACGGTGCGATGGGACGCTTTTTTTATTATTTTCATGATAGCCACAAGGGGTGGTTGCTTGAGTTCAAGCTATATTTGAATATGGATGGGATTGCGTGTGGAGGAAAGAAATGAAATCTACACTGTTTGGAATTGTTGCCTTGGGGACCGCTTTGTCGGTCTCTGCAGCCGAAACCCCGTACGACCTGCTCCGTCCGGTCTACCCGATGGCCTGGGACACCTCGAGTGTCGCGGACGGCGGAACGGTCTTTGATTTTGGCAATTTTAACGTAAATGAAAAGGATACGGTGGTCGGTACTCCGGCACCCGGTTCAAAGCCCGAAGATTTCAAGGCAAATGCATACATTGCGGACACCTTGAACTCGGCTTTCATTGATGCCTTGAACTTGAAGGCTAGCGATATCCGCGTGAACCAGGCCGGTTATCTGACGACTGATTCTGAAAAACAGTTCTACTATATTTCGGCTGGCTGCGAAACGGCAACCTATTCCGTTGTCGACTTGGATGGGAACGAACTGGCTAAGGACGGCAAGTTCACGGCTACCGGAGATTCTGCCGGCTCTAGCAGGGAGTTGAAGGCTTACGCCAATGATGCTACTGTTACTCGTTATACGGTGGAAAAATCTACTCCTAAAACTAAGGTTTGTGCAGGCAAACTTGCTGATATGGCTTCGCTCCCTACGGACAAGCGTCTCCGTATCAAGGTGGGCAAGGAATATTCCTCGACCTTTATCGTGAGTGACAGAATCTATTCGATGGTGCGCGATGCGAACCTCAAGTTCTTTGGCGTGCAGCGCAGCGGTGATTCGGAATCCTGGTTCCACAAGGCAAGCCATGTGCATGACACCATTCCAGGTGGTTGGTACGATTGCGGCGACCACCTGAAGATGGCCCCGACCATGGGCTATGCCTTCTTGATGCTCTCGTTGCTTTCGACGACGAATCCGGAACGTGACGAAGACCATTACGCCTTCAATCACAACGAAACCGTAAAGACCGATGGCATCCCGGACATGTTGCGCGAAGCGCGTCATGGCGCCGAATTCTTCTTGCGTTCCTATGAATACGCCAAGGGCGATATCAAGGATATGATTGTAAACATCGGTGATAGTAAAGATCATAATTATTGGAATCGTGCGGACAATATGGAATCTATGACCCCGGTGCCCGAAAGGCCGGTTTTGCACGGCATTGGCCCCGGCATGTCGGCCCAGGTTGCGGCTGGCCTTGCCTTGCTGAGCGTGCGCTATGCCGCGTATGACTCGACTTTTGCAGATAGTTGCCTTAAGGTTGCCGAGAAGTTGTACGGCTATGCCAAGGAGCACTTCGGTGAAGAGGACGTTTGCGTCGATGGTCTATATCCTTGCTCCAGTCAGTTGAAATATATTGATGCCCTTGCGATGGCTGCTATCGCCCTCCATTATGCGACCTACGGAAAGACGAAGAAGATGGATTACTTTAACGATGCCGCCATGGATAAGACTATTAACGATAATGAAAATGCCAAGTACAAGCCTCAGTATTTCCCCGCGGGTTGGCTTGGCAACAAGAGTGGCTTTACTCCCGGAGGCTGGCCTTCGGATTATGACAATCGTTATGCGATAACTCTATATGCCTTCTACAAGTTGCTTTTGGCCGATAAGGCTACAGCGGCGAAATATGGCATTTCTGATTCCCTCCGCTTGGATTATACAGAGAGGGTGGTTCATACGTTGGCTAAGGGTGCTGCCGAAGGCGTTGGGGGGGGGAATGGAAAGAATTCAATAGCTCTTCCCGATTATAAATTGAGCTATCCGACTCCATGGTATGTCTTGACAACCGCTGAATGGGGTTCGAACTATTATGATTCAGGCAATATCATCAATATGCTTGTCTATGCAGAAATTGCAAAAGACATTGAAGACAAAAAAACTATCAATAAGTCGGTTGCATGGAAACATGCCGAAGTTCGCCAGCTTGCGATAAACAAGGTGAACTATATTCTGGGCGTGAATCCGTGGGATATTTGCTTTATGGAGGGCGTTGGCGACAAGAACGAATCGCATGTGCATCACCGCACGGCCAACCCGGAACTCTGGAATGGGTTTGACAGGGATGCGATGGTGGCTCTTCCTGTGACTTATAGCTACAGGATGCCCGTCGGCGCTCTCATGGGAGGTTCGATAACTGAAGCCTTGCTGTCGGATGCGGCAATATATACATCGACAGAAACTTGCATATCTGGCAACACCTCGTTCCTTGCGGTGAACGTGCTTCTTGCTGCCGACGCTCCGGCTGTTTCGCCCAAGGATTCCACCAAGAAGGACACGACGAAGACCGATACGACTAAGGCGGATACGGCAAAGGTCGATTCCTCGAAGAAGGACAACATTCCGAGTGTTTCGCCGGCCGGAGCTTCCCACTTCGAAATTGCTAACCACGGGAATGTCCTCGACGTGAACTACGTGCTCCCGACGTCCCGCAATGTCAGGGTCTCGCTCGTCTCGGTCAAGGGCAAGACCATGAAGCTGTATACCCCTGGGCAACAGGGTGCTGGCCGCCATGCGTTGCAGTGGAACATGGAACAGGTCCCTGCGGGCGTATATCTGGTGGAATACCGCGCAGGGAGCGCACGGGAAATCAGGACCGTCCGGATCGGTCTCTAAAGTTAAAAACATACGGGGCTTAGGTCTCCTTGACCATAAGCCCGGAATAGAAGCCCGCGGGTCACCTCGCGGGTGTTTTTTACAAATTTGTCGCCTTTGTTTGTAAATTTGAGCAACGTTGTCGTGTAAAATAAAGAAAACATAATGCAAATGCAATACAATTCGCTGACAGTGTTGTAAACTTTTTATAAGTTTGGCGTAATGTTTTTGAAAACCTTGTTAAAAATTCAAAAAAAGAAGGCTTAACATGAAAAATAAGTTTCATGTGTTTTTCCTGTTCCTCCTGCTCGCATTTTTGACGGTACCGTCGGTGTGGGCGGCAACGGATAGTGTTTCCGTTACTGAAAATGGGCAGGCAGTTTATTTCCCGGGTAAAGATACCGTATTTGTTGATGTGGGTTACAGCGTGACTTCGTTTAGAATACCCGAAATGAGAAACAATTATTGTGCTTCTTGTACTGGAATAATGCGTATAAGCATACGTCCTGGATATGCTATTGCCTTTGATGGCACGATAACCTTAGCTCAAGGTACTAGACTGGTTGTTTATGATGGTTATTCAACCTATGCTGCCGCTCCTAAAATTTATGACTGGACTAATCCTTATGCTTCTATTCAAGAAAATATTCATTTGATCGCTTCGAATGACTATGCTGAAATCCAGATAGTTAATACTTATGGTTCCAATAACAAAAACGCTAAAGTGAATTTGACAGTTACTGTCAAACCGACTTATAGGGTAACTACTTCTAGGGTGCCATATAATACCAATGTTGTTTATAAGCCCTACTCTACTGAGTTTATGAGCGATTTTTTAGGTTATGGAATGAGTGTGCCGGAAGGAGTTTGGGTTTATTTGTTCACGAAGGATACGTTGGGGTATACGACTAGATTGAAGGTTCGGAGAAAGGATGATAGCACCTTGGTGCGCACTTCTAGCGATGAGGGTAGATTAAGGTTTCGGATGCCCGCGGGTGATGTTGATGTAGAATATCGGTCTTTTTCGTCTTTAAGTGGGGTTGACTATATCGATATGCTATGCATGGACAGGTCGATATATTTGTCTAGTAAAGATAAGTCCTTCAAAATTTATGATAACGGTGGCGATTCGGATAATTATACTGATTCCTGCAATGCGTCTCTCAACCTGATTGCACCTGAAGGGTACCACCTGAAATTGACGGGAACTGTGACGACTGAATCGGCGTCAAATGAACCATTTGATTATCTTGAAATCAATTATGGAAGTACAAACAAGAGAGTGTTTAGTACTTCAACGAACATGTCGGTTAGTGTCGGGGATATAACGAATGCGGGTCGGAACATGACCCTTAAATTCCATTCGGACGCCTCTGTTAAAGCTTCTGGCCTTGACTTGACGGCGGGAGTGGTGGGCGATCCTCACTCAGTTAAGGTTACTTCGGTCTCGAATGGAAGTGTGGCTCCATCTTCTTCAATAGAGGCGACTGGCGCGGACGTGGTATTGACGGCAAAACCGAATTCCGGCTATGTGCTAAAGAGCGTGCGTGTTAAAACCCCGTCGGGGGATACTGTTCGTGCGACAAGTAGTTGGCAGACGAATAAGATTGAGTTCACGATGCCAAATAGTAATGTGACCGTGACCCCGACTTTTGCACCGGATACTTATCGCATTAACCCGGTAACAACGACAGGAGGAACCCTTGCGGTTGCATCCTCTGCTAAACTGAATTCGACCGTTACGATAACGGCAACCCCTGCAAGCGGTTATATGCTAAAGGACATTGAGGTTAAAGATGCAGATAGCAACATTGTTAACCTGGTCAAGAAGAATTTTACTTCGATGTCGTTCACGATGCCTATGAACGAAGTGAAGGTGACTCCGATTTGGACAAAAGACTGGAGTGCTGCGGGTGGACTTTATGTCAATATGTCCAAGGATAAAAAAGATATTTTGACAATTCCGGCTGGTATCAAGTCGTTCAGGATTTATGAAGATAAATACCTCCGTACCAAAAGTGACACTCTCGTGTTGAAGGCTCCGACAGGTTATGTCCTGCAGTTGACTGGAGACATGACGTATGGGGGTTATAAGAACGACTCTTTGCTAGTCTATAGCGGATCCGTTATACGTGCCGATAGCCTTCTTCGTAAAAACGGTGCATACAAGGTCCAGAGTAAGGGAGAAACCATGATGGTCCTATTCGGCGGCAACGGCGATTCCGGCCTCGACTTGACGGTGAATGTCGTCAAAGCAGAATTGGAGCAGGGGAAAGATGGGGATTCCGTTTACGTGAACATGTTCTTTCAGCGTAAGATGACATTTGAAATCCCGAGTACGCTCAAGTCGTTCAAGGTTTATGACGATGGCGGCAAGGATGGGAACTATAGCGCCAACAACATGGATACGCTTGTGCTAAAGGCTCCTGCAGGTCATGTCCTACGGTTGTCGGGTGGCGTTAATACGAATGATGGTGGTTCTTATTCCAATGCTGTGTTGTCCGTTTATAGCGGGGCGGAGACTAACGCCGACAGTCTTCTTGGATCATATAGAAGTACTAATGGCAGGGATACATCTATAAGCGGCAACGTCCTGAGCCGCGGCGATTACATGACGCTCTGGTTCTATACTGATAAATACAACAATCGTAATCCTGGCCTTGACCTGACTGTTGAAGTTATTCCTCTCGTCAATTCGATTACATACAGAAATAATAATTCTGGTGGCTCCGTGACATCGGATGCGCCTAAGACGGGAAAAAGAGATTCCATTGTCAATTATGCCTATTCCTATAGCCGCGGCTACATAGTAAAGGAAATAAAGGCGGTCTCTGCGGACGGTGACAGCGTGTCGGTTTTCGGCGGATGGTATAATGACAAGAAGGCCTCCTTCAAGATGCCTTTGGGCGCAGTGACCGTCACTTCGACCTATACGAACAACTTGAGCGCCGCGGGCGGCCTTTACATCAATATGCGCAAGACGAAAAAAGATACCGCGATAATTCCCGAGGACGTCAAGTCATTCAAGGTATATGACAATGGTGGCAAGGATGGTATTTACGATTCCGGCAGCAGTGACACTCTCGTCCTGAAGGCCCCGGCAGGCTATGTCCTGCGGTTGTCGGGTAGCGTGACCACATATTATTCTTATGACAGATTGCGTGTTTATAGTGGATCTGTCGCCCATTCCGACAGCCTTCTTGGAGAATACTATAGTTCTACAGCCGGTAAGGCTGTATCTGTAAGCGGCAGTGTCCTAAGTAGTGGCGTGAACATGACACTACTGTTTTATTCTGGTAATTACTTCGATCGAGGCTCCGGCCTCGATCTGATGGTGGAACTCGTCCCTGTGGATTATACTGTGACTGTTGCGAATGCTGCCGGAGGAAGTCTTGCTGATGACGTTCCCGAGACTGCGAATGTGGGTGACGAGATTGCCTTGACGGCGATGCCTATGAATAGTGACTATATGCTGGTCAGTTTTGGCGTCAAGGATGCGGCAGGCAACGATGTGCCGGTGATTCGAAATACGCTCACCACGGGCAAGTTCAAAATGCCTGCTGGCAACGTGACGATTACTCCCGTCTTCGCGGATACTCGCAGCACATACATCACGGCGGCAGGCGGTTTCCACCTTGACATGACCAGTAATCGCAAGGTTGAATTCGATTTTCCGGTCACAGTGAAATCGTTCAACCTGTACGACCATGGCGGGAAAACGGGTGATTATATTGAAAGTAGCGATGATACCCTTGTGTTTACGGCTCCTGTGGGATATCACTTTGAGGTTGCCGGCTCAATTTATACGGAAAGGAATTATGATTTTCTGTATGTCTATGATGGACAAATTAAAACAGAAAATGAGCTGTTTAAGCATAGTAGCGCAGAACATGGGGCTAGGTACGATGTTGGAACCGTAAAAACGACCTCGAACTCTATGACGATTTACTTCCATTCCGATGTCTCGAAAACTTATGCGGGGCTCGACCTTACAGTGACTCTTGTGCAAAACAAATACACTGTCACCATCAATTCTTCTACGGGTGGAAGCTTATATGGACAGAATGCCGATACGCTTGGTGCCGTTGTTGTCCTGACGGGTCTTCCGACGAGTTCCTATCATTTGAGCGATATAACTGTCGTTGATCAAGGCGAAAAAGTCGTCAAGTCGCCCATCTACTCATTCGACCGTTCAAAGTTCATTATGCCTGCAAACGATGTGACCGTAACTCCGACATGGACGAATAACCTTACCGCAGAAGGCGGGCTCCATCTTGAGTTGTTGAAGAACGGAAAGGTCAATGCAACCATACCGTCTGGGGTCAAGTCCTTTAACTTGTACGACAATGGCGGCGAGGGTGAAGCTTACGAAAGTAATAGCAACGATACTTTGACACTTAATGCGCCTGTGGGATACCATCTAATTGTAACAGGCTCCGTTGCCCTTGAAACAAGATATGACTCGCTTTACATTTATGATGGAAATAATACAAGTGCAACCAAGCTGTTTGGTGGGTCTAGTGCAACAAATGGCTCGACAAGCGCTATAGATACCATAACAAGTTCCGGTGAAAGTTTGACGTTCCGTTTCAAATCGGATGATAGGACAAACTATTCGGGCCTTAACTTGAAAGTTTCTGTTGAACCGATTGTCTATGACATCACCATTGCTGACGTTGTTAACGGTAGCGTGTCAAGTGACAAAACTAAGGCTGTAAGGGGTGCGGTTGTCGATCTTTATTGGACATATACGGCGGGTTATATGATCAGAGATATTGACGTCAGGGATACTTTTAACAATAAGGTTGTTGTCAATGGCGGCTGGTATTCAGGAGTCAAAGCTAGTTTTGTAATGCCGGGAAGTGCTGTAACGGTTATCCCGAGTTTCACGAATAACAAGACTGCAACGGGCGATGGTGGCCTCTACATCAATATGCCGAAGACGGGAACAATCAACGCTTCGATTCCTGCAGAGGTGAAGTCATTCAAAGTGTATGACGACGGCGGAAAGGACAGGGAGTACAGCAATTATGCGAATGGAACGCTCGTGTTGACTGCGCCCGAGGGCTATGCCCTTGAACTGAGTGGAAACGTGGTTGCCGAGACTCCATATTCCGAGACGACAATTTATGATTATTTGAACGTTTATGATGGTGCGGACCAAACGGCCAATGTCTTGCTTGGACAGGCTACGGGTACTGTAAATGTTGCATCCGTTCGCAGTTCAGGCCGTAACATGACTTTGTACTTCTACTCTGATGGAATTACTGTAAAGGACGGTCTCGATTTGACGGTAAAGGTCCTTAAGCCGGTTCATCTCCTGACCATTGCCGATATCCCGCAGCAGTCTTACACGGGTGATTCTATCAAGCCTACGCCTATAATCAAGGATGGTGCGAGAACGCTTGTGGAAAATACGGATTACACTCTGTCCTATTCGAGCAATACCAACTCGGGCGAGGCGAGTGTAACCGTAACGGGCATGGGCAACTACATCGGCGACACGGCTGTGATGTTTACTATCGGCCCGAAGGTGACCCAGTTTGCGGCAATCAAGCTCCTCGAAGACGAGAGGGGCAAGGGCGTCGCTGTAGATGGCAACTATAACGGTGACGATGCCATCATGATTACGGACAGCATCGAGGTCGACTACGTGGATTACAGCCGTAAGTTCTCGACGTCGGGCTTCTCGACAATCGTGCTCCCGTTCGACGTGAACACCTCCAACGTCAATGGCCTTAAGAAGGTGGCTGCGTTCAGCGAAATCAAGACGAATGACGCTGGCCGCCTTGTCGCGGTGATGTCGCTTGTCTGGAAGGATTCTGTGGGCGTCCCCGATACGACCCTCAAGGCAAATACTCCCTACATGGTCCTAATGAACGGCACGAACTTTGCCGTGGACGGCGGTGTCACTCTCGTGCCGACCGTGGAACCTGTCGTCAGGTCCGGTGACTGGGAATTCAGGGGTACGCTCGCGAAGAGAGTCTGGGCGGCCGGCGATTCAGACCTGGGTCACGTTTACGGCTTCTCCGCCGAGGAACGCCCGGAGCAGAACATCAAGATAGGCCAGTTCGTGAAGGCCGGCGCTGGGGCGTGGATCCGCCCGGGCCGCGCCTACCTGATAAATGTCCCCGAGGAACAGGGGAACCATGTCGGTGCGGGTAGGCCCGCCATCGCGGCGCTCCCGTCCGTGTTCTTGCCAGAGGAAATGGACGTGGTTATCGAGGACAAGGAGGATGGCTCCACGACGTTCGTCGGTCGCTTCAATGCGCGCACGGGCGAGTTCGTCAACATGAAGGCGCGCACGTACGACCTGAAGGGCCGCAATGTGAACGGCTCCAGGGCCAAGGGAATGTTTATAAGGAAGTAGAGTATGTTTAAAGATGAAGCTATGAAAAGTGAGATCTGCAAGAAGGCGTATGTCGCACCCAAGATGACCATTGTTGAATGCAGCGGGCCGAACTTGCTTTCGGGTAGCGTCGAAACGTTTGGTCTTGATGAAGATGAAACTCCGAATTGTGATTGTGAATTCCAGTAATTCGCGCTAGTCATTCCCGTGCAAAGATTTAAAGCCCCGCGTAAAAACGGGGCTTTAAACGTTCCTTTGTTACAAAATGGCGTTATTTATCTTTCTTTCGTGGGAATGTGTGCGGATTCCAGGGGCTTTTGTCCCATGGGGGGTCGTATTTTTTTAATTTGGTATCGCAAAAATAAAATTGCGGCCTAGCCGCAGAGGTATATATATAATGTCTAAGACGATTTTGCTTTTCCCGGGCCAGGGTGCCCAGTATGTGGGGATGGGCCAGACGCTCGCTTCCACGTTTGAACCGGCCAAGAAGATTATGATGCAGGCCGACGAGATCCTCGGCTTCTCGCTCTCGAAGCTCATGGCCGAAGGTCCGGAAGACGTGCTCAAGAGCACCGACAACACCCAGCCGGCCCTCTTCACCGTGTCCGCCATGGTGATGGAACTCCTCAAGTCCGAAGGATTCGCATTCGACTACGTGGCCGGGCATTCCCTCGGTGAATACTCCGCCATCTACGCCGCCGGCGGTTTCAGCTTCGAAGATGGCCTCCGCCTGGTGCGTACCCGCGGCGAACTCATGGCATCGGCCGGTTCCAAGAACCCGGGTGCGATGGCCGCCATCATGGGTCAGGACGAAGCCAAGATCCTCGAACTTTGCGAAGCGGTCAAGGCCGAGGGCGTCGTGGTCCCGGCGAACATCAACTGCCCGGGCCAGATCGTGGTGTCCGGTGCCGTCGCCGGCGTGAACAAGCTCGTGGAAAACTGCGGTGCCGCCGGTATCAAGGCCATTCCGCTCGCCGTTTCGGGCGCCTTCCACAGCCCGCTGATGCAGTTCGCTCAGGCTGGCCTCGCCGAGGCTATCGCCAAGACGACCTTCAAGGATGTTGAAAAGCCGGTCATCGCGAACGTGATTGCCGAACCGGTCACGAAGGGTAGCGAAATTGCCGACCTGCTGGTGCGCCAACTGGTGTCTCCGGTCCGCTGGAACGATTGCATGAACAAGGCCATGGCCCTCGGTGTCACCCAGGGCGTGGAAGTCGGCTCCGGCAAGGTGCTCATGGGCCTGATGCGCAAGATCAGCCGCGACGTGAAGGTCACGCCGGTGGAAACCATCGAGGCTTTCCAGGCTTTATAGACGAGAGAACGCCGCTACGCGGCTACAGACGAAAGACGAAAGAATATATATGATGCTTCGCACAGAACTAATTAAAATATCTCTCGTCTCTCGTCTGAAAACTATTAACAACCAACCACAGGAACTACTATGGGAAAACTTACAGGTAAAAAAGCCATTGTCACGGGGGCTTCCCGTGGTATCGGTCTCGCCATCGCTACAAAGCTTGCTAGCGAAGGCGCGGATGTCGCCATCCTTTCCACTTCGGTCAAGGAAGAACTGGCGGCCAAACTTTCCGCCGAACTTGGGGTGCAGGTCAAGAGCTACGCATGCAACGTGGCCGACTCCGAGACTGTGCAGAACGTGTTCAAGCAGATTATTGCCGACATGGGCACGGTCGACATCCTGGTCAACAACGCCGGCATTACCCGCGATGGCCTCCTGATGCGCATGAAGGACGAGGAGTTCGATGCGGTCATTGCGACCAACCTGCGTTCCGTGTTCCTGTGCACCCGTGCAGTCGCCCGCACCATGATGGGCAAGCGCACCGGCCACATTATCAACATTTCGAGTATTAACGCCCTCCGCGGCCAGGCCGGACAGGCCAACTACGCCGCTGCCAAGGCTGGCATCATCGGTATGACCCGCTCCAACGCAAGGGAATTCGCCTCCCGCGGCATTACGGTCAACGCCATCGCCCCCGGCTTCATCGGGACCGACATGACCGCCGCCATGGACGACGCCACCAAGGAAAAATATGCAGCCCAAATCCCCCTCGGACGTATCGGAAAGCCCGAAGACGTGGCCAATGCGGTCGCATTTTTGGCCTCGGATGACGCTTGCTACATCACCGGCCAGATTCTGGGCGTGGATGGGGGGTTGAACGCCTAGGCGTTTTTTATTAAATTTAACCTCAAACAATCCAAACGGAGTTAACAATGACACAAGAAGAAATTTTCAAGAAGATTACCGACGTCATCGTCGCCAAGCTCGAAGTCAAGGCCGAAGACGTGAAGATGGAATCCGAATTCGGCAACGACCTGGGTGCGGACTCTCTCGATCGCGTTGAACTGGTTATGGCTCTCGAAGACGAATTCGAAGTCGAAATCCTCGATTCCGATGCCGAAAAGTTCCAGAAGGTTGCCGACGTGGTCGCCTTCATCGAATCCAAGAAGGCTTAATTCGGTTCTCATCGGAAAAGCAACTGGACAGGGCGGCCCGAACGAGGCTGCCCTTTCTTGTTGAGCGATGAGCGATGAGGCCGCTCGTAAACTCGCTTTGAGGTCGCTTCGCTTTGGGGTTTGTAGATATCCTCTTACCTCAGAGGCGCGTAGCGCCGACCTCATAGCTCACAGCTATATTATACATGGAAAAGAATACTCTACTCCACAAAGTGCTAAAACTCTGGTTTCGCCAGAAGTCCGGTGACGGGCTTGAGGCAAAGCTCGGGTATAGGTTCCGCGATCCGGAACTGCTGGCCCATGCCCTAGTGCATCGGTCTTTCCTGTCCGGCAAGGACCTCCCGTACACGAACAACAACGAGCGCCTGGAGTTCCTGGGCGATTCCGTGCTCAACATGCTGACCACGGAGTTCCTGTACAAGACGTACCCCGACGATTCCGAAGGCAACCTTTCCAAGCGCAAGAGCGCCGTGGTCTCCGGCCATGCCTGCGCCCAGTCTTCCAAGGAATGGAACCTGGGTGACTACATCAAGATTGGCAAGTCCGAGGCCAAGATGGGCGGTCGGGGCAAGGAAACAATCCTCGCCGACGCCTACGAGGCGGTGCTCGGGGCTGTGTACCTGGACGGCGGGCTCGAAGAGGTCCGCGCCATCCTCAACCGTTTCCATTTCCCGCGGGTGCAAGAAATCATCGTGGGCGAGGACTTCGTGAACTACAAGAGCGAACTGCTGGAACTCACGCAGGGCTCCAAGCTGCACATGTCCCCGGAGTACGCGATTGTGGCCGAAGACGGTCCGGAACACCAGAAGTCGTTCACCGCCGAGGTCTCCGTGAACGGGAAGGTCTACGGCCGGGGGACGGGCCCGAACAAGAAGAAGGCCGAGCAGGAAGCCGCCCGTGTCTCGCTGGAAATTCTCAGGGCCGAGATGGCGGCGGCCGAGCCCGAAGCGTCCGATAAGGGTCCCAAGGTGAAGAAGCAGAAACAGCGCCACGTGGGGCTGCCGTAATAGACGAAAGACGAGAGACGAGAGAGAAGGCGTGACTGGTCGCAGGAATTGTCATTGCGAGGTGCGAACAGCCAGAGCCTGCCGCGAGCAAAGCGTGGCGGAAGCAATCTCCGCTAGTCATCTGAAGGGTATGAGGCCCGAGCCTCGAAACTTAATTAAACGAGAGACGATAGTATGAAGAATATGAAGACGAGAATTTATGGTATAGCACTTGCATCCCTGATGGTATCGGCGATGGCCCTCACTGCCTGCAACGAACAGGGCGCCTCCAAGTCCGCGGGCAAGTCCGCCGAGCTGAACTGCCCGGAACTGCCGGTCGATTCCACCGCCACGGGCGAGTTCGACCCGATTGCCTCGAAGGACGCCCGCCCCTGCGGGACGATTACCCTCTGGGGCTCCGCGATGCCGAAGTCGTTTAACATGTGGGAAGACTACAACAGCTTCTCTGCCGAGCTCATGGGCATGATGTTTGAGCCGCTCGTGAGTCTGCACTCCACCGAGGACCGCGAAGTCGGTATCCTCGCCGACAGCTGGAGCGTTAGCGAAGACGGCAAGACGTTCACCTTCCACGTGGACCCGCGGGCCCGGTGGAGCGACGGCAAGTCCATCACTGCCGAAGACGTGCAGTACTACTACGACGTCATCATGGACGAGAAGAACCTCACGCCGATTTTCAAGGTCGGGCTTAGCCGTTTCGACCGCCCCGAGGTGGTCGACAGCCTCACGGTGAAGATGACCGCGAAGGAATCTCACTGGGGCAATTTCTGGGAAGCCGCGGGCATGCTCGCGTTCCCGAAGCACGCTTGGGCGGGCAAGGACTTCAACCAGATCCGCTACGAGTTCCCGGTAGTCTCGGGCCCGTACAAGATCAAGACTTTCCGCGAAGACCGCTACGTAGAACTGGCCCGCCGTAGCGACTGGTGGGGCTTCCACAAGAACTGGAACCGCGGCAAGTACAACTTCGAGAAGATTCGCTACCGCTTCATGAACGACCAGACGAAGGCGCTCGAAGCTTTCAAGAAGCAGGACTTCAACGCCTACGCGATTTACACCAGCAGCATCTGGATGAAGCAGACGGACTTCGACGCCGTCAAGAAGGGCTGGGCCGTAAAGCAGAGGATCTTCAACAAGGAACCCATCGGCTTCCAGGGCATGGCCATCAACCTGCGCAAGCCGCAGTTCCAGGACGTTCGCGTGCGCCGTGCCTTGAGCATGCTCCTGAACCGCGAAGCGATGAATGAGAAGTACATGTTTGGTCAGTATTTCTTGCTGAACAGCTACT
>JAEEGI010017861.1_pt1 | contig 14482 bp, 9 predicted proteins | sample 8958751 | NCBI WGS metagenome assembly JAEEGI01 (sample SAMN16246545, study PRJNA631951) | gut metagenome | biome: gut microbiome; feature: rumen; material: KS-attached | host: Bos | place: Iran: Karaj | collected 2018-10
ACTGTTCCCAAATGTCAATCGCCTTGTGGAACTGGTTGAGCGTTTTGTAGCAGTCGGCCAAGCCAAAAAGAGCGTAGTTGTTTCCGGGATAAAATGAAAGGCACTTTGTGTAGTAGTCGATGGCGTCGTTAAAGTGGTTAAGTTTTCGCTCGCTGTCGCCCAAGCCTACCAAAGCGTAATTGTTGTTGTTTTCAATTTCTAGAATCTTTTTAAATTCGGCTTTTGCTTTGTCAATCTCGCCTTCTTTAAGAAGCTGGTATCCGCGCTTGGAAAGTTCGGCGATTTCGTTGTTCTTTCCATCGATTTTGATCTCTGGATATTCCTCAAATGAATTCTGTCCGATGTCGCTCATTTTTTTAACTCCTATTGGCTACTTTTCTTTCATATTTTCATCGTCTTTTAAAAGACTTCCTATTGTCGCGGCGATTTTTTCATAAATCGGCCCAACTTTGCTGGTGTTATGCGCAAGCGTATACATTTTTAGCGCCTTAAGCGTTTGCTTTTTTTTTGCGTATTCATCTCCAACTCGAATCAATCCGTCGGAATATCCGGTTGTCAAATAAATGCGCCTTGCGCTCTCAATGTCCCCGTTGTTAAAAAAAACGTTCCCACGCCTGTTGAGGATTGCCTTTTGTTCGGACGAAAGCCCTTGAATGGGTCTGTCGGTAACTTTTATAAATCCGTCGGGAATTTGCTTTTCGTCCACAACGTCTTTAAAATTTAAGGCCATAAACTTTTCCAATTGTTTTTTTAATTCAACGCCATTTCAATTATAACATATTATTTTAATTTGTCAAGAAAATAATTCCCCTATCGGCCCGCTTCCACCGCTAGCAAAAGAAGGCAAAAAATGCTAGTATTTCCCTATGACAAAAGAAGAAGTTTGCAAAATGATAGACCACACGCTTTTGGCCGCCACGGCTACAAAGGCGCAAATCCAAAAACTCTGCGCGGAGGCGGCCCAGCGCTCCTTTGCGTCAGTTTGCGTAAACCCGGTTTGGGTTCCCCTTGCGGCCAAGGAACTGCAAGGAAAAACACCAGCCATATGTACAGTAATCGGTTTTCCTTTGGGAGCGGAAAAAAGCCAAATAAAAGCCCTTGCCGCTAAAGAGGCCGTTCTTGACGGAGCGGACGAAATAGACATGGTGATCAATATCGGAGCGGCAAAAGAAGGCCGCTTTGACCTTGTCCAGGAAGACATCGCGGCCGTTGTCCAGGCCGTAAAGGAAGCCGGCGCCCAAAAGGGCAAAAAAGCGCTTGTAAAGGTTATCGTTGAAACTTGCTATTTGACCGACCAAGAAATAGAAGGCGCATGCTTAGCCGCCAAAAAAGCCGGCGCGGACTTTGTAAAGACCTCAACCGGTTTTGGAACGCCAAAAGACGCCGCGGGCAATCCCCTTCCCAACGGAGCGCAAGTCCGACACGTTCAGCTTATGCGAAAAACTGTTGGGCCCGACATGGGCGTAAAGGCAAGCGGCGGAATCCGCGACGCGGCCGCGGCCCGCGCCTTGATAGAGGCCGGAGCCAACCGTTTGGGCTGCAGCGCCGGCGTGGCGATTGCGGAAAGCTGGAAAGAATAAGTCGCCCGCGACGCTCGCGACGCGCGGCATTATGCGGACAGTTTAGGCCTTGTCCGCCGTTCCGCCGACCGTCTGCCAGTACATTTTGTTTTTTTCAAAAAACCAGCGGACGCGGCCTTCCTTGTAAAGGTAAGTCAAATACGAGCGGATGGAGCTTCCGATAAGCATAAATTGGCTTAAGCGCAAGGTCATGTCGCTTTTGTCGGCAAAAGCCTTTAAAAGCTCCTCGTGCGTTTTTGGCTGGACCAAAATCTCTTCTATCAGCCTTTCGTTTGAAATCGTGGAAATCAAATTAAGTTCCGAAAGCTCGTCAACTTCGTCGTAAACGTCTCCGTGGCTTGGAACAAAAAAATCGGCCTTTATTTTGGCTATTCGCAAAAGGGATTCCTTAAAGGATTTTACGTCCACCACAAAGGGCGTCCAAAAGCGGTTTAGCATCGTTCGGCCAAAGATTCCGTCGCCGGCGTAAAAAACTTTTTTTCCGTCGGGGCCGGCCGCCAACACTCCAATCATGTCAAAGCTGTGGCCTGCAAGAGGAATGAATTCAAATTCAAAATCGCCGCATTTTATTTTTTGTCCGGCGCCGACAACTTGGTCAACAAAACACTGCGGCGAGTGAAAGTACGGCGTGTCCAGTTCCGGCAAGGGAAAGGCCCCGTAAAAAGACGTCGCTTGGATTTGCGGAGTTTCGGCGCAAGATTTTTCGGCTTGGGTGGTCCAGACTTGGCAGCCCGTTTTTTCTTTAAGCCAAGCGGCGCCGCCAATGTGGTCGGCGTGAGCGTGGGTGCAAACAATCGCCTTTACGCAAAGCTTTCCAAAACGATCTTGGCAAGCCTGGTAAATTTTTTGCGCAAAGGCAGCGTCTTCGCCAGCGTCGATAAAATAGATTTCCGTTAAGTCAGGAGAAACTTTTTGGGCGGCGACGCCAATGTTCGTCGGGCCGGGAAAAACATAAAGGCCGGAGGCAAGTTCCTTTAGCGTCAATTCTTGGCATTTGATTTCAGCCAAAATCATTCTCCGTCTTTTTGCAGTTTGTTTTTTATTCTTGCGATTAGAATCGTGTCCCTAAGGGCCAAGCCCGCCGCCGCCAAAAGCAAAAGGCCCATGACGGCGTAAAAGAGAGGGCTGCCGGGATTGGTTTTAAAGTCTTTGAACGTTACGTAAATCAAGAAGACGCAGAGAGCGCCGCACAAGTAGCGGTTTGACTCCAAACCCTTTTTTTGAGCTTCAAGTTTTTGTCTTTCTGCGTCTTCCATAATTTTACTTTGCTATTTCGATCTTAACGACTTTGTAGTTGTACAAAGTCTCGTTGATTCTGAAAGAGAATTCCTCTTCGGCCTTTTTGTCCAACAAGGCGTTTCCGCGCGGAGACATGTAAGAAATGATTCCCTTGTCCGGGTCTGATTCCCAGGGTCCCATAATTGTGTATGTCTCGTTCTGGTTTGTGTCTTTGTTGAGGAGCGTGACTCTCGTTCCAAAAGAAACAACGGCGGTAGAGGCTGTTGTCGGGTCGAAAACAACCGCGCGGTTAAGCTCTTCCTGCAACTTGGCAAGACGCTCGTTGAGGTAGTGCTGGTGCTCTTTGGCGGCCTTGTATTCGGCGTTTTCCTTCAAGTCGCCCTGAGCGCGAGCCTCGGCGATTTCCTTGGCGTTGGCAGGAATGTCCACTTTTTGGATTTGCTCGGCAAGAGCTTCCTTTTCGTCCAACTTGGCGCGGGTGACAAGCATTCCTTTTGGAGCGGCGGCCTTTTCTTCCGTCGTGCGGAACTTGTAGTCAGGATACTTTTCCAAGATGCTGTTGCGAAGGTTTGTCTTGATTTTTGGAGTCAAGTCGTGGATGTCGTCAACCAAGGTGTACATCTTTGTGACAGTATCTTCGTTGTTCTGGAACATATAATTGGCAAGCGCTTCGTTCTTGAACAAAAGCTCCTCGGCCTGCTTTTCGATCTTTTTGTTTTCTGTCGTGTTGACGTGGTTGTTGATCTCGCGGAAACAAAGCTCAATGATGTTAAGCAAGGCGATAAGCTGCTTTTCGTAAGAAACGCCGCTGTCCTTGTACCAGCTTTCGTCCTGGCAGTTGGCAAAGAGATACAACAAACCTGCGCGGTAATCCTTGTAGTTTTCAAAGCAAGAGGCGACAAAGGCCTTAAGCTTGTCAACGCCGCCGTTTTGGGCAACCTGCTCAAGCATCTTTACGTCAAGAACAGTCGGGAACAACTTGAGGTACTGCTCCTGCCAATCGGGCAAAAGCTTGATGTTCTTTAAGAAGCCTTCCTTAAGTTTTGTGTTCTTTGTGTCCTTAAGCTCGTCGTATACGGCGCGAGGATTGTCCAAGTCGCCGTAAATCTGGGCAAAAGTGTACTTGCAGGGGTATGCGCGGGCAGGAATAAACTCGCCGATTCTTTGAACGGTCAAGTAAGCGGCGACAACCTGCGTTGTGGCGTGCGTTACAGTCTTGAGGTAGCCTGTAAAGTACTGGTACATGTCGCTGAACAAGTCGCTGTCCTTGTCTGTGGAATCGTCGTTTACAAATCTCATTATGATGTCGATGCGGGCAAAGAATTCTTTTTGGGCCTTGAACTCGTTGCTGAACTTTTCTTCGCCGGAGATTTCGTGGTCGCGAACTACATACTGGGTGATGTCGTTGGGGTTGACTCCAAACGTCGAGTCGCTTTCCAAAATCTTTTTGGCGGCGTTGTTCCAGCTGGTCCATTCCTTGCTTTCCAAAATCGCGGGAACAAGCTCGGCCTTGATGCGCTTAAAGTCGCAGGCGTTGCCAAAGCTCTTGATGATTGTCTTAAGAGTTTCGGCCTTGTTTTCCTTGACCATCTTTACAAGCTCTTCGCGAGTCTTTGTGGCCTTGAGAACCCAAATGTGGTCGTTGCTAAGGGGCGTCAAAGCGTCAACGGCCATCTTAAGCGACATTTCGTGAATGCCGCTCTTCTTTCCAAAGTTGATTGTAATGTTGTCGTTCTTTGCCTTTACGATTTTTCCTACGCCCCATGTGCGGTGGAATACAAAGCTCTTAACGTCAAAAGCGATGTGCTTTTCAAAGTCGTTGATGGCTTCGAATACGTTGCGGAAATTCTGCGTAAGGTCGCTTGAAGCGATGAACTCGTCAAGGTTGGAGCGGCCGGCGTACAAGCCCTTGTAGCACTCTACGATTTCGCGGCGGGCCCAAGAGTCTTTGGGGTCGATATGCAAAATCAATTTAAGGATGCTGATCGCCGTCTCCCACTTTTGGTTGTCCTTGTACCAGCCGTAAAGTTCCTGCATCAAAAGCGCGGACTTGTCTTCGCTGATGGACTTGGCAACCTTTCTTTGAACCGAAAGGAAGAAGTCGATTTCTTGCGGAATCAAGCCGACCAATTTTGTCCAAACTTCTTTAACGGGAGCGATGTTCTTGAGGGAAACAAAACGGTGAAGCGCCTTTTTGTAAAAGCTAACGGCATTTTCCGTCTCGCCCTTTTCTTCGTAGCGCTCGGCCAAAGCCTTGGCCATCTCCGCTTCCTCAAAGTCAATCTTTACGATCTTTTCGTAAAGAGACCACATCTCTTCGTTTTTGTCTTCGCGATAGCGCTCGGCCAAGGCGCGCAAGGCAAACTTGTTGTTCTCGTCGCTGGCCAAAATGCTTTTGCAAATGTAAACGACAATCGGCTCTTTTTTGTTCTTGTTAAGAATGTCAACAAGAGTAACCAAGGCGGAATTGTCCAAAGCGCCTTGCTTTTGGGCAAGCATTCCCGAAATGTAGAGCGCCGTGATGCTGTCCTTTGAGTGAGCCAACTGCTCGTCGCAAACGTCGCGAATCTCGCTGATCGCGTTTTCTTGAACCGCTTGAGCGACAATCTTCTCAAGCTCCTCGATGTTATTCTGAGTTACATTGCTAATAGCGGCGCGAGTCCACGTCTCTTCCTTTAGCTGATCTTGAACCTTCTTTACCAACTCTTCTGACATTTGATTCTCCTGTTGTCATTTGACATATAGCTCATATATTTCCGTATCAAGAATTTTTATTCTTGTGATGATTTCGTTCGCCTTGCCGTCGTCCTCTTTTTCGGAACTGTAATGGTCATACAGCCAAAAATAAAGGTTTATCAAACGCGGCGTCAAAAGCTCCGTCTGGCAAGACGGATCCTTTATTTCCATTTCCTTTGCGTAAATCTCCTGCTTTAAGCGGGTGATTTCCGTGGGGCGCAGCTTTCTCTTTACAGTGAACACGCCGTAAAGCTGTCCGTAAACCGGAATCCATTCCATCAAAACCGCGCCGCTGTATCCTTTGTCCTGAACGTTCCTTATCAAGCAATGGATAAGCTCAGAATCCAAAAAGGCCGGATCGATTTTTTGGGGGTCAATGAAAAACGCTTCCCTAAACAAAACCTTTGCGTGCCTTTCCTCTCCGCACAAAGCGTAGCAGTCGGCCATTTCGGCAATTATCGCCGCGTTGTCCGGCTTGACGGAGTTTGCGTCCGTCAAACAATTGCGAGCGGTTTCGTAGGAGCCAAGCTTTTTGTAGCAAAGGCCTGTTTTGCGCAAAATCTCGGCCTTTTGCGAAGGGTCCTTCTCGGACGCCAATTCATTGTAGCAAGCCAGCGCCAAAGAAAAAACTCCGGTCTTGACCGCAAAAAGCGTTCTGTCAAAAGTAGTCTTTTGCCGCTTGATGAAGTTAAGAAAGCCCTTCCATTCGTTGCAGTAATTTTCGCCCCGTTCAAAAGCGTCTTTTATGCTTTTGGACCGTTCCACCACGTCAATCCAAAAATTGCAGCAGTCAATCGCAAAGAGAATTTCTTGGTTTTCCAGTTCGTAAACGAGCGCTCCGTTAAGCAAAGCCTTGGCTTCCGCAGGATTGCCGCTCCTTATCAAACTGTATGCCTGCAAAATATCGTCTGACATAGCGTAAATTCAATTATAATGATTGGCGGACTTTAGTCAATAAAAAGCGTGAATTTTTTTTGAATTTTGGAAAAAATATAATATGAATTTTTTTTCATTTGTCAATACCCTTTTGGCGCTTGGCGCGCAAGTTTTTTTGGCTTGAACATTTCCGCCGTTTTGACTATAATATTTGGCATAAAATCCTTAAGGAGCTTTTTTATGGTTAATTACAAAGATTTGGGCCTTGTGAACACGCGCGACATGTTCGCCAAGGCAATGAAGGGCGGATACGCCATTCCTGCGTTCAACTTCAACAACATGGAGCAGATGCAGGCTATCATCATGGCTTGCGTTGAGGCCAAGTCTCCCGTTATCTTGCAGGTTTCAAAGGGAGCCCGCGCCTACGCCAACGCCAACATTCTTCGCAACATGGCCCGCGGCGCCGTCGAGTACGCCCACGAATTGGGATGCGACATTCCGATCGTTCTCCACCTTGACCACGGCCCGAATTTTGAAGTTGCCAAAGACTGCATCGACAACGGATTCTCTTCTGTAATGATCGACGGCTCAGCCCTTCCCTACGACGAGAACGTAGCGGTTACAAAAAAGGTTGTCGAATACGCCCACAAATACGACGTCACCGTAGAAGCCGAGCTTGGCGTTCTTGGCGGCGTTGAGGACGAAGTTAGCGCCGAAGAGTCAAAGTACACAAAGCCTGAGGAAGTAATCGACTTCACTTCAAAGACTGGCTGCGACTCATTGGCCATCTCAATCGGAACAAGCCACGGCCGCTGCAAGTTCACTCCGGCCCAGTGCACACGCACTCCCGACGGAGTTTTGATTCCTCCGCCGTTGGCCTTTGACGTATTGGCCGCCATCGAGCAAAAGCTCCCCGGCTTCCCGATCGTTTTGCACGGATCTTCTTCAGTTCCCGTTGAATACGTAAAGATCATCGAGCAGTACGGCGGAAAGATTCCGGATTCAGTCGGAATCCCCGAAGACCAGCTGCGCAAGGCCGCCAAGTCAGCCGTTTGCAAGATCAACATCGACTCTGACGGACGCTTGGCCATGACAGCCGCCATCCGCCGCCACCTTGCCGAGCACCCGGGCGACTTTGACCCCCGCCAGTACCTCACTCCGGCCCGCGAAGAGCTCAAAAAGATGTACATGCACAAGTGCGTGAACGTCCTCGGCTCAGCCGGCCACGCTTTGGACTAGAATAAAACACGCGGGGCTTATAAGACAGCCCCGATAATAAAAACGCCCGCGACATACGTTGCGGGCGTTTTTTTTTGCTTGTCAATTCTCCCCCTTCCCCCTAAACTCCGCGGCCAAAATTCCGACAATATATAAGAATATATATCTTTAAAACGCGGGGTGGATTTTTATGAAAAACCAAGTTTTAACCTTTATTATTGCGATTTGTTCAATCGCTTTGGCCATTTTTGTCAACGGCTGCAAAACGGCGGAAAAATCGCCTGTGACGGCCCAAGAATTGATTTTGGCCGGCGAAATCGACAAGGCAAAGGGCCTTTTTAGCAACCAGGCCGACATCAACAACGTTGACGAAGACGGAAACACCGCCTTGCACGCGGCGGCTAGAATCAACGATTCGGATTTGGTGACTTTCCTTGTGATAAAGGGAGCGGATTTGGAGCTTAAGAACAATTCCGGCGACACCGCCCTTCACGTGGCCGTAAAGTCCGACTGCTACGAATCTTCAAGAGCCTTGACCGGCTTGGGAGCGGACATTTTTGCCCTTGACGCGGAAGGAATCAGCGCCTTGGAAAGTTCGCTTGCCCGCGGCGACGTTTACTACGACATAATGATAAACGAAAAAACCGCTCAGCTTAAAGACGAAAACAACGGAAACGGCATCGTCCACTACTTTGTCAACACGCAAAACAAAAAAGCGATCGACTATTGCGTGAACAAAAAAATCAACATCGACAAAAAGAATTCCAACGGCAAGACTCCCCTCGCGCTTGCGTTGGAAAACCCAAAGAACATCGTCACCGCTCAAATCGCCGCCGAATTGATTTTGGCTGGAGCCGCTCCGGTTAACTGCGACGCAAAGTATTTTGAAGAAGCGGTGGAGCAGCGCAACATGTCGCTTAGAATGAGCGACGGACAGACGCCCCTTCACATGGCCGCGATTTACGGACACACAGGAATCGCGCAGTATCTTCTTGACAACGGAGCGGACACAAAGGCCCAAGACATTTCGGGCGCCACTCCCCTTCACGAAGCGGTCCGCTACGGAAGGACAGAAATCGTGTCGCAGCTTTTGGCCAACGGCGCCGACGTTAACGGAAAGGACAGCCTTGGAAAGACTCCCCTCTTGCTTTTGATTCCGCAGGACAAGCAAAACGAAATTTACTCAATCCTCTTGGCCAACGGCGCCAACGTCAACCAAAAGGACATGTACGGCGACACTGTTTTGCACGTCGCCTCGATGACAAAAATCAGCCCCGAAGTTTTGGGAATGTTCACAAGCGCCGGAGCGGACATCAACATCCGCAACAAAAAAGGCTTGACTCCCTTGGCCACCGCGATCGAGCACGGAGAGGCCGCGCAAGTCGCCTTCTTTGTTTCTAACGGAGCGGACATCCACGCCGAAGACGCAAAGAAGACCACGCCGCTTATCAACGTTTTGCGCCGCCCGGACGACTTGTACAAGTCTTTGGTAATCAAAGAGAACGCTTCAAGCACAGACTCGGAAGGCAACACTCCGCTTTTGGTCGCGCTTAAGCAGAACGCGGCTTACGAAAGAATCGAATACATCGCAAGCCTTGACTCAAACGTAAACGCGCGAAACCGCGACGGCGAAAGTGCCTTGTTTATAGCGGTTGAAAAGAACAACCGCAAGGCCGGCGAGCTTATGCTTTCACGCAACGCCGACATCTTTGCCGCCAACACGCAAAACATCTCTCCGCTTAGAAAATCTTTGGAAAGCCAAAACGGAAGCGAGCAATGGCTTTTGAATTCTTCAACCATCACTGCCCGGGACGGAAGCGGAAACTCCGTCTTGCATTACGCCGCCGAATGGCAGCTTCCAAACGACACGCTTAACTTTTTGATTCAAAAGGGAGCGGATGTAAACGCGGTTAACGGAAACGGCGAGACTCCCCTCTTTAGCGCGGCTAAGGGCGACAACACTGACGCCATCGATCTGTTGGTAAAGCGCGGAGCGTCATTGAACGCCCGCGACCACTTGGGAAGCAGCCCCTTGCACGCGGCCGTCCGCTGGGACGCTTTGACCGCCGCCGAAAAGTTGATCAACCTTGGCTTTAACATTGACAGCCAAAACGTAGGCGGAAAGACGCCGCTTGCCGAAGCCGCCGTTGAAGGAAACACGACTATGGCCCGCCTTTTGATCAGCCACGGAGCCAACCCCAACGCTTACGACCAAAACGGCCGCACGGCTTTGAGCGACGCCATCAGGGGCGGCCAGTACGAAATGACAAAGCTTTTGCTTTCGGCCAAGGCCAATCCGCAAATTCAAGACATGAACGGAAGGACGCCTTTCCACGAGGCGGCGACTATTGGCGACAAGGACATAATCGTTCTTTTAAGAAGAGCCGGAGCCAATCCGCTTTCGCGCGACAAGAGCGGCGTCACTCCCCTTTCAATCGCGTTTGCAAAGGAGCCGGAAATCATGTACGCGGTTTTGGGAAATGACAAAATGATAGCCGACTCTGACGGAAACACGCCGATCCACATCGCCCTCCAGTCAAAGACAAACGTAACAATCCTTAAGTCTTTGATACAGCGCGGCTATCCGTTTGACACAAGAAATTCTTCGGGCTACACGCCGCTTTCGATCGCCGCCGACACAAACCAAAAGGACGCCGCCGCCTTGCTTTTGGAAAAGGGAGCCGATCCCTTTGCGCAAACGTCAGCAAAGGGCGGCAGCGTGCTTTCAATGGCCTTTAACGAAAAGAGCGGCTACTTGCTTGGCTACATCGTAAAGAATTCGGCCGCAAAGACCGACATTCGCGGAAACACAATCTTGCACTACGCCGCCCGCATGGCCGACGAAGCGACAGTCGCCCGCCTGCTTAAGAACGGCCTAAGCAAAAGAGCCAAGAACGTAAGCGGCGAGACTCCTTACGACGTTGCGGTCAGTTGGAAAAAAGAAGGCAACGCGGCCTTGCTTGACCCCAACACATAACTGTTGCAAGACAAAAAAACCGCCCGGTTTCGGGCGGCTTTTTTTTGCTTGGAAACAAGCGGCTTAGACCCTAAACTGGCCAAGCTCGTTTCCGATTGAATCGATGGACTTTTGCATTTCGGCCGCAAGGTTCTGCAATTGCTCGCTGACATTGGAAATCATCGAGGCTCCAACATGCATTTCTTCCATTCCGCTCTTCATTCCGCCAGTGGCGCTTTCTAGCATTTCGACTTCGCGCAAGATAGCTTGGTTTCCTTGAGTCATTTCTTCGGAGCTTTGCTTTACTTGGCTTGAGTTGTTGTTCAAAACGCTTAGGGCTTCGTTAATCTGAGCGGAGCCTTCAAGCTGCTCGCCCATGGCCTGGCTGATTTCGCGAACCAAGGCGTCTGTCTCCGCAACGCTGTCGGCCACAGACTTTAGAACGTCCTGCGAGCTGCGGCTGGCCGAAACGATTTGGTCAACAGATTCCTGGATTGTCTTAAGCTGCGCGCCGATTGTCTTTGTCTGCGCGGAAGAGTTTTCGCTAAGCTTTCGGATTTCGTCGGCAACAACGCTAAAGCCTTTTCCTGCCTCGCCGGCGTGGGCGGCTTCGATGGCGGCGTTCATGGCAAGCAAGTTTGTCTGGCGCGCGATTCCGCTGATTACGCTGTTGGCTGTCTTAAGCATTTCGCTCTGCTGCTGAACATCCAAAACCAGAGTGTTGACTTCTTCTTGCTTGGCGACGCCTTCGCTGGCGCCCTTTTGCAAAACGGCAAAAGAGCCGCTCAACTTTTCGACGGAAGCGTTTACTGAGTTGATGTTTCCGATCATTTCTTCTACGGCCGAGCTGGCTTGGCTTACGCTCTGCGCCTGGTTTTCGATCATCTTGCCCATAGACTCAATGTTGCTTGAAATCTCGGTCACGGCGCCGGCGGTTTGGTCAACAGACTTTGCCTGCGACTCCAAGCCGTTGCCCATTTTGTCGATGTTGGAGATGATTTCGTTGATTGAGGAAACTGTGTTCTGGGTGCAGTCGCGCAAGGCGGTTCCTGTGTTGACCAAAGTCTCGTTGGAATTCTTTACGCTTCCTACGATGCCCTGCAACTTTTCGATAAAGCGGTTAAGGCTTGCGACAAGCTCGTTCATTATCTTTAAGGCGCTGTCGCTCTTAAGCTTGACGCGCTGGGTAAGGTCGGCGTTTCCGCTGGAAAGCTCGTCAACGGCGCCCTTTAACGTTTTGGCGCTTATCGCGACGTTCGATGTATAGAAGAAAACAAAAATCAAAATGACGGCTACAAGACAAATCGCGATCGGAGTTACCGCGGATGTCAAAAAGGCCATAGGCGTGTAGTCGTACTTCATAACCATGTACCAATCGATAAGCTTTAGAGGTCCGATTACATATTCCGCCTTGGGAGCGGAGCGAGTGGCGATTTCTACCGGAAGAGCGTCAAACTTGGCCAAGTCCGGCATTCTTTGCTTTATGGAAACGTGGTCCTTAAGGATTGACTGGTCGGTGGCGCCGGTAATTTCCAATCCGTCGTTGTAAAGATACATTTCTACGTCTTTGGGAATTCCTTCGTACATGCTGTTGATAAAGTCAGTGAGCGGAATGCCGGTTCCGGCGATACCGATCGGAGTGCCTTTTTCGTTGCGGACAACAGCGTTTACCCAAAGCATTGTCTTGTTCAAGTCGGGGTTGTAGTTGATGTTAAAGTTGTATTCCTGAGTTTCGTACATCGTCATCTTGTACCAGTAGGTGTCAGGGTCGTTTGGGTCAAGCGTGTAGGCATACTGCATGTCGCTCCAAAACTTGTGGTCCTTGTCGCTTACCCAGAAAATAGACTTGCTCAAATATGAGTTTTGATAGGCCAAAAGCTCGATCTTTCCCATGCGGGCGGCTTCGGGATCATCAGGATTCTTTAAGTAGTCCTTTACAAGCGGAGAGCGAACCATTTGGCGGACCAAGGTAAGCTGCTCGTTTAGGCTGGACTGGAATTCCAAAGTCTTTATTTGGGCCACATGGGTCAATTGGGTGTCGGCGTTTTTCCTAAAATCGCGTTCAGCCCAAAAAATGGTCACAACAACAGTGATTGCGACGGCAAGAACGGCCGCCAAAATTACCTTAAGCTTGAAGTTCTTCATACGTTCCTCGTGGTGTATATAAATGTATTTTCTATTTTACACCCTTTTTTAAAAAATTCAAGCGAATTTCAAAGCGAATTTGACATATAAAAAAACTCGCGCTATTATCCATAATATGAAGAAAATACTGTCCTTGGCCTTGTTTTTGGCCTTTTTGCCTGTTTTTGTGTTCGCACAGGAAAAACCCTGGCCAAACACGACGATAATCGGAGCCCTAAACGGCTATAATCCCCGCTTGCAAGACGACTTTTACGCAGCAGTAAACCGAGACTGGCTTTTGACGGCCAAAATTCCTCAAGGCTATCCTAGAATCGACTCTTTTACCGAACGCAGCATCCAAATAAAGGAAGAGCTTCGTTCGCTAATGACCGATAAAAGCCTAAAGGGCCTTGACGCGCAAAACGTCAGAAACCTCTACAACCTTTTCCTTGACTGGGAGGGCAGAAAAAATTCCGGCGTCGCGGAACTAAAGGAAATAATCCAAAACGTAAAGAACCTTAAAAACCTGCAAGAACTGAGCGATTGGTTTTGCGGCGACGAATGCATTTACAAGGGCGCCTATCCGTGCGGCCTGGTCGTTGAAACAGACATAAAGGACAAGTCAAAAAAAGCCTTGACCGTTTACCCGACGGGCTTGACTTTGCAGGATTCAGCGGAATACAAAAGGCTTACGGAAAACGGAAAAAACCAAAAGGAATTTTCCGACGCGGTTTCGCTCCATGTTTTGACAAAAATCGGCTTTAGCGGCCAAGAAGCGGACAAAATCATCGCGCAAAAATACCAGTTTGAAAGCGCTCTCGCTTCCACAATGATGACGACGGACGACTACAATTCGCCAAAATATTTTGAAATGATATTGAACGAGCGAACGCTTGGCCAATTGCAAGAACTTTCGCCGGCCTTTCCGCTTGTCCAATCGATAAAAGCGCTTGGCATGGACAAGACAAAGAGGATTTACTTGGCCGAGCCCGCGTGGCTAAAAAAGATGAACGAGATTTACAGCGAAGAAAACATAGGGCTTGTAAAGGCTTGGCTTATAGACAAAATCGCGCGCGACGCTGTTTACTACTTGGACAGGGAAAGCTACGATTTTTTCAACAAAGCGCGGGCCAAGCGCTACGGAATCGCCGACGCTCCAAACGACACTCAAAACGCCGTTGACTTTGTCGCGGACGCGCTTGTCGTTCCCCTTTCAAAGCTTTACGCCGCCAACTGCGTTGACAAGAACGCAAAAAAGCGCGTCACAAAAATCGTCAAGCAAACAATCGCCGAATACAAAAAATTACTCGCCGGCCAAGACTGGCTTTGCGCGGAGACAAAAAAGAAGGCGATTCAAAAAGTCAGCGCGACAAAAATCCGAGTGGCCTACCCTTCGCGCTGGGACGACTGGAGCGCGTTGAAAATTTCAAGCGCCAAAGAGGGCGAGTCTTTTTTTAGCGCCGTTCAAAAAGTCCGCGTCTTTAGGACAAAGCAAGAGCTTAGCAATGTGGGCAAAAAATACGGAAGCGGAATGTGGATAGAAAACGTTTTCCAAGTCAACGCCTTTAACGAGTTCACTTCAAACTCAATAAAAATAATCGCCGGAATAATCGGCGGAGCTTTCTACCACCCCGACATGACGGACGAAGAGCTTTACGGAGGCCTAGGCGCTGTAATCGGCCACGAAATAAGCCATTCATTTGACGCGACAGGAAGCCAGTTTGACAAAGAAGGCGAGATGAACAATTGGTGG
>JAEEGI010017866.1_pt1 | contig 14479 bp, 7 predicted proteins | sample 8958751 | NCBI WGS metagenome assembly JAEEGI01 (sample SAMN16246545, study PRJNA631951) | gut metagenome | biome: gut microbiome; feature: rumen; material: KS-attached | host: Bos | place: Iran: Karaj | collected 2018-10
AGGTCTTAGGATTCAGGGGGTAGAACATAATCTTGCCCACGGAGGGGCCGGCAGCCGAATAGCTAACCATCTTGCCAGCAATGTCGGTAGTCTGCATCTGGAAGGCGGTGCCCAACTGTGCCAAGGCATTACCACCAACACTGACAGGAACTGCATCGTAGCTGTTGAGTTGGGGCAGATAGACATCATAGGTCAGCGTGATATCAGCAACCTCTCGTCCGTCGATGTTCGACTGCACATATATCTTAGCCCGTGAACCAAGGTCGGTGCCTTCCAGCTGGAAGCTGTAAGGCCAATGCTCGGCATTGTCGGCCTTCTCGGTCCACTTGTGCTGCACGTACTTCTTGGGAGCGGGCGACACGATGAGCCACAGACGGTCGACACCTTCGGGCACGGTCATCGTGACGTCCTCTGTTACCTCAGTGGTACCTTGACAGTAAAGGCTGTCTTCGTTGAAGTACTGACGGGTGCCGTCCTTCATCAGGGCCACATAGCCTAACCGGAAAGCCCGCTGGCTGGGTGATGCAGGACGTATGTAGTTAGTACGGGTTGTCTTTGTCCATTGAGTCTCGCCGCCCATCATTTCTGCTGGGTCTCCGTCGGCCAGCTTGGCAGCCGGACGGAGGGCGGTGAAGTGGGTGGTAATCTGCGTACCAGCCTGGGGCACCTGCAAAGGCACGACATTGAAACCAGTGGACTGCGGTGTCGAAGCCAAAGCCACCTGATAGGTCTTGTCGGCAGTCTGCACACACTGGTAGTCAAAGTCACCGATGTAGGGGCTGCGGTAAGGCTTACAAGCCTCCATGTCCCAGGTTGCGCAGTGGGCAGCATAGTCGTAGTAGAGACGGAAAAGCCCATTGGCATCGAGTCCCTTCAGCGCCATCAGTGCCTGATTGAAATCGGTGGCATTGCCGCTACTCTGGCCAGTCATGGGTTGGTTCCACACCTGAGCGACTGTGGTGATGTCGTTGTAATATTCGTTGATGAAGTAATGGAACCAGTAACTCTGATAGCGGTGCCACTCATGAGAAAAGGCATAGTTGTGCGACTTACGGAACACCGAGATACTCTGGTCGTACATCTGGTTGGGGTACGACTGGGCGGCCTGCCACTGAGCCGTCTGTTCCCAAATGGCCTGACCGTTGCCGCAAGCTAAGTGGAACCCTGTATTGTCGGTCGAGGAGTCCTTGTGACCGCTGTGCTCGGCATAACACATGTAGTGGAACGAGTGGCCCACCTCGTGCGCCACCGAATGTCCCACAGGCTTGCTGGTTGAGGGACTGAGCCACAAGGCACTAACTTGGAAGTCGTAACCGCCACCATAGCACACCCAGTCGGTGGTGTGGTTCATCAGCACCATCACTTTGTACTTAGCCAGGTTCGACTTCACGGGGTCAACAAAGCCGAGCTTGTTGATTTCGAGGTCATAGAACGCCTCGCATTTCTTGAGCAAGTCCTGCTCGTCCACACGGTAGGCCGACGGCGACTTCGAGGGCAGGGTGTTGCCGTAGAACTTATCCCAGAACACGATGACGTTGTCGGACTCCACGCTGCGGCTCTTCGACCACGTGTACTTGTTGTCGGGGTCACTCTCTTTGTAGAGCAGCGTGTCCGTGCGCTGCTGGCGCCATTCCACAGGAATGTAAACGGTCTTCTGCGCTACTACGTAGCTAACTGATAAATGAAAGATGACAAATGACAAAGCTATCACCTTCATGACTTGGTACTTTTTCTTCATAACTATCCTATTTTTATCCTTTTACTTCACTTTCCATTCCAGCACACCGCCTGAGACACCTTTTTGCAACTGGACCACAATCTTCAGTTCCTGCGTCGTAACAGGTCTGAAGTCCACCGAGTTGTAGCAATCCTTGCGGACGGTGAACGGCGAATGCCCTTCCACCTCACGCCACTGGCCATCGTTGGCACGGTAGTAGAGCGTCCACGACTCAGGTACCCGGAAGTCGCCATCGTAATGGTCGAAGTCGAGCCAGTAGACCTGCACGTTCGACACCTCATAGGGCTTGTCGAACTTGTAGCTGATGGACTCCTTCGTGCCACGCTTCAGCCACCAGTAATGGTAGGGCTTCGACGTGTCGCTGCTGCGCTTCGGCTCCCATTGGTCGTTCACGCCGCTGGCACCCAGGTCGGTCGGTGCCGTCTCGGGGGCATCGTTCTGGATGGGGCCGCGGTTGCTGAACGTCTGTGCACGGCTGGCGATGGTACTCTGTGGGATCATGACGGCCGCCGTGGGCGTCGAGGCTATCCACACTTCCATAGCCTGCGGGCCGCAGTTGTTCCACACAGCGTAGGGAATGGCTCTCATCTGCACATCGTCCACATTGCCGTCACGACGTACCATCTTGGCCTTGGCGTCGATAACCGAGATACCGCCCAACAGCTCGGGCATATAGCTGACCTTGAATTCTTGGTGATTATCGGAGGGCAGATACATGTTGAAGACAGACTTGCAACTCTGGTCGCCTGCTTCTATGCAGTAGACGATGGGGCCGCGCTCCAAGGCCACCTTGCCGCGCAGGTCCTCGGCATTGTCGTTGGCCACGATGCGGCGCACCTCCATCGGCAGGTTCAACTCGATGACGTCGCCCTGCTTCCATTGGCGGGTGATGGTAAGGTAGCCGTCGTCCGGGGGGGTGACGGCAATGGAATTGCCGTTTACGGAAAAGGTGGCGGTGAGGTGCTTGTTGTCGGCGTAGGTGTAGAGGTTGGAGGGAACGGCCTGGTTCCTCAGCCAACCGGGGGTGCGCAGTTTGATGGCAAACTTACCGCTGCCTTTTATGACCTTTATTTTCACGTTCCCATTCCACGGGTAGTCGGTTGTCTGCTCCAGTTCCACCTTGCCCACCTTGGCACGGCCTTGGGCATAGAGGTTCACGTAAATGTCGCTGCCCTGGGTGGCATACATATAGCCGGGCACGGAGGCGATGAAACGGGTGATGTTGCCCGGACAGCAGGCACAGCCGAACCACCGTTCACGGTTGTGCTCACCGTCTGACTCCAAGGGGTTATCATAGAAGAACTTGTCACCAGAGAGCGAGACGCCGCTTAATACATTATTATATAAGGCCCGCTCACAGACATCGATGTACTTCGACTGGCCCGTAGCAAGGAACATACGATAATTCCAGTAGACGTTGGCAATAGCGGCGCACGTCTCGCAATAGGCGGTATGCGAGTTCAGTTCGTAGTTGGGGCCAAAGCCCTCACCCTGCGGACGGCTGCCGATGCCGCCGGTGATGAAGAGCTTCTTCGATGCCATGTTTTCCCAGATGCGCTCCAAAGCATGGAAGTAGGCGGTGTCACCTGTCAGCGCAGCTACATCGGCCACACCGGAATAGAGATAGCCGGCACGCACGGCATGACCCACAATCTCGTCCTGCTGCAGAATGGGCTTGTGGTCCTGCGAATACATACTCGGTGCATGACCGTCGGTGCAGCGTCCTGTCTCGTCGACAAAGTACTTGGCACCCTCTAAGTACTTCTTGTTGCCCGTCACCTTGTAAAGCTTGCACAATGCCATCTCGATGATGGGGTGCCCGCCGGGACGGTGTATCTGCCCCTCGTTGGGGCCGAAGGTGCGGCAGACGAGGTCAGCATTCTTGATAGCCACATTCAGGAAGGTCTTCTTGCCAGTGGCGCGATAATGGGCCACGGCACTCTCTATCAGGTGACCGCTGTTGTAGAGTTCATGCGAGTTGATCTTCTCCCACTTATGGGTGCCCCACCAGCCGCTCAGACGGGTGCAGTTATTGGTGACGCAGGTAGTCAGGTATCCGTCAGGCTCCTGCGCCTTGGCGATGAGGTTAATGACGGAGTCAAGGTAGTGGTCCAACTGCCGGTCGTACTTTGCGGCCAAGGCATACGAAGCGCCCTCGATGACCTTATAGGGGTCGGTATCGTCAAACGAGAAGTCGCCCTTGTGCTCACCTTTAATAAGACCGGCAGCCAAGGCGAAGTTGTCGAAGCGCCCGCTCTTCTCACACTCCCGGAAGGCGGAGGGTATCGACACCGTGCGATTCACTTCGATGCGGGGAGCCCAGAACCTATCATTCAGATGTACCTGCGTGAAGGACACCTCAGTGATAGGGGCTGTCTGTTTGGAAGCTGCCGTCACCTGTAGCGCCAGGGCCAGCATACCCGCAATCTGTAGTGCTTCTTTTTTCATCTTGTTTTAGTATCTTTAAGTTTTATGCTGCAAAGTAACGAAGAAAATGCCAAACGGCGTGTCAAGATAATCCAATACAATGGAAATATCGTCTATCAGGACTGAAAATATCATCGGTTAGACTTTTTTTGCATTGGCTTAGACGGAATTTGCACGGAGTTACGGAAATCTTTTGTATCTTTGCACCGTTAACATCGAAAGATATCACTCAATGAACCACTTTAGACTAATCCTGATGACCGCCGCCCTACTAACCTGCGGCATCCTCCAAGCCAAAGAAGTAACCGTGACGTCGCCCAACGGAAGGCTTACCGTAACTGCTACTGACGAAGCAGGACTCACGCTGCGTATGACACTCGACGGCAAGACCATTGTGACCATGCCTGTAGCGCTCAATACCAGCCGCAACATCCGCTCCGTGCGCCGCACCACCATCAACGAAGATATTGAGGCACCGTTCTATCGCCAAAAGCATTTCACGACCAAGGGCAACCAGATAGACCTGAAGCTGAACGACGGTTTCGGTCTGCACCTGCGGGCTTACGACGAGGGTATCGCGTACCGATTCTACACCACGAATAAGGGCGAGACCATCATCGGCAACGAGGTAGCCGCTTTCCAATTCCCGGAGGAGTCGAAGGCCTGGCTCTCGTACACCACCAACCCCGAAAAACCCTACGCAATGGCTTTCCAGAACACCTACCACGAGACGCATCTGGTCGATGCCCGCCCGTTGCCCGCTTTCCTGCCTGCCACCGTTGAGGTGCCCGGCGGCGTGAAGGTGACCATCCTGGAAAGTGACCTCCGTGCCTACCCCGGCATGTTCCTCAAGGCCGACGGCGACGCTCTTGTTGCCGAGTTTGCCAAATATCCCAAGAAAATGGACTACTACCGCTGGCGCGGCATGAACTACGTTGCCGAGACCGAGGACTACATGGCTAAAAGCAAGGGGGCACGTACCTACCCCTGGCGCGTGCTGGCCGTCACGGAGAAGGACATTGACATGCCCACCAACAACCTCGTCTACGCCCTCGCCACGCCCAACCAGATTGGCAACACCGACTGGATTCACCCCGGCAAGGTGGCGTGGGACTGGTGGAACGACTGGAACCTGAAGGGCGTCGACTTCGAGGCAGGCATTAATACGCGCACGTACCAATATTATATTGACTTCGCCGCCAAGAACCACATGGGCTACGTCGTACTCGACGAAGGCTGGTACGACTCGTCGAAGGGCGACATCATGAACCCCATCGCGGCCATCGACCTGCAAGGACTGATTGACTACGCCGCCAAGAAGGACGTCAGCATCGTACTTTGGACGGTGTTCAACGTGCTCGACGAACATCTCGACGAGGCTTGTGCAAAGTACGCCAAGATGGGCATCAAGGGCTTTAAAGTGGACTTCCTCGACCGCAACGACCAGACTGCTGTCGAGATGGCCGAGCGCATTGCCAAGACTTGTGCCAAGTATAAGCTCTTCCTCGACTACCACGGCTACTTCGCCCCGACGGGCATGAGCCGCACCTATCCCAACATTTTGAACTACGAGGGTGTCTTCGGCATGGAGGAAGCACGCTGGGCCAAGAAAGAAACCGATATGCCGCGCTACGATGTCACCTTCCCCTTCATCCGTATGATGGCCGGACAGGTGGACTTTACGCCGGGTGCCATGCGCAACGGCACGAAGGAGAACTGGGTGGAGTGCTACCAGAACCCGGTGTCGATGGGTACCCGTTGCCACCAGGCGGCCTGCTACGTTGTTCACGACTCACCGTTCACCATGCTCTGCGACGCTCCGACCAACTACGAACAGGAGCCTGACTACACCAAGTTCATTGCCGCTATTCCTGACGAGTGGGACGAAACGCGAGTGCTGCAGGGCGAACTGGGCAAGTATATCGTCACCGCCCGCCGCAAGGGCGACACCTGGTACGTCGGCGGCCAGACCAACTGGGACGCCCGCACCATCGAGCTGCCGCTCAGTTTTCTCGGTGAGGGTTCCTACGTCACCACGATGCTCACCGACGGCATCAATGCCAACCACAACGCCGAGGACTACCTCTTAGACAAGCAATTCCACCATAACGGCGAGACACTCACCATCCGGATGGCCAGCGGCGGCGGCTTCGTCGTGCAATTCGGGAAACCAACGATTGTCGATCACTTCTAAAACAACAACAATATGAAAAAGCTCGTATTATCATTCATCCTTTGTTCTTTATCCTTTGGCCACGCAGTGGCGCAGAAGGGATATCCCATCACCCCCGTTCCTTTCACGTCTGTGAAAGTAACCCCCGGCACGTTCTGGGGCCAGCGACTGGAGGCCTCACGCAACACGACCGTACCCCTCGCCTTCTCGAAGTGCGAGAGCGAAGGTCGCTACAAGAACTTCGAGAACGCCGCCACCCACATGGCTGACCCCTCGAAGGTGTTCAAGGTCAACGGCGTAGGCTACTCGTTCGACGATACCGACCCCTACAAGACGTTAGAGGGTGCCGCCTACATCCTGCAGACCTATCCCGACAAGAAACTGGAGGCCTACTGCGACTCCGTCATCGACATCATCGGCAAGGCACAGGAGCCTGACGGTTACCTCTACACCGCCCGCACCCAGAACCCCGGCAATCCCCACCACTGGGCCGGCGACCGCCGCTGGGTGAAGGAGGAAGACCTCTCGCACGAACTCTATAACCTCGGCCACATGGTGGAGGGAGCCGTGGCCTACTGGCAGGCTACCGGCAAACGCAAGTTCCTCGACATTGCCTGCCGCTACGCCGACGTAGCCTGCAAGGAGGTAGGTCCCAACCCTGGCCAGATGTGTGTCGTTCCCGGCCACCAGATTGCCGAGATGGCTATGGCACGCCTCTATCTTGCCACCGGCCAGCAGCGCTACCTCGACTTTGCCAAGTTCCTGCTCGACTACCGTGGAAAGACCCAGATCAAGAACGATTATTCGCAGAGCCACAAACCTGTCGTTGAACAGAACGAGGCTGTGGGACACGCCGTCCGTGCTTCCTATATGTATGCCGGTATGGCCGACGTGGCTGCCCTGACGGGTGACCAGAGCTACATCGACGCCATCGACCGCATCTGGAGCAATATCGTCACGAAGAAGCTCTACATCACCGGCGGCATCGGCGCCACAGCCAGTGGCGAGGCCTTCGGCAAGAACTACGAACTGCCCAACATGAGCGCCTACTGCGAGACCTGTGCTGCCATCGGCAACGTCTACGTCAACTACCGCCTTTTCCTGCTCCACGGCGAGTCGAAGTACTACGACGTCTTGGAGCGCACCCTCTACAACGGCCTCATCAGCGGCGTATCGCTCGAAGGCAACGGCTTCTTCTACCCCAACCCCTTGGAGTCGATGGGCCAGCACCAGCGCCAGGCATGGTTCGGCTGCGCCTGCTGCCCCAGCAACATCTGCCGCTTCATCCCCTCGCTGCCCGGCTACGTCTATGCCGTGAAGGACAGGAACGTCTACGTCAACCTGTTCCTCTCTAACAAGAGCGACCTCAACGTCGGCGGCAAGAAGGTCAGCCTCAGCCAGACCACCAACTACCCGTGGGACGGCGACATCACCATCAACGTCGACAAGACCAGCGCCGGACAGTTTGCCATGAAGATCCGCATCCCCGGCTGGCTGAGGAACCAGACCGTTCCCTCCGACCTCTACACCTACACCGACAATAAGCGCCTCACCGCCACCTGCTCCGTAAACGGCACTGCCGTTACCGTCACCACCACCGACGACGGCTACCTCACCATCGACCGCAAGTGGAAGAAGGGCGACAAGGTGCAGCTGCACTTCGACATGGAGCCGCGCACCGTCCGTGCCAATAACAAGGTGGAGGCCGACCGCGGCATGGTGGCCATCGAGCGCGGCCCGCTGGTCTACTGCGCCGAGCATCCCGACAACGCGTTCGACATCATGAGTACCCTCGTCAACCAGGAGCCTACCTTCCGTCTCGGCAAGGGCGAAGTGGCTGGCACGCCCATTACCACCCTCATCACCGAGGCCCAGACGCTGGACTTCAACAAGCAGGGCAAGCTCGTGACTGCCGACCAGACGCTGACCCTCATCCCCTACTACGCCTGGTGCCACCGCGGCAGCGGAAAGATGCGCGTATGGCTGGCTCAGGACCTCAGTGCCACCACACCCGCTCAGCCTGCTACCCTGGCCAGCGAGAGCAAGGTCAGTGCCTCGATGAACCGCCTGCCTGCCCTCACCGCCGTCAACGACCGCCTCGTGCCGAAGGGCGAGAACGACCGCTCGGTGCCCTACACCCACTGGTGGCCGAAGAAGGCCTCGACGGAATGGATAGGCTACACCTTCCCGCAGGAAGCCGAGGTCAGCAGCTCGACCGTCTACTGGTTCAGCGACAAGCCGTGGGGCGGCTGCTCCGTACCGAAGGCATGGCGCATCCTCTATCAGGACGCTAATGGTGAATGGAAGCCCGTGGAGGGTGCCGACAAGTACCCCACCAATCCCGGCACTCCCAGCACCGTGAACTTCACACCGGTGAAGACCAAGGCTGTGCGCCTGGAAGTGACCCTGCCCGACAACGACTCTGCCGGCCTCTTCGAGTGGTCAGTCAGGTAAAAGGGACGAAAGTCAATATTCTTTGAGCATGCGACGGTAACGCTCTTTCTTGCTCTCCTTCTTGCGCTTGAAGAGCGACTGAAAGAGTCCTAAGATGTTGAAGCCTCTCGACGGGTCGGCGGTGGCTAATTCCAACTCGGTCTTGTCGAAGAGCATCGACTTCTTCAGCTCTTTCAGCGGGTCGTCGCCCTTGCCCTTGCCGAAGACTACCACCTCGTTCAGCCCCATGAGCTTTGAGATGAGGAAGATGGTGTCCGTCACTTCCTCGACGTTCAGGATGCGGCTTTCGTACTTCACGTGGGTCAACGACAGCGTACGGCACGAATCGGGAACGGTAATCAAGCCCTGCCAGTCGGTGGTATCGGCACGATGGGCACTGCTCTGCACATTGACGCCACGGATGGGGACGCGGGTCTCCACGTCAACCACCACGAACCGTTTCTGGGCAATGGCCGAAACGGACAGCACGGCAAAACAGCACACCAACATCTGTCGAAGCATGCTGCAAAAGTAAGCAAAAACGGCCGCGGATGCTACTCCGCGGCCGTTTATTTATAAAGAATTATCAAGTATTGACCTAATTTCAGTTAATTGTCAGGATGATACCGCCGTTGGGCTGCATCGTCACCTTCGCCTGACCTTTCTTGTCAAACTTCAGCTGGCGCAGCTGCGGCCCTGCCTTCGGGTCGTCCACGTAGTAGTTGACGGTCTGACCGGCCCACTCCTTCATCTCGATGGTCAGCGTCTTGGCCTGCGGCTCGGCGTTGAGACCAGCCACGTACCAGTCGTCACCGTGACGACGGGCCAGCACCACGTACTTGCCGGGATAACCGTCGAGGAAGCGGGTGCCGTTCCACGCTGTGGGCACCTTCTTCAGGAAGTCGAGCTCAAACTGCGGCAGCTCCTCCAGGTTGTTGGGCTGCATGGCGATGCACTGCACGCGGGTCTGGATGGTGATGGCAGCAGCCATCTCGAAGATGTCGGTAGTATAGCGGCGGTGGCGGCTCTTGTTGTCACGCGACAGGTACTTGTTCATAATCGTGCCGCCCCAGTCCATCGGGCCCATGGCGTTACGGATGAAGGGGTGCATGCAGAGTTCGAAGGCCTCGCTCTTGGCGTGACCCTCGCTGAAGAATACATTCTCGCTGGCGAGCACAGCCTCCGAGGCTACGTAGTTGGGGTACATCAGTTCCCAGCCGCGCGGCATGGTGCAACCGTGGAAGATGACCTGCAGACCGTAGCGGTTGGCGTCGTAGAGGATGTCTTCGTAGAGTTGCATCGTCTGCTGCTTGTCGCCGCCGAAGAAGTCGACCTTGATGCCCTTCACGCCAATCTTCTGCATCCACGCCATCTCCTTGTCGCGGGCAATGGCCGTCGACATGCAGTCGCGCGGCGTCTGCGGTGCGTCGTTCTCGTAGCCGTTCGAGTTGTACCACAGCATCAGGCTCACGCCCTTCGACTGGGCGTACTTCGACAGCTCCTCAATCTTGTCGCGGCCTATGCGCTGGTCCCACCAGTTGTCGACGAGGCAGTACTCGAAGCCCATGGCGGCAGCAAGGTCGACGAACTGCACCTGGTCGTCGTAGTTGATGCTTTCGTCCTGCCACACGAGCCACGACCACGTGTAGCGGCCGGGTTTGTAATCTGTCGAGGCTGCATACTTGTTACTCAGCAGGAATGAGCCGACGTTATTCTCAACGATGGGTTTCAGCGAGGAACCGATAACAATGGTACGCCAAGGGGTGGTATATGGCAGGGGGATGCCGGCGAACGGTGTACCGTTGCCATTGTTCTCGCCAGCCTGCGGGAAGGCGATGGTGTAACCCGTCTCAGGGCTGTAGTCGCTCAGGTGAGAGCCGACGTAGCTGCCGTCGACGCCGACTTCAGAGACGAGGACCCAAAGCCCCCTCCCATCCTCCCCCTTGGGGGAGGAGTTTTTACCCGCCTTAGAGCTTCCCCCCAGTTGGGGGGACGGGAGGGGGGCTTTGAATAAGCACGGGAACGTATAGCCCTGCCCGAACTGCGATCGCTGCGCCATCGGCGCATCAGCCTTATAGTCCTCCTCATAACTTGGCTTCGTGCGCTCCCAGCCCGTCATCGGACCAATCTGCGGACAGAGGAACGTTGACGTGCCCTCGGGGAAGTTGAACGAGCTGACCTCGCGACGGATGACGGCACACTTCGGATTCTCGCCCGGACGGGGAATCTCGTAGCAGTAGGCAATACTGTTGCTCGTTAGGTGGAAAATAACCGACATCTGCTGTCCCTTGGCGTTGGTGAACGGCACAGTGTAGCGCACACCATTCTGCGAACGTCTCTTTCCACCAGGCCCTATGACAATGCCATCGCGGAACTGCGTCTTAATCTCTCCCATCTTCAGTCCCTTCGTAAAGTCGCCATAGTCGGCCTCGAAGCCTAAGCGCGACGGTATCATCACCGGCACGCCTTCGTAGGTGACGCTGTAGGTGGCCAGTCCACCGTCGTCGCTGATTGTCAACTCCGTCCTGTTGCCAACAGAAGGCATGGTTCTCGTCTCTGCCATCAGGGTGACGGCCGTCAGCAGCAAGGCTGCAAATGTCATTAGTCTCTTCATATTTCCGTTAGTTTTAAGTTTCTGCGGGCAAAGATACAAAAAAATCCCGAATCTGTGTAATATTAACGGCAAAAAGTGTGTATATATAAGTAGAGACAACAAAGCAAATGAACCAAAGCGAAGACATAGTACGACAGTACGGACAGAGCATGTTCACCATCATCTGCCAGCTGGTGGGCAACGTGCAGGACGCCGAGGAACTGACGCAGGACGCCCTGCTGCGCGGCCTTAGCCAGATGGACAGCTACGACCCGGCCAAGGCATCGTTGCGCACTTGGCTTTGCCGTATCGCCTACCGAACGGCCTTGAACCACCTGCGGCGACCTGTGCTACAGACGCTAACGATGGAGGACAAAGCCGTCAGTGCCGAGGCAGAAGCAGAGATGCAGACACTCTTCCAACAGCCCGACGACGAACGGACGGAACTGCTGGAGCGGGCCATCGACCATCTGACGGCCGAAGAGCAGACGCTCATCACGCTGTTCTACTATGACGACCTGCCCCTCGCCGACATCGGCTACATCACCGGCCAGGCTCCCGGCACCGTTGCCACACGCCTGCACCGCATCCGTCACAAGCTCTATCAACTCATCAAACAAATCCAGGACTTATGAAACAGGACAATACCAACGACACCGAGCAGTTGCGCTATCAGGACGTGAACCTGCGCCGCGCCGTACAACGCCGACAGCAACGGGCGCCCCAGTTGCCCGCCGACTTCAGCCTGCACCGTAGAAAGCGTGTGACGAGGTGGCACAGGATAGCCGCTGCCTTTATCGGCTTCATCATCGTCAGCGGCTTGGCATTTGCTACATGGCACGCTTTTTCTCCAACGAAAGAGCAGCAGCTAACGGCAGAAGACGCTCAGTTGCCAACTGTCAATCCTCAGTTGCCAACTCCCGTCCACTTCAGCAATGCCCGTCTCGACAGCATACTCGCCGTTGTGGCTGGCCACGAGCACCGTGCCGTCAGCTACCGTAGTGAGGAGCCGCGCAGCCTGCGCTTCACCATCACGTGGAATCCCGAACAACCGTTGGCCGACTTCCTCAATACCGTGAACGAGTTCGAGGGCCTGCGACTCACCGACGCCCGCGATACCATCTTTGTAGAACAAACCACCAAGGAAAGCCAGCCATGAAGCGCATCGTCATCTTCTTCCTCTGCCTGCTGTGCTGTGGCGCCGCCATAGCCCAACCCCGCTCCCTCGCCGCAGCCCTCGAAGCCTTGAACCAACGGCAGTCGGACTACGAAATCAGCTTCATCCATAACGACCTGGAGCACCTGCAGGTCACCACCAACGTCAGCGGCCTTTCCGTACCCAAGGCCGTCAGCCGCCTCTGCAAGGACCAGCCCGTCCGCGTCAAGCAAAAGGGACGCGACATCTTCGTGCAGTATAAACCGAAGGCCGACACCCGCCAACTGAGGCTTTCCGGAAAGGTCTATGACTACGTGACGCACCTCGAACTGCCCCACTCCACCGTCCGGCTGCTAACAGCCGACGGCCAGCCCATCGACTCATGCGAGGCCATCTCATTCTCGCAATACGGCAACAATCCTCCCATCGAGCATTCCGACTTCGCATTCCGGGTGCCCGCCCGTCCCGCCAATTACATCATCCAGGCCAGCTATGTGGGCTTCAAGCCCACCAATATGCCCTACGAGCTGAAGGACATCTACCGCCGCGAGCAACAGCGCGAACTACCGCCCGTCTATATGAAGCGCGAATCACGGATGCTGCAGGAGGTGGTGGTGACGGCCACGAAGGTGCAATTCTACTATAAAGGTGACACCCTCGTCTTCAATGCCGATGCTTTCGAACTGGCCGAAGGGTCGATGCTCGACGCATTGGTACGCCAGCTGCCGGGCGTGGAACTGAAGGAGGGCGGACGCATCTATCACAACGGCAAGTACGTCGATGCGCTGCTGCTCAATGGCAAGGACTTCTTCCGGGGCGACCACACCATTATGCTCGACAACCTGCCGACCTATACGGTGAAGACCATCGAGATTTACGAGAAGTGGGGCGACCAAAGCGAGTTTCTCGGCCAACACGTGATGGGCGACAACCGCTACGTGATGGACGTGAAACTGAAGAAGGAATACTCCATCGGCACGATGGCGAACGTGGAGGCTGGGGCAGGAACCGAGGAAAGGTGGTTGGCTCGTCTCTTCGCCCTGCGCTTCTCCGACCACTCCCGCATTGCCGCCTATGCCACCGCCAACAACCTGAACGGCGACCGAAAGCCCGGCGAGACTGGCAGCTGGGACCCGCAACGCCTGCAGAACGGCGGTATGCTGACCCAACAGCAGGCCGGTATCGACTACAGCGTGGACGACCGCAACAACCGATGGAATGCCGACGGCAACGTGCAGCTGACGCACACCGACCTCGACCGCCAGACCAACACGAACCGCCAGAACTTTCTGCCGACGGGCGACACCTACGACCGCATACAGCAGGCCCAGCGCGACAAGAACCTGACGCTGAGCACCAGCTACCACTACTACCGCAACTTCGGAATGTGGAACCTCGACGTGCGCCCCTCTTTAGACTACAAGAAGTTCGATAACACCAGCAACTACTCGTCGCTCACCACGCGAAACGACAGCACGCTGAACAAGAACCAGCAACGCGGCCTCACAGAAGGTCACAGCATTGACGGTGCAATCCGTCTCAACAGCACCTTCAAGTTCCACCACAGCCCTGACTGGGCTTCCCTCGATGCCGAAGCCAGCTTCAGCGACCAGCAGGAAGACCGCTACCATCGTCAGTCTGTGGAGTATGCCAACCAACCCTGTACAACCCTCAATCGCTACATTCGCAACCACCCCAACCGTTCTTGGAAAGCCGAGGCTGGCGGCACCTATCAGATAAACTTCACCGACCTGATCCGACTGCAATTGAATACGAGCTATACTCACAACGACCGCCGCCGTGAGTCATCACTCTTCGACATCGACACCACCTACGCCCTTGGACAGTTGCCCTCTGCACGTGAATATGAGCAATACATTGATCATCGCAACAGTTATACGAGCCACTTCACCGAAGATATCTACGAATTCAGCCCCCGACTATTCTACAACGCCTACA
>JAEEGI010017867.1_pt1 | contig 14478 bp, 21 predicted proteins | sample 8958751 | NCBI WGS metagenome assembly JAEEGI01 (sample SAMN16246545, study PRJNA631951) | gut metagenome | biome: gut microbiome; feature: rumen; material: KS-attached | host: Bos | place: Iran: Karaj | collected 2018-10
CGGATTCTTTCGTCTGGATGACTGGATTTAACGACTCCATTTTTTATCCTGCAAGTACTTGGTTATCAATAATGTATGTTTCTCAAAAACGTCAATTTCCGGTCATTTTTGTCGCTTTGGCGTCCCGCGATTGTCTGGATGAAAGTGCTTTAGACAAATTAGTTAGGTGTTCCAACGGTCATCCGGACAAGGGTGTTTTTTGCGGTTCTTGAGTATTTTTCATACTTTTGCGTAAAACCAGGAACAATGACAAAAATCGATGAAATACCAGTGAACGAACAAGTGTTCGGTGCGGTTCAGGATATCAACGCTGAGGCTCTAAGAGACCTTAACGCGGAAGCGCAAAAACACCTGGAATACTTGGACCAATCGTTGCGTGGGGTGATTTCCCGAAGTTGGGTCCTGGTCGGCTGGTTAGTCACCCTGGCTTCATCCATGGTTGCCGTTCTGGTTTCCCAATTATGGGGAGGTTCAATGAATGTCGATGTTCTCATAATCGCTTCCTTCAGCCTAGCCTCATCCCTTGGAATCATACTCTTCGTAGTCCTTAAGAACTTCCTGTTCGTCTCCTGGTTCGGACCAGGCGAACAACCATCCGTGATGCTTCGGAAAGAAGTGATGGCTCGGACAACAGATCTCGACAAGAAAGAGACTCATCGGTATTTGCTCGCCTGTAACCTGGTCGAAAGACAAAGGCTCATCGATTTCAATCAGGGCGTACTCAGATCCATCGTGAAGCCTTACAGGGTCGCCGTCATTTCAACCGTATCCTCGCTCTTCGTCGGAGTGGTCCTGCTTGGCATACTAGCCCTCGCTTAATCAGGTCCTTTCCCCAAATTTCTTGTGTTCTTGAGGTTCCGGCACCCTGGATGGTGGTTGTGCCGGAGGTGGCGTTGATTTCTTTTCGGTTGTTTCCATAGAGTTTATTATTTCATGCCCTGGGTGAAGTCAAGGAGGTCCACGCCTTCGTCGTGTAGGGTGAGAATGAACTCCAGTTCATTCATTATGCGTATATCTATGCCATCATGCACCATAGCCGCTACTTTCTCCAATTTCGACGGTCCTGGTTTCTCACCGACAATAACAATGTCGGTTTTTTGACTGATAGACGATGTAACCCTGGCGCCCAGGCTTTTCAACAAACCAGCAACGGGATCCCGCTCACCAAGAAGAAGCAGTTCTCCCGTGATCACGATTGTCTTCCCCCTGAAATAATTGTCCGGAACATTATCCGTCGCCCATCCTTGATTCTCAGCGCTAACCCTCTTCTTCTCTGCATTACGAGGCGCCCTTCTCCTTGGACTGGGTGAAAAGTTCTGGTTCTCCGGCTCCGTGTCCGGTATCATGGTTTCCACGCATTCCGGCTTTTCGCTCAAGTCTTGCCGCTCGATCTCGGAGTTTTCCGAGGACTCGTTCTTGTTGCCTGATTCCATTGAGTTGATTTCTGAATCCGATCGGTCTAGAAACTGGATCAATTTCCGAAAGACCGGCCTTCCATTCTTCGTTAACATGCTCGACATATTGAATAAGTTGACGTGCTTCGTTTAGTTTGCTATCGAGTTTGTCCATAAGCGCTATCGTTTCATGCCCTGGATGATGTCCAGGAGTTGTTTGATTTGGGCATCCTTTTCCTTGATTTGGGCATCCTTTTCTTTGATTCTTTCCTCCAGGATATCTATCTGTGCTCGGAGGATATCTGGGCTTTCCGAATAGTAATGTCTGTTGTCGATTGTAGAGTTGTGCATCTCGTTCGCCCCATTGAACACGACACCGCTTGATGCCGCTAAAGGGTCCCTCGGAAGCATCGAGATATCCCATTCGAACGGATTGGCTATCAGCTTCCGCAAGTTCTCGTTTGTCAGGCGAGACTTCCCGCGTTCAATCATAGACACCTGAGCCCTCGAAACGCCAAGGTATTCGGCAACCTCTGACTGGCCTAAACGGTTTACTTTTCTAAACTGCTTTAATTCAATGTGTTCCATAATTTGGTGTAAATATTCAGAAAATATATTTGCTTTATATTTTCTTTTTGCTTACTTTTGTAGTGCCTTATTGACAAACAAAGTACAAACAAAGTTCAAACAATTCACAAAGGTCATAAAAGTAAATAAAAATGACAACAGACGCAAGAACTTTCGCAGAAATCTGGAATAGTCTCAGCGATGTGGAGCGGACGCAGCTCCAGGACGCGATCATCAGGAAGACGGGAGCGAGCTCCAACACCTTCTGGTTCTGGAAGAACGGCAAGGCCGTCCCGGCCTCGCGTACCGACCGCAGGATCATCGCCCGCGAGGTGGCCACCTTCCTCGGCATTCCCATCCACGACTCAGTCCTCTTCCCCCGCAAGCGCTAAGCCCATGGAAAAGAAAAGGTACCGCGTGGTATGGGTCTCCGTCGAGAGGCACTACAAGATGGAGTTCGACACCCTGGAGGAAGCGGAAGCGCGATTCGCGAAGGTCTGCAAGTCTCCCAGGATGCGCATCGTCCGCCTCTTCGACATTACTGACCACCTGAATCCGCACCCTATCAAAACCCAATTCGGAACTCGCCAATAGCCCCACGGAGGGGGGTGCCCGTTCTCGACCAGGACGCCGCAAGGATGGAACGCAAGAAGGCCCTGGGACACCCTCCCCCGTTTTTTCAAGAACATCAACACCGTAACGATGAAGAAATAAACGAAAACCCCAAATGTACGAGTATGCAACACTATCGATTCCACCGCGCCGTCTTCGCCGTGTATGCGTTGACCGGCGCCTTCGCCGCGCTCTTCGCGATCGCCGGCGTGAAAGCCGTGGCCGGGCTCGCCCGGTTCCCGGACCATTACCTCTTCAACCTCATCGGGGCGGTCTGCCTCTGCTGGCTGGCCACCGGTCCCCGGGAGGTTGTCATGCTACGCAAAACCATCCGCTACACGAGACAAAAGGCTGCCCTGGCATACTCGTACACCGGACGGTCATTGGGTTCCTCCGTCCGGAGGGCGGCTCGCAGCCTGGCCGCCCTTTTTACCCTTCCGTCATCAAATCATAAGATCCAGACCGAGCCATGAGCATGAAGACCTACAACGCGCAGAATGCGCCGCACAAGGTGGCACCCAAGGTGAACCGCCGACTCACCATCTCCTTCAATGACAAGGGCCGATTCATCATCAGCCGAACCCTTTACGAGACGATGGGAAAACCCTCAGGAGTGCTCATCCTCCAGGATAGCCAGTACCCGTCAGACTTCTACCTCCGGCCCAGCGGAGACCCAATGGCCTTCCAACTGAAGACCGGTAGCAGGAACCAGTTCTATTTCAAGTCCAACACCATGGCCGGTATCATGGCGGAAGCCATTAACGTTCTACCCCCCCCATATACATTGAAATTCAGGGTGTTAGAGAAAGAGGACGGACTGTTCTCCATCGGGACATTGAAGCCTATCTCCAAATCATCTAAATGATCTGCCATGGACGAGAACGAAAGATATCAGAAGGTCGACCTGCAGGCCGTCATGGATGCAATACTGCCTGTCTTCCGTCCGACCGTAAAAGTCGCCGTGATGCAGCATGCAAATGGTATTAACATCCTCATCGACGATTTCCGTATCGATACCGACGACCTGATCAGTATCAGCCTGGCCTTAACTGGCCGTCACAACTTCTTTGATGTGTCCTCTTTTTGCATCTATGATGAGCTTCAGAACTACCACCTATGCCTCGAGGGATCCGTCTACCGTATGCTACCGAAGTTTCACGACTGCTGGGACCTCGTCACGAAAAAGACGCTCATCTTAAAACACGAACCCAATGAATAAGGACAGAAGAAAGCGCCTGCAGGAGATCTGCGACATCCTGGAACGATAAGCAAAAAGACACAGACCATGTTACCCGTACAACCCGCCATCGTCGTCATCCCCTACCTGGCCGCCTCCGCCCAGGGTCGGGAAATCGAATATGCCGTAGCCGGATGGCTCAGGCACTTCAAGCATCCGCACAGGATCTTCATCGTCGGTGAAGGTCTCCAGGGAATCCCTTCCTGGATTAAGGCCCGCGTCACCCCGGTGGAGTCTCCCAGGGTCCCGGACATCCCCGGCCAGTACCGGCAGCACCTGGACTATGTGAACTGCCTAAGGAAGGTCCACGAGTTGGTTCCGGACAGTACCGGATTCATCATGGTGGGCGATGACTGCTACGCCGTCAACGACTTCGACCTGGCCGACGTCCAGTTCCTGAAGATGCTGGAGCCGTCGCTGGGGGGATTCTCCGAGATCTCCCCGAACGCCTGGAGACGGGACAAGGTGAAGACCAGGAACGCCTTGCAGAAAGCCGGCCTGCCGACCAGGAACTTCACCACCCATCTCCCGCAGTGGTTCGACTGGAAGCCGCTGGAGGCTCTCTGGAAGCGCTACCGGATGGACAGCGAGAGTTACGTCATGGAGGACCTGTACTACAATACGGTGTACAAGGACCGGCTCCCCTTCCAACTGGACCGGTGGCGGGACAACCTGAAACTCGGCGTCTATACGAAGGACCCGGATCCGGCCGAACTGGGCCGCGCCTTCTTCCACAAGATCTGGATCACCAACTCGCCCGTAGGATGGGTTCCCTAGTTGTACAACCGGCTGGAGAACTACTATGACCTGCCCTCGTTCCGGAACGAGTAGATAGCCCCTCCCCCAAGGGCGGTGTCCGGAACCGCCCTGACCTGGAGGCCCACCCGCTGGCGGGACGGATGAAGAAGGGTTGGCGTTTTTAATCGAGTCATCCGGCCGGTTCGACTCCGGAGGCCTTCACCAACATATATCAAATTATGGGAACATTCTACCTAGGGCCGCTGGAGGCCCGCGACATAGATACGATCAAGCACGCCCTGGAGACGCGGCTGGAGTCAATCGAGGATTGCATCGAGAACGGCCCGATGCTGACTATGGACGAGGCCAGGAATCTCGCAGCGGAACAGACTAAGGTCGGCCGCCTTATCGACGTGTGTGAGAGTTTGGTTTTGAGTAATTAACGAAATTCGACTCATGGCATTTCTGAAAAAAGAATTCCTGGACAGGATATACGACAGGGTCAACTCTGACGACAAATTACTCATCGACGTCATCCGGGAAGTCGCAGGCGAACCGAAGGAATATGGCCGCGGGGAGACGAAGTTCATCTGCCCGCACTGCCAGGCCGGTTCGCTGACGGTGACTCCGAAGAAGATGATCTACAAATGCTTCTCGTGCAATGAGGTCAGCGGCAAGAATGCCATCAACTTCCTGATGGGGCCGGGCTCCGGGCTCAGCCTCCAGGAAGCGGTGGAGAACGTGTGCCATCATTACGGGATTGCGCCGGAATATGAGGAGCCGCGGAGAAAGAAGGAACGGAAGGACAAGCCATCCGCCCAGGCATCCTCTCCGTCTATCAACCCCGCAGCGGGCTCCTTCTGCTCCCAGATGCTGGAGGGATCCGGTCTGACAAAGGAAGACGTCACGGCCCATGTCCGGCTGCAGCTAGGCGATTCCGACTGCAGGGACACGCCGACCTTCCAGAAAGGTACTATCAATGACCGTTATGAGATCGACCGGTCCGGGAACGATGTCATCATCTACTACTACGACTTGGACGGGAATCCCTGCATGTACACCTACACGCCCAAGGGGAGGAAGCCCATCGAACGGCTGTACTACCGGATTCGGTACGAGTTCCCGGATGCGCACAAAGATCTCTCCGGCACGCCGGTCAAATACCGGTCGCCCAAGGGATCCCCGACCTTCATCTACTATCCGGAGGCCATCCGCCGGCAATACAAAGCGAAGGAGCCCATCGACACGCTCTATATCCAGGAAGGCGAAAAGAAGGCCGAGAAGGCCTGCAAGCACGGCATTCCGTCCGTGGCCATCTCCGGCATCCAGAACCTCGGAGGCCCGGACAAGCGGCTTCCGCAGGATCTGATCAAGCTGATCCGGGAGTGCCAGGTGAGGAAAGTGGTGTTCTTAATGGACTCCGACCTGCACGACCTGTCCAGGAACCTGTCTGAAACGAAACCGGTAAACCAGCGCCCGTCCGCTTTCTTTTCGGCCGTGTGCAAGTACAAGGCCTACATGAACGAACTGGTGAACCAGCAGATCTACGTGGAAGTGTACTACGGCCACGTCATCAAGAACGAGGCCGGCGACAAAGGCATCGACGACCTGCTGACCAACACGCTCCGGGGGCAGGAAGATAGCCTGGCCGAGGATATCCGGACGGCCCTGAACACGAACCTTCTCACCGGATCCTATGTCCAGCTATACAACATCACGGAGACGTCCACGACGAAGATCAAGGAACAGTTCTTCCTCACGAGCGCACAGGTGTTCTGCGAGCACTACAAGGACCAGCTGAAGGTCCTGCGGGAATTCGTGTGCATGGGCTGGAAATACAGGTTCAACGAGAAAGATGAACTAGTATCGGCCAGCCCCGTCGAGATGGACGAACAATTCTGGGAAAAGGACGAGACCCGCCGGGGCGAGCCTCTGAAATTCGTGTACACCAATGCCATGACCTTCCTGGAGCGCCGGGGCTTCCATGTATACGAGCGGAGCGATGACAACTACTTCCTGATCCGCGTCGAGAACGGCATCGTCCGGGCCGTCACGCCCCGGAAGGTGTCCAACTTCATCCACGAGTTCACGAAGGCCTATCTCACGAAGGATGTCCGGGAGCTCCTGCTGCGCGGCGGTACACAGTATGTGGGCCCTTATCAGTTGGAGCAGCTGGAGCCTTTCCATGGCGTCTTCTTCGAGGCATCGAGGGGTCTCGATTACATCTTTTTCAAGGATACGGCGTGGAAGATCACCGAGGGCAGCATCAAGGAGGTTCCGCTGACCGAGATCAAGTTCAACATCTGGCAGGACTCCGTGCATGAATTCTCCGGCATGAAGCTGCTCAGACCCCTCTTTGAGATCTTCCTTGATCCGAACGAGGATTATGTGGTCAGATTGACGGAGACGGGACAGAGATGCCATTTCCTGCAGTTCCTGGCCAATGCCAGCAACTTCACCTGGCGCAAGAAGGATCCGGACGATATGGACATCGCCGGCAACGCGCAGCACCTGGTGAGCAAGCTGGCCGCCATCGGATACCTGGCCAACTCTTACAAGGACATGGGGCAGGCAAAGGCCGTCATTGCGATGGACGGCAAGCAGCAGGATTTCGACGAGGCGAACGGACGTACCGGCAAGTCCCTGGTGGGCCTCGCCCTTCGGCAGATCTTCCCCCGGGCCAAGGTCCTGGACGGGAAGGCGCTCGGGGTGAGCAACAACAACCGGCAGTTTCTTTGGGAAGGCCTGGACGAACGTTCCCGCCTGGTGATCGGTGACGACCTGATGAAAGACTTCGACTTCGATTCCCTGTTCTCGCTCATCACTTCCGACTGGCCGGTGAATCCCAAGGGGCAGGCCGCCTACACTGTCCCGTTTGCCAAGGCGCCGAAGATATACCTGTCCAGCAACTTCTCAGTCACCGGCGACGGATCATCCTACCGGGCGAGGCAGTGGCCGCTCGCCTTCAGCGACTACTACAACGAGGACCATCAGCCCGTCCAAGACTTCGGCGCCCTTTTCTTCGAGGAATGGGACTCCGACCAATGGGAGCTGTTCTGGAACCTGGTCGCCCAGTGCATCCAGGTCTATTTCCGTTTCGGATATGTCCCGGCTCCGGACAGCCGCCTGGAGGACCGCCGGCTCGCCCAGCAGATCGGCGAGGACTTCATGACCTGGGCGGACGAATACTTCGAGGAGGGTGCCGGCCATCTCAACGTCCGGATCCTGAGACAGGACATGTACCGCGCCTTCATCGAGCATGTGCAGACTTCCCGCGGCACGAAGGTATCCTATTCGCCGAAATCTTTCTCGATGCGACTGGGCTATTACGTCCGGCTCAAGAAACTGTATCTGAATCCACACCTGTACAATCCACAGACGAAAACCTGGAACTCCTACGACAAGGATGGTAAGCCGGTCAAGACGGACAAGTCCAACGGCCGGGAGTTCTTCACTATCGGAGACGCGGATTATTACGAGACGCATTCCATGGGCGTTGCAGCACCTGCACCGCCTGAGCTTGTGATAGAATTCGTTGACAACACAGACGGCGAAAACCGTTTTTAAAAGAATTCATACTATGACAACAGCAACAGGCCATTTTGATTTGAACGGGCGGATGATCCATGATGGAGACGTCGTCCGTGTCGATAATTCCGATTCCGGCAAGGTGTTCGGCATCGATGGCGTGTGGTTCATCGATTTCGGCGACGGAGACCAGCTTCGGCTAAACCGCTACGCATACTCCCAGCTGGAGATACTGAACTAACCAGGGCGATGGCGATTCTTGAGATTGGCCGCGATGGCCGCCCCGCGAGAAACTTCAGGAACGGCCGATTCCTGAAGGGCATCATCCCCTTTAATAAAGGGAAGAAGTGGTCCGAATACCTGGATCCTGCCACGGCCGAGCGATGTCTCCGCGCCGGCCTGAAGAACCTGCACGGGCGGATGGACATCGGCGGCTGGAACAAACGACCCGTCATGGCCATCCTTGACGACGGCCGGTATTTCTGGTTCGAGAGTGCCACGGCGGCCGAAGCGGCCACCCATCTCAACCGGCGGAATATCTCGGCCTGCTGTGCCGGCAAGCGGAACCGTTGCGGACGCTTCCGCTGGTTCTTCTTCGATGACGAGAATTGGACCAGACTTATCAAAAAGTGACACTACGGCCATGCGCGGCTGGCCGCAAGCAATCCGTAGGGTATCCCGCCGCGCGCCCCCATCCTCGCAGCGATGCGCGGATGGTTTTGAAACCTGATAACAATGACGAACAGAGATTTTTACAACGCTTTCCTGGATCTCGTCCGGAAGCTGCGCCAGGACCCCATCAAGGTGTTTAATGACGCGCTTACGTACGTGCTCCGATTCCTATCTATCGACGAAGTGGAGACACCCTGGGAGTATGGCCCAGAAGAGAATGAGGCGTTCCAGACTTTCACGGATCAATATCTCCACTATTTTCTCGACCAGACGAAAGACAAGTTTTGGATTGACGCCTGGGGAGATATGTATATGGACCTGGCTGGAAAGTACAAGGATTTTCGTGGCCAGTTTTTCACGCCGCCCGGCATGTCCGACCTTGCAGCGCGGATTTCCAGGACCGGTTCTTATCAGAACTGCAGACGAGTGGTTATCAACGACTGCGCCTGCGGATCTGCGCGGATGCTCCTGGCCGCAGAAGAAGAGGCCTACAACCACGGCGACCCACAGCCATACCTGATTGGCGAAGACATCGATGGAATGTGCTGCAAGATGGCCGCCATCAATATGGCCGTCCATGGATGCCTGGGCGAGATTATCAGACACGACACACTCAGGAATCCGGACGAGCTCTCTTATGGGTATCTCATCAATGAAACGCTCGCTCAGGGAAGCAGCTTCCCCTCCATCAGGACAAGCATCTCCCGGGAAGACTTCAAAAAGTTCCGGATATGAATACGCCGAAAGAGCAAATCTGCGAAGACATCCGTATATCCCTTTTCGACGCGAAGGTCCCGCTGGATGCAATCCGGATTGTCGAATCAGCCCTTGATCTGCATTTATCAAAGTACGATATCATCGAGAGGGAAAGGGCACTTGTCGTGTACGATGAGGGCGACACGGATATTATCAAGAAGTTCTTTGTCGCGAAGGCCGTCCAGGGGTGTACGGAGGGAACTCTGACGAACTACAAGCGTACTATCAAATGGGCCACGAGCACAATCCGAAAGCACCTCAAGGATATCACTTCGGACGACCTGCGCGCCCTCTTCGCTTGGCTAAAACTGAAACAGTGTTCGAGCGCGCACATCGCGACGACGCAGAGGGCCCTCTCGAGCTTCTTCACCTGGTGCGACCTGAACGGGTACGTGTCTCCTAACCCGATGAAAAAGGTCGAACGGACGAAAGTCCGAAACAAGATCGAGGAAGCTCTCTCCCTGGAGCAGATGGAGGCGATACGTGCCGCAGCAAAGACAAAGCGAGACAAGGCCTTTATCGAGATGCTGTATTCTACGGGTTGCCGGGTTTCTGAACTGTGCGCCCTTAATCGTGATGATATCGACTGGGACAAGATGGAGGCTCAGGTCCTCGGGAAGGGAAAGAAGTACAGAATCGTCTACATCACGCAAAGAGCGAAATACGCATATCTTGATTACCTTTCAGTCCGGAAGGACAAGTCTCCGGCCCTCTTCGGATACAACACAGAGGACCCTCGGAGCGGCAGGGAATCCGTCAAACACCTCGTTGCTCGCAGCGGAAGAGAGTACGATCCGGACAAAGGCCGGATGTCGAAAGATGACGCGGGTACGATGTTCAGGCACATCGGATACACCCTGGGGTTCCGTGTTCATCCTCATCTCATACGGAAAACCATGGCCACGCAGGCCATGATGCGCGGAATGCCCATCGACGAGGTCCGGATCATGCTGGGGCACGAGAGCATCGCCACGACGACCATCTACGCGCAGACTCTGAAGGATAATATCAAGGAATCACACACGAAGTATTTATAGAAAAATATAAAGATATGGCCAGATACGAAGACTACCTTCTCCGGACGGAGACGGACGAACGCAAGTTCAAGCAGAAATACGCCGAGAGGATCGCGATGTACAAGGACAAGTACCAGTCCTGGTTCGAGAAGAATTTCGAGTTCTACAAGTGGCGCAAGCTCCAGGCGCGCCCGGAGTCGATGGAGTTCGTCATCGGGCTACTGTGCCTCCTTTACAGGGAGAAGAAGATCCAGTTCACCATCCAGTTCCCCTCGGACGGATCCGTCGAGCTGCAGCGCGAGGAAATCGGGAACGGCTAAGTCTGACAACCCGGGCGCGGAAAAGCGCGGGCGTGAGCAACCGCAGGGGAATCTTTCCTGGTTAGACATCCATAGGCTTTTCGGTTTAATACATCCCCACCGCGCCCTTTTTACAGGATACGATATGAGAAAGATAGAACTGACACCCGAGCAGACGGACTACCTGGTCCGGCATTTCGGGGATATGGAGAAGAAGCAGCTGGCCGCCCAGCTGGGGATATCGCTCCCTACGCTCTACCGGCAGGCGGCGGCGCTGCAGCTGGACCTTCCCGGCCAGCTAAACAAGATCCGGCTCCGTCCGGACCAGCTGGACTGGCTTGTCAAGCACTTCAAGGACCGCGAGAACGAGTTCCTGGCGTACAAACTAGGCATCAGCGAGACCAGCCTTCACCGGCTGGCCAGACGCTACGGCCTGCAGAAGTCCAAGGCCTTCCTGAAGGCCCGCTCACAGGACGGCGGCCGCACATCGATATACTACCACAGGAAGAGGGACGACGGGTTCATACCAAAGAAGGGCGACCCGGTCCGCCCGGGATCCGAGAAGGCCTGGTTCCGTGCCGGTGTGAGATCCGTGGACCGGATAGGAAAGAGACGGGAGGCCGAGCGGATCCGCAAGTCGGCCGCATCCAGGGCGGCGACGCGCATGAACGAGGCCATCCGCCTACGTCGCGGCCTTCCCCAGCTGACCAAGCTGAGGATCCGGACGCTTCCGAAAGAGGCGTACGCCGAGCGATACTACCTTCGGAAGCGCGGGTACATCCTGGATAACGCGCAGCTGGTCGCATACTGGACGCCGGATACGCTCCGATGCCCGCGAAAGGAAGCGAATCCGGGCGTGTATCGCTTCGAGCAGGCCGTATGACCACGCAGCCCCAGGGAGAGATCTCCGGGGCTTTTTCATGCCCGCCGGGTGCCGGCCGTAAGGCCGAATAGCGCCCGGCGTTGGCTTTTCCTTTCCTGAACCCAAAAAACAACCGGCCGAGCAGAATCCCCCGGACCCCCTAATCCAAGAAAATCCAGGTGGATTTTCAAACGGGTAGTTGAAGGTGTGAGCGGCGAATGTTCCACACCTGCGCGCGCTCGTATAAGCAAAACTAATTACATCCCGCACGCGATGAAAAAACGCAACTACGTCAACTACCTTCGCTACCACTCAATAAATCAATGATTTAGGCCGTAGTTTTGCCTCCAAAAAAAACTACCAAAAACTACCGAATAACTACCGATTTCAAAAGTAGCTACCGAAAAACTACCGAACTACCAGTGGTAGTTTTGTAACTCATTCACTATCAATGCGGTAGTTTGGTAGTTGAAGTAGTTGGCAAAATGCCATATCTTTTTGGAGAAATGAAAAATTTCGGCCAGATACGGCATCTTGTGCCGTACTTTGGCACAAATTCATTATATTTGCCGTATGTACCTGAGCGTCATCAGCGTCGAGTCACGAATGCTCGCCGACTTCCTTCGTTACCTGTTCCCTCCGGACGAGAAGTCCGGCGTTCTCGATGTCTCCGCCCGTCATCCGGTCGGCGCGCTCATGGTCGCCTACGCCCGCGCTTCCGACACGCCCGTCCATACAGCCGGCGATCACCTGGTCGAAGTGGACATCCCCTTCTTCCACGGCGTGACCGGATCGCTCACCAACCACTACGTGTATTTCTCGAAGGAGGCCACCGCGCGGATCAATCTGGCGCTCAGGGCGGAGTTCGACCTGGATTTCGCCGGATACTACCGGCGCGGCGAAGAGCTCGGGATGAGGAAGATGGATATCATCGAGGCTTACATCTTCTCCAGGAAGCTGGCGCCCGAGAACTATGACGCCATGCACAAGCGGGTGTACCGGAACCAGCAGCGCGCGAACGAGCGCGTCAAGCAGCGCCTTCTACGCAGGGCATATTACCTGAACGAATCCATCAATTACGATGGCCTAACTTCCAATAAGACATGATGTACGTTGTAAAATCCCTCCTGTTCAAGCAGGCCGTCAACCCCACCGGATGGATCGCTTCCGGCCTCGTTCCAGGGACCGGGCGCCTGGATATCGACACGAACGAATCCAGTGACGGTCCGATCAGGACCTACCGGCTCAGGGCGACGCTCTCCAGGGACAAGCGGGCCGGTGCGGATATCCTCACGGAAGACCTCATCGTCCGCGTAGTGCTGGACAGCGGCGAGGATATCACCTTCGGATCCACGGAGCTACCGGTCCGCCTGAGCGTGTCCGGAACCGACCCCCTGAGCGTGTCCTGTGACTGGCAGGACGCCATTTAGGAAGGTTGTCCTTTCATTGTACGCGCGATTGGTCATCTTTGCATAAACATTGTGCAGATGGCCAATCGTACGAACTTCATCCAGCTCGCGCTCGATCTGAGGCGCGGTTGCTGGCTCATCAAGGACCCCGGCATTCTCATGCCGGCGGTCAATGCTTTCTTCAACCGCCAACCCGTGGCCACGGTGCCGCTGCCGGAGCTCTCGCTCCCGGCCTACCGCATGTCCGCCGACGGCGCATCCGTCCAGGCATCCGAAGAGGACGCCCAGGAGCGCCGCGTCATCGTCATCCCTCTCCATGGGGCGATGACGAAGTACGAGTCCTGCGAGAGCTATGGCACCACGCAGCTGGCCGCGCGCATCGAGCGGTACGTCTCCGACCCCTCCGTCGCCGGTTTCGTCCTGGACATCGACTCGCCTGGCGGGTCCGCGAACGCCATCGCTCCGCTGGTCCAGGCTATCGAGAAGATCCGCGCAGCCGGGAAGCCTGTCATCGCGCACTGCGACGCCTGCTATTCCGCCGCCTACTGGGTGGCAAGCCAGTGCGACGCCGTGTTCGCCGACAACGATACGGCCTCCGGTTTCGGATCCATCGGCGCCTACGCTTCCTTCCTGGATGACCGCGAGGACAAGTCGACCGGCTTCAAGGTCGTCACCGTCTACGCGCCCGAGTCCACCGAGAAGAACGCCGCCTACCGGGAAGCCCTGGACGGCAAGCCGCAGAAGATGGAGAAGGTTCTTTCCAACCTGGTACAGCATTTCCACACAGCCGTCAAGTCCGGCAGGCCTTCCCTGAAGGCCGACGCCGACGGAGTCCTCTCCGGCGCTGACTTCGACGCCTCCGAGGCTATCTCCCTGGGCCTTGCCGACGGGATGGCCACGCTGGACGAATGTGTGGAGAATGTGCTCGTCCGTGCAGAATTCAAGTAAATCCACCATTTCAAACTTACCAACTTATGAACAAGAAACCCACCACCATGGGCCAGCTTGCCGCCAAGCTGTCCAACAACAAGATGGTCAAGGTCGTCGCCTCTCTCTTCCACAAGGAGAGCTTCGACCTCTCCGACGAGGGTAACATCGAGCTCTCCGAAGAGGAAGAGGAAAGGATCCGGAAGACCTACGGCGAGGCCTTCCTGACCAAACTCAAGGCCACCAACTTCACCGAGGAAGGCGCCGCCAAGGCGACCGACCTGTTCGACGAGGCCGTCCAGGCCGCCGCCGCCGAGCTGGCGAAGGACAAGGACAAGGTCATCGCCGATCTCCGTGCCACCGTCGAGCAGCTGGCCGGTTCTCCGGAACCCGCCCCGCAGGCCAAGACCCCCGCAGGCACCGCCGGCCAGCAGCTGGCCGCCATCGACATGAAGGCCCGC
>JAEEGI010017871.1_pt1 | contig 14475 bp, 7 predicted proteins | sample 8958751 | NCBI WGS metagenome assembly JAEEGI01 (sample SAMN16246545, study PRJNA631951) | gut metagenome | biome: gut microbiome; feature: rumen; material: KS-attached | host: Bos | place: Iran: Karaj | collected 2018-10
GAAAATTCTATTTTTAATAATTAAATATATATAAAGTTTAATTGAATAACAAATTTTTTTTGTTAATTGGGTTTTATTCATTTTTAAATGAATAATTCGATAAAAAGTATAATAAAAAAAATAACAATCAATCAATTATTTAATGAATTCTTTATTGTTTTTTACCTCCAATACCCATATTAACAGATTGTTTTAAACTTAAAATATTATCTTTATTAAAATCTCCAAAATTTTCAACAATTTTAAGTTTACCTAATTTCTTCTTATTTTTAATTTTAGGAATTTTAGAAAATTTAATGCTTCCTTCAGCATTATTTTTAATAACAGAATTTCTAAACAAACTTCCACTAAAAGTACTTTTAATATCAGAATTTCTACTTCTTATATGAGATTTTTGTGATGTTGATATAAGATTATCACTTCTATAATCTTCTGAAAAAATATTTGAATTAAATCCTGATTTATTTCTTCCGTGATATTTATTGTTTTTATAAATATCATTATCTTCATATATTTTATATTTAGTTAATTTTGTTAATGTTTCTATTCCTTCTTTGTTAAATTTGGGCATATTAAAATTAAGGTTATTTATTAACTTTTTTCTTGAATTTTTTAATGAAGTTGATTTCTTTTCTTCTTTATTATTAATTAATTCATATTGTATTTCATAAATTTTTTTTTTCTCTTTATTTAAAATTATTAATGTTGGTTCTCTTATATTAAAATCAGGAATGAAAATTTCATTTTTATAATCTAACTTATAATGATTTTTATCAGTTAAAGTTATTTGTTTAAAATTTATATCAGATTCAGAAACTTGATTATTAGTAATATTATATTTAAAATTTTTTAATTTTTTTCCCCCTTTATTTGACGCCATATAACCACCAACAAACAATATATTATCATTATCTAAATTTGACGCACCGAAAAATTTTTGATTAAAATTATCATTATACTTTGGTTTTATAAGTTCCCATTTTGGATTTTCTTTTAAATTTGTTTTTTCAAAAGTAATATCATTATCTCCTTTTTTTAAATTATCAAAACAATATAATTCTTTATCTATTTGAATTAAAGCAGGTACAGTTCTTTCAAAATTTAAATTACCCCAATTATAAATTACTTTATTGTCAATATCATAATAAAAAGCTTTCTTACTATTTCCACCAACAATAAAAATATATTTATTTGATATATTAATCATACTATGGTTTTTTTTAGGTTCAAAGTTATCTGAAATTTTTTCTATTGTTTTATTTTCTAAATCTATATCCCATAAATTATTTAAAATAATATTTTGTTTATTTTCTCCTCCTGAAATATATAAATGATCATTTACATTACAACAAGCATAATCAATTAAATAATTTTCAATTTGACTTTTCTTTAATTCATTTTTATCAAATTCAAGTGTTTTAATTATATTTTTATTTTTATCATAAACTAAAATTCTAAAAGGATTAAATAATGGTTTTCCCAAAAATTTATAATTATTGGTTTTAATGATTTTAAAGTCAAGACCTTGATTTAAATTGATATCAAAAATTAAATTTGAAACATTATTATTTGGAATTAAAGTTTTAACTGGGTCATTGTAATTTACTGGTTTGTTTTGATTTTGTAAACTGATAATATATTGTTCTGGAATATCCATATTATTATCTTTTCTAAATTCATCTGCAACTTTTTGAATTTTATCTTCACTGTTAAATTCTCTTTCCCATTTTTTTCCTCCTTCTAAAGGTATAATAACGTTAATTTTATCTGTCATATTGATAAGAAAATAGAAAAAAAATATTAATAAAAAAATAGAGTAAAAAATAATTAAAATCGATACAATAAATAAACATTAATTTTTATTTTTCCAAATATATTTGAATATAATACATAAAAATTTGTTACAAAAAAAAGAAAAAAAATTAAATAAATTATTTTTCAAATTAAATTTAGAAGATTTTTAGAAAAGCTGATTTAGATTATTATTAATCTATTAATTATATATTCAATTGAATTTTAATTAAATGATATTATTACTTCAAACTTACATCTACACTAGGTAAATAAATATATAATATCATTAAAACTTCAATTTTTTGTTGTTCTTTTTAAAAGTATATTATAAAAATTCAAAAGATTTGGATTAAATTCTTCTTTATCACAAATAAAATGGAAATAATACATTCATATAAGTTCATAGAAATAACTTACTTCAAATCAATATCATTCTTCCATTATTACTTTAGGAACGATATAATAATTTATAATTCTTGTATTTATTTTGTCTTTATTTTCTTTGGTGTATCTTAAATTTATAAAGATAAATATCACTTTCTTTTACTATGAAATTTTTGAAAGAATATTGTTCGGTCTATTAAATTTCTATCGGTTTAACTATTAAAGGAAAAATTTCATAGTATAATTTTATTTCTTCTTAATATTCTAAAAAGTTAGAAAACAGATGTTAATTATATATAAATTTGAATATACTAAATTTATAAAAAGAAAACAAGATATATATACATATTAAAGAATTTGTCTCTTTTATTGAATTTCTTTTTTATAATTTTGTTCTTTAAAATAAACTAAAAAATTCTTAAATAAAAAATTAATTAATAAATTTAAAATGGATAATAAGGATATATAAATTAAATAATTAAATAAAGAGTTTTCTAAATTTTTATTTTACTCATATTCTTTGAAGAAGCTTTTTTACTTTTATTTGGATTATTTTTTTTAAATTGAAATCAAGTTACCTATTTATATTATATATACTTTAAAAAATAATTTATAAAAATAGAATTATAATCTTTATCCAAAAATAAATCAATTGTTAGTTTTATTTATCGAACTTAAATTTTCATTTAAACTTGTATAAACATTATTTAACTGAATAACATCATCCATATCATTAACAGGCATAATATAATCTTTATTATTTTTTTTAAATGAACTATAAGAAATAAAATAATTTTTTTTTCTTTGATTTAATTCATTAACATCATCTTTTACTTTATCTAAATGACTTCTTTCAGTTTTAAAATGAGTTATTTTATTATTTCTTGATTTATTTCTAATATTTTCTTGAACTTCTTTTAATTTTAATTTATTTATACTCCCTTTTTTAACAATACGATTAGCACTTCTAAATTTATTTACCGTTTTTTTATGTTTTATATTAGTTTGAGTAAGGTTTTGTTTATCATTATCTTCTTTATCTAAAATATTAGATGAATCTTTATCTTTTAATAAATGTTTAAGTGATTTTATTTTTGTTTCTTTTCCAGTTATAATTGGTTCAGTTAACTTATTTATATTGTTCTTTGGAGAAGAATAAATATTTTCATTGAAAGTTGGTGAAATAGGTAATGCTATTGATATTTGTCTTGAATTTGTTTTCAAAGTTTGAGTTCCTAAATTTCTACTTCTTGATATTCTAAAATTTTGCATTTTTTGATTTTCTTTTTCTTTTTTTTCTTTAAGAAATTTTATTTTTTTCTCAACCATTTCTATTTTTTCTTGTTTTAATTGTTCTATTTTTTTTTCTTGATCTTTTTTATATAAAGATAATATTTGTGTTGCTCCTACATTTTTTTCTCTTATTTTATTAATTAATTTATTTATTTCTTCATCAATAATATTTCTTTCATCTTTTTTATTTGAATTATTATTTATCATTTTACTTTTTTTGAAAGAATGTGAATAATCATTTCTATTGTTTTCATTATCAATATCAAAGAAACTTATTTTTCCTTCTCTTGTTAAAAATGATTCAGCATTTCTTTTTTTTATTTCTGATGAATTTAATTCATCTGAATTATATTTTAATAAAGAAGGACTAATATTTTTTTCATTCATATTTCTACTATTTTTAGGACTTAAAGTTGCTATATTATCATATGTCACTTTTTTTAAACTATTTGGAGTATTATAATTTGACTTTAAATTTGATTTATGTTTATCTGATATATTTTTACCTCTTAATATAGATGGTTTATTATCTGATATATCAAAACGAGTATTTGTTATTGTGTCGTTTGTAGTTTGATTTATTTTAGTTTCACCAGTCAAACCATCAAATTTAAATTGGTTTGTATTTGGAATTTTATTATGTAAATTTAATTTATTCTTTAATATTAACTTTTCTATATTTTTCATATTATAATTTTTATTCTTTAGAATTAAATTTCCTAAAGATCTACTTTTTATTAAATATTTTTCTATATCCTTTTTATCTAATTTAAATTCTTCACTTACTTCACTATTAATTTTATCAAAAGATTTATTTCTTTTTAAAACTTGTCTTTTAATATCTTCATCTAAATTATTAATTTTATCATTTAATTGTGCTTTAAATATATCTTTTGCTGTAAAACATCCTGAATTAATTAACTTATTATCTTCTAATATTCTATTTATATTTTTCATATTATATTTTTTAATTTTAATTAGTAAATTTCCTAAAGATCTGCTTCTTATTAAATATTTTTCTATATCTTTTTCACTTAACTTAAATTCTTCACTTACTTTACTATTATTTTTATCAAAAGATTTATTTCTTTTTAATACTTGTTTTTTAATATCTTCATCTAAATTATTAATTTTATCATTTAATTGTGCTTTAAATATATCTTTAGGAGTAAAATATCCATTAATTTTACCAGCATTAATAAATTTATTCTTTAATATTAACTTTTCTATATTTTTCATATTATAATTTTTATTTTTTGTAATTAAATTTCCTAAAGATCTACTTTTTATTAAATATTTTTTTATATCTTTTTCACTTAACTTAAACTCTTCACTTATTTGAGATTCATTTTTATCAAAAGATTTATTCCTTTTTAATACTTGTCTTTTAATATCTTCATCTAAATTATTAATTTTTTTATTCAATTGAGCTTTAAATATATCTTTTGCTGTAAAACATCCAGAATTTAATATTTTATTATCTTCTAATATTCTATTAACATTTTTCATATTGTATTTTTTAATTTTAATCAATAAGTTTCCTAAAGATCTACTTCTTATTATAAATTTTTCAATATCTTTTTTATCTAACTTAAACTCTTCACTTATTTTAGATTCATTTTTATCAAAAGATTTATTTCTTCTTAGTACTTGTTTTTTAATATCTTCATCTAAATTATTAATTTTATCTATAGATTGTTCTATCTTTTTATTTTTATAATCTTTTTTAAAATTACTTTTTCTTAATCCTCTATTTAATTTATTATTACTAAATCTCCCTTCTTCATCTTCTTCTTCAACTTCTTTAATAGTGTTTTCTTCTGCTTTATTTTCCATTTCAATAACAACACCATTTCCTTTTAAATATTTAGCTTTTTCTTCATCAGAAATTTTTTTCTTAGAACTTTTTTGAGATTTATTAGAACTATTATTAGACTGAAAGCTTTTTTTTAAAGAATTTTTTTTTTTAATTTTTTGCTCAGAACTATTATTACTTAAATTATTTTTATTTCCTTTAGATGATGAAACAGAATTATTTTGACTATTTGAACTAGAAGAACTACTTGAAGAACTATCACTTGAATCACTATCACTATCACTATTACTTTCACTATTATTATTTTTATCTTTATTTATTTTATTATTTGATAAAGTTCTAACATATTCTTCAGTTCCATTCTTTTCTATTTTAATTCCTAATCCTTCTAATAAATTAAAATTCTTATTTCTAAAAACACTTGGTTGTAAAGATGCTCTTCTTCCTCCTATTTTTGTGTCTTTTAAAGCATTTCTTGATTTAGTTATTGATAAAGCAAATGAACTTCTTAAACTATTGTTATTACTATTTTTTTTTTCTTCTTTTTCTAAATCATCAAAAACTCTTATTCCATTTTTATATAATTCTGAATATTTACCTTGTTGTTTTTGAGTAATATTAATATCATTTGAAACATAACTTTGTTTTAACTTAAATAAATCAGAATATGAACCTCTTCTTTTTTGATTTTGAAATGTTGTTTTTCCTTTTATTTTTTCTACATTTAAATTATCTGTATTAATTATAATTTTTTTTGATTTATTATTTTTCCCAGAACTTACAAGATTTGGTGAATCTTTGACATTTACCACAGATTGTCTCTTTTTTCTTTTCGGTGATGGACTTCCAATTTTTTGATTTTGAACTGTTGCATTTAATGAAAGATTTGAAATATATGTCACTGATTTTCTTCTTCCTTTATTTATTTGATTATTTGGTTTATTTTCCATTATTTTTTATTATATTGTTTTTATTTATTTTATCTACATTTTTTTATTTTATTCGTATTTAAATTATTATTTCTTTTTTTTAAATATTAATTTAATGAATATATTTATATATATAATTATTATATTATCCTAATTAAAATATTATACAGTCTCTTTTACCATTATTATTTTGGATACAGTCATCTTTACTATATTTTTTTGATTCATCTATTTTACCTAATTTATTTTCTTTAATGTTATCATAATTATTATTACCTTCAGTATAAAGTATTTTATTTCTTATTTTTTCTTGAGATATTAAAATGACATTTGGATTTGTATTTGAAGTAGTTACTGCAGAATATAAATTACTATTTAATAAATTATCATTTGTTTGAATTGGAATTGATTTAATTTGAATTTCATTATATGAATCATCATTATATATTGTTGATGATTCATCTGTTTTATTTACTAAACTTGTATTGTTAATTTGGTCTTTTTTAAAAATTTCAGTTATATTTTTTGATTCATTAATTTCACTTTCTGAAAAATTGTATAAAGTTATACTACTTATATCATCTAGAAAAGGATATTTTTCTTTTACTTTTTCTTTTTTTCTTAAATCTTCTAAATCATTCATCAATAAATTTCTCACTTCATCTATAGAAGAATTTATAAGGAGAAACATTTCTAAATATTGTTCTTTTCTATTATTTGAGTTGTCTATTATAGTTTTTGCCATATCAAATTTTTCCATTGAAGATAATTTTATGTAATGATTATTTTTCTTTTGATTATTTAATTTCATTTTTTTCTTTAATAAAGGTTTATTATTATTGTCAACACTTATTGTTAAGTTTTGTTGAATTGTTTGTAGGATATTTAAAGATTCTTCAAAATATTTTGAAATTGTTTTAAGATATAAATTAGATAGTTTATTTTTGAGAGGTTCAGTTTTATATCTAAAATGATTATAATCATTATTTTCTTTATTCTTTTCTATATTTGTAATATTATTATTAAAAGATATTTTAGATTTAAAAACCATTTGATTATTATTTGATTCAATATTTTTATTGCATTTTTTCATTAAGAAATTATTAAAAAATCATCTTTAAAAAATTAATGGATGAAAAAAAATTAATGCCAGAAGCAAGGGCAAGTTCATTTTTATATCCATTATCAGATAAATCATATATATTAATAGGAGGAAGTGATAGAAATAAAGCATATAATGATGTTTGGTTATTATTACCTGAAGATAAAAAATGGGAAAGTATTCCAAATAATAATCCAATTTCAAATGTTTTTACGCCTCGTTCTGGTTTTTCTTCTGTTGTCACTGAAAAAACTTCAAATAATTTAACTGTATATTTACATGGTGGATTAGATTTTTTCTCCCAAAAATTTTATGCTGATTTTTTTAAAATTAATATTAATTGTAATGATATATTACAGTCTACTGTTTCAAATTTAATTGTTTTTCCAATTAATATTGAAAAAAATCCTTGTGAAAGAAATAGTCATGCTTTGACTTTTGATAATGATAAATTAATTTATATTTTTGGAGGAGGAACTAAAGAAAGCTTATTAAATGATCTTTGGTCTTATGATATACATGAAAAAAAATTTGAATTAATTCAAATAGACAATTTAAATAATATAATTGAACCAAGAGAATTATTTGGAATGGGATATTATAATAATAATTTAATAATAATAGGAGGAAGATTAATGTCTAGTATTGATAATAAATCTTATATAATAAATTTAAATGAAAAAAAGATTAAAGAAGGACCAAAACTTCCATGTCCATTATGTGCATTTGCTTATACTCAAGTTAAATATAATAATATTGATTATATTATATTATATGGAGGAACAGATGGAAATAATTTCTTTAATGTTTTTGTTGTATATAATTTAAATGATAATACTATTAAAAAAAGTAAACTTATTATTAATAAAGAATTGGTTAATAATGATCCTAATTTTGGGGTTTTTTTAGGAAGAATTAGTGCTATTATGACTGTTGATGAAATTAATGAAAATATTATTTTATATGGAGGTAGTGCTTCTGATAAAGAATGGAGTTATATTAATAAAGTTTCTTTAAAAGATATAATTAATAATATTTAAGTTTAAATGAAAATAATCTTTGTTTTTAAAAATTAATATTTTTTTACTTTATTATTGCAAAAATGAATTCAAACTAAAAGAATAATAAAACATTTAGTTATTCTAATAATTCACTAGATCATATGATTTCTTATTGGGAAGACTCTCACTATTTATTTAATATATGATAATTTTAATTTAAATTGAAAGTTAGATAATTAGAACATAATTATATATAAAATATTAAATAACTTAGAACTTGGAAATAGCATAATGTATTAAAAAATTTAAGTTTAGATTTTTTTTGTGTCAATGTAAAAATTTAATCTTAATATGAGTAAAAAATAAGTGAAAAAAATATCTTTATTTTAATTGTTTTGAAAGTGAATTAATTATTGAAATAATTTTCCTTTTATTCTTATCATTTTAACCAATTTTTATATCATTGAGGTGTCCTAAATTATTATCATCAACTTGTTAATCTTTAAAGATTAAATAATAATAATATGGAAAAAATCATATAATTTATCTAACATTTTTAAAATTAATTTATGTTTTTAAAATAATAAAATTGAAAATGTTTATGTTTAAATATACTTTTTTATTTGAAGTTTATTAAATAAATAATTTAAATATAAATAGTATTTACAATTTACTTAATAAATTTTTAGTTTTTTTTCATTTTTATATATTTCCAGGAGTCCCATTAAATGAATTATTAAAATTTTTTAATGCTTCTGTAATAACTCTTAATAATACTAAGTTTTGTCCTGCAGCTCCATTTGCTAAATCTCTATACATAAAATTTTCTAAATATGTTATATTTGAATTTAATTTTTCAGGTTGAGCTTTAATTAAAACATATTGAAATATAGGAAGTAAATCATCAACTCCTGTTTCATTTTTTGAGTTTGAAGAATTAAAATTTATACATTGATTAATTATTTGAAATATTTTTTGAAGACAATTAATTTTATTAATTAATGATTTATCTGATGTGAATTTTTTGATTAATTTAGAAGTATCTGTAATAAAATTATCATAGAAAATATATTTATTTTCTTTTAATAAATCTTTAGGTTGAATCCAACTTAATTTAACACATTTTTGATATATATTAATATCTTCTTCATCAGGAGAATCAGGAAATATTTTATCATATAATTTATACATAATATATCCAAAAATTTTATAAAATAATTTATCACTAAATTTATTTGCAATTTCTTCTAATACTTTTCCTCTATCATTTGATACTTCTACACTTAAGAAATCTGAATATTTTTCTATTGTTTCATCTATTTTTACTATTAATTCATCATAATCTATTTCTTCTTTAATTATTTTTTTTTTCTGTTTTTTATTCTCTTCTTCTTGACTATTAATATATTTATTATATGTTTCAAGTACATTAAATATTTGATTTATTTTTAATGTTATCATTTGAGTTTTTATATCTTCAAATAAATCAGTAAAATTTTCACATAATTTATTTTCATTGTATAAATTAAATAAATCAATATCTGTTTTCTGTTGATATTCACTAAAATTTGGAAAATTTTCTATAAATTGTTTAATGCTTCTACATTCTCTTTTTTTTATACCTTCTTTTTCATCATTTTTTTTAATTTTTTTAGGTGTTTTTACTTGTTCTTTTTTATGAATTTTTATAAAAGACATTTTTTGATCATATTCTAATAATATAATATAATTTGAATTTTCAATAATTTCCTTTGCAATAATATTTAAATCATTTTCTAAAAGGCACTTTTTAACATATTTTAAATTAGATTTAGTTCTTTCAGTAAAATCTAAATCACTATATATTTGACTAATAAATTCAGAATTTAATGATTTAATAGATAAATTTAAATTATCTATTAATTGAGAATAAATTTTATAAAAGTCATTTTCTTTATATTCTTCAGGTAAACTACTTAACAATTGAATTAATGTTTGAGCATACCATTCTGAAGGAATTGAAGAACTTGAAACAAAACTTCCTGTACCAATAAATTTAACTAATTCTCTTAAAATACTTATTGTATTTGTTTTAATTTCTTCAGAAAATTTTATTGTGTTAAAAGTCCTACAATAATATAATAAATTACTTAAAAAATTTTGTATTTTTATTATTTTATTTGTTTCATTTATATTGTCATCATCACCTTTTAATTCTTCTTTTATAAAGCAAGGATTTTGTTTTATTTTTTTTATTTTTTCTAAGGATTCACTAAATAAAGTTTGAGTTATTAAAAAGTAATCTCTTTGTTTAGAATTATATAAATCATTTAAACTATTAAAATAAGGTTGACTCATTAATTTTTCATATAATAAATTCAATTTATTTCTTTTAGCAATAATTTCTTTTTTTTTTTTTTCATTTTTACACTCTATATTTTTTATATCAAGTGGAAAAGTAATTGGTTTAATATTTATTAGGGAAATAATATTAAAACAATCTTTAATACAGAAAAAAATAGATTGATGATAAATATTTTTTTTAGGATATTCATTAAAAAAATCATAGATAAAATCATTTTCATCTATTTCTCCATTAACTAATTTATTTACATATTGAGGAAAATCAATTTCAGTTAATTTTTCGAAAAAATCGAATAAAACAGGAATTATATCTTTTATAAAAAACCAATTAAATATAGTATATCCTGTATTTGTAAATAATTCAAATTTTATTAATTGTTTAATTACTATAGAAATAATATTAATATTTTCTAAAGTAACATTTGAAATAAAAAAAGAATTAATTAATCCTAATAAATCAGGGGATGAAAATATTGGAAAAAAAATTTTATTAAAGAAAAAGGTTCCTAAGAATATATTTAAATCAATTGTTTCAATGTTAGGAAACTTCTTTTTAGAAATTATAAGCATCATTTTAGAAATATATTTAATAGATAAAGGAATTAAATGAATATTTTCTATTATTTTTTTAAATATTTTTTTAATTACATTTTTAACAATATAAAAATTTTTACTAAAAACATGAAATAATTTTTGTCCCTCTTTATCAGTATATAATTTTAATACAATTGTATCATTTGAAAAAATATTATTATTATCTTTTATTTTATTATATTGTCTTCCAAGATAATCCTTTATATTTTTATCATTTGTTGATTTCATTTTTTCTAAAATAATTTTATCATCTAAATCCGGAATATAATTAATTAAAAAGTCATTTGATATTTTTTTTTCATCAAAAGAACCTTGAGGTTTTAGTTTATCCAAATCAAAAGTTAATTCAATATTACTTTTTCTTTCCATATATTCAATAATATCTATTAAAATCATATTGAAAAATTCTTTTATATCATTTTTAACAATTAAAGCATCAAAAATTTTTCCTGAAGTAGATTTTTCTAATAAATCATATAAATCTGATATTTTATCAATTTTATTTATATCATGTTTTAATATTCTATAAATTAAAGAAAGTAATTCTTCCTCAATTGAATTTAGAGATAAAATATTTTCATAAAAATTATCTACTAAAAATTCATAAAAAGATGAATCAACAGAATTTTGGGATGTTAAGTCAAAAGTAAAAGTTTTAGAAATTATTGTAAAAACTATTTCTGGATCATTTCTTAAAATGAATAAAAAATTAGAAAGAATATCATAAGATTGACTTAAGTATTGACTTCCATTTTTTGCAAAATTTAATTTTTTTAATTCAGTATTATTTTTTATTTTTTCTTTTTCACAGAATAATTTTTTTATTTCTAATTTTGTATTATATAATTCCTCACATTCTTTTTCAACATTTGAAAAAATTTCATCTCTTTCTTTAATATCTATAAATAATTAAATATATTATTACATAATCTTCTTAATGATGATTCTTTAATGATTAAATTTTGTAATTCTATTATTTTATTAAAAGAATCATTTTCTTTCTTTAAATCATCCATTATATACTTTTTTATTTAAATAATTTCATTTTAATCATTTTAATATAATAATCATTATTTTTTATAATAAATGAATAAGGAATTTACACTTCTTTATAATGGATTACAATTTTCTTTTGTTTATGAATTATCAAATGAATTAGATTATAATAATTTCAAAAATACAATAATTAAACATTTAAATTTAACTATACCAAAAGATGAAGAAATAACTTTTAATTATATTGATGAAAAAAATAAAGAAGATAAAATAGAAATTTCAAATGATGAAGATTTAAATCAAATCTTTAATTTTCATAATTTACATTTTCCCCAAAATAATAATATTCCCTTAGAAGTATTAATATTACCAAGAGATTCTTTAAATACAATAGATAATGATAATGACAATGATAATGATAATGATAATAATGAAGATAATAATTTAATAAATTCAAAAGGTAATTTAGATGAAATTCTTACATCTAATGAAGAAAATTTAAATTCTTCAAAATTGAAAAATTTAAATATAAAATATGAAAAAATTCAAAAAAATAAAGAAGAATATACAAAAAAAAATGTATTTAATGAAATTCCTATGACAAATAGTATTAAATTTGATAAATCAAAAATGTCTGAAGTGATTCCAAATAATAAATTAAAAGAATATGAATTAAATAATGATTTTAAAATAAGTAAGTCTTTATATAAAAAGAGTAAATTTGATGTGGATATGCAAAATCCAGAAAAAGGTTTTCCAATACAATGTGATAAATGTGGTGAAAAAATTATAGGACATAAATTTACATGTTTAATATGTGATGATTATTTCTTATGTTTAAAATGCTTTCCTTTTCATTCAAATCAACATCCTATGATTGTTGTCTCTGAAGGTTCAAATAAAATTTTTATTGATAAAAGAGATGATATAGGATTTTTGATGAAACATTTTTTTAAAAAATCTTCTCAAAATTTATTATCTAGTATATTTACAAAAAAAAAAAATTACATTATTGATTTAATAGTTCCTGAACATCAAAAAAAGTTTAATATGCCTTTATTATCAACTTATAAAATAGATTTATATATTCAAAATAAAGGATTGAATATAGATTTTCCACTTTATGTTATATTAAAAGATTCTCAAAATTTAGAAATAAAAACTGATACTATAAGTCAATTAAAAGAGAATGGTATATGTTATATAAATATTGAAATTAAAACTAATAATAGGCCTTTTGAATATAATCCGATAATTCATATTTACTCAAATAACATAAAAATGGAATATAATCCAATTGAGTTAAAAATAAATGTTACTGATAAAAGAAAAGTAGATGAATTAAATATAAAAATTTTTGATAAATATAAAAATATTAAAAAATGGAAAAAAGAAAATAAAATTCAATTATTTGATGAATATTTTAATAATAATTTAATATGTGATTTAGAAAAAATAGATGAGCTTAATTTAAATGGACGTGAAGAAAATTGGGAAAATATAAAAATTGTAGTTTGTTCAAAAAGCATAAAAGATAGATAAAGATATAAAATTAAAAATATAAATAAATTTAGATTTTAAATTAGTTAAATTATAAATAAAAGTTATATTGTTTGTTAAAGAGCGTTAAAATAATAAGGCATTTAATTATATAGAAATTATATTAAAAACTTTTCATATTATTTTAAAAAAGAAAATACATTTATACTATAAGTAATCCTTTTTGTGAATTTTATTTTTCTTTTTGTGTTCAAACTATCTTATTCTTATATTTAAAAATTATCTTTTGTTATTTTGGTTTTTTTGTTTTAAAAGAATTATATATATAATATATATTATTTGAGAGTTTTTATTCAAATAGAAATTTGTGGATTTTTTAATATTTTTTTTATAGAAGAAATATAATAGTTTTTTCCTTTATAAAAAAATATAAAACCTTTTGATAATCTTGTTTCTCATATTTTTAATTCATTAAAATCTTTTTTTTTATCATTTAATTTTGAGATATATATCATTGTTATTATATTTTATTCTATCATATAAAACTTATGATTTATAAATTGAATATAAATCATTTATATACTAAAAAAATACAAATATCAAATTTTAATAAAAAATCAAAATTAAAAGTGTCTGAATAAGAACGCTTAAATTTATAAATATTTTAAAATACTCCTTTAATTTGAAGAAAACTAAAAAGAATTATTAAATTATATTTAATAA
>JAEEGI010017874.1_pt1 | contig 14475 bp, 12 predicted proteins | sample 8958751 | NCBI WGS metagenome assembly JAEEGI01 (sample SAMN16246545, study PRJNA631951) | gut metagenome | biome: gut microbiome; feature: rumen; material: KS-attached | host: Bos | place: Iran: Karaj | collected 2018-10
TTCTATTGACGCAGTCAAAAAGTTCGTTGCCGATCTGGAGCTGAACAGCGAGGAGCGCTACGTTCCGGAAAAGATCGTTCAGTCCGTTTACGGCAAGTGGGATGACAAGATTGCCATTATAGGCGGCGGTCCCGCCGGTCTGTCGGCAGCATATTATCTTGCAGAGATGGGTTACACACCCACGGTGTTCGAGAAAAATCCCACCCCCGGCGGCATGCTCACCTACGGCATTCCGAGCTACAAGCTTGAAAAGGACGTTATAGAAGCTGAAATAGACGTTCTGCGCAAACTCGGCGTTGAAATACGCTGCGGAGTCAACGTAGGCGAAGACGTAACTATTGATGAACTGCGCAAGCAGGGCTACAAGGCGTTTTATATAGCGATAGGCTGTCAGGGCGGCAGACGTCCCGGCGTTGCGAACGACTGCGCTGAGGGCACCGATATAGCTGTATCATATTTGCGCAAGAGCTATGAAAAGCGTGAAAACTTTACAGGCGACGTAGTAGTTGTCGGCGGCGGCAATGTGGCGGTTGACTGCGCAAGGAACGCGCACCGTCTCGGCGCAAACAGCGTAAAAATGTTCTCGCTTGAGTCGCGTGATATAATGCCTGCCACTAAGCAGGAAATAGCCGAAACACTTGAAGAAAATATCGAGATCTGCAACAGCTGGGGTCCGAAAGAAGTGCTCGTTGACGAAGCGGGCAAGGTAACCGGCATCGTATTCAAACGCTGCGTTTCTGTCTTCGACGCAAACGGTAAATTTGCACCCGCTTATGACGAGAACGAAACGATCGAAGTCAAGGCAGACAAGATAGTGTTCGCTATCGGTCAGACCATCGAGTGGGGCAAACTGCTCGACGGCACGAAGGTTGAATTCTGGCACGGCAACTATCCCGTAGCCGACAAATTCACTTATCAGACCGCACAGGACGATATTTTTGTGGGAGGCGACGTTTACACCGGTCCCAAATTCGTCATAGACGCAATAGCCGCCGGACATGAAGCGGCAGAGAGCCTTCACCGTTTTGTAAGACCCAAGGCTGACATGACCATCGGCAGAAACAGGCGTGCTTATACCCCGCTTGATAAAGACGATATAACTTTCCCGGATTACGATAAGTCCGGCAGGCAGGAAGCCGGCATGGATAATTCCGAGGATCACACGATTTCTTACAAAGACCTTCACCTTACGCTCACGGAAGAGCAGGTCAAAACGGAAACCGCAAGGTGCCTGTCATGCGGCGCGTCTCACGTTGACCCGAACCTGTGCATCGGCTGCGGCCTTTGTACGACGAAGTGCCAGTTCGACGCCATCCACCTTGTCAGGGACAACCCGAAATGCTCCGATATGCGCGTAGCGGAGGATAAGGTCCTGAACCTTATGAAATATGAGATTTCGCGTATCGGCAAGATAATTGCGAACTCCGGCTCGGAAGAGGCGAAGATCATGCGAGAGAAGCGCAAAGAGTGGAAAAAGGCGCAAAAAGGCTGATATAAAATGCACGAATTAGGTATTGTTATGAACGTGGTTGAGCAGGTGGACAAAATCGCCGCAGAAAACCACGCTCAGAAGGTCATCGGAATCACGATGGAAATAGGCGAAGTAAGCACAATAGTTCCGGAGCTTTTCCTTGACGCATTCAACTGGGCAAAAAAAAGGACCGGCTATCTGCAGGAAGCCGAGCTTGAAATGATCATAATCGAGGGCAGAACTTATTGCCGCGCCTGCGGCGAAACGTACCGCACGACAGAATACGGCAAAAAGTGTCCGCACTGCGGCAGCCCGGAAACGTATCTGCTGACGGGCGATCAGGTCATAATCAAGGACATCTCCGCAGTTTTCGATCAGGAAGATCCGGAAAAACAGGATGAATAAATAAACTTTAAACGGCAGGAACCGTACATCTCGCGGTCCCTGCCGCATTTTTTTTGAAAAGCGAATAATGTCGGCTTGTCACCCGAAAGCAGTCAAAAAACTTATGGAGATTATGTAAATTCTGCAGAATCAATTTGTTCGGTACTGTCATTTGTAATTCTTTTTCAAAAAATAACCGTTTTTGACAAATACCGATTTAATTGCAAAAAACAACAAAAAATATGATTTTGATTATTGATTTTTTAGTCAGTATTATATATATATAATATTTATAATTATACCTTATATTGGTTAAATTTTGAAAGCAGGTTGATTTATGAAAAAATCATTATTGCGCCTGATTGCCGGGATAAGCGCTGCGGGAATCATAGCTTTTTCACCGCCGTCATACTCCGCGCAGGAAGCGCAGACTCCGTGGTACTTTGATTTGCTCGGTGTTCAGGCGTCAAGGGACGCAGGTCTTACAGGCAAAGGAGTTACCGTCGCGCTGATAGATTCCGGCATAAACAAAGATCATGAAGATCTTATTTCGGTAGATATCACCGGATACAACTTTTTAGGCAAAGAACCGTATGCAGACGTGACAGCTTTTGACGATGACGCGGGTCACGGCACGCTTGCAGGCGGAGTGCTTGTGGCGGCGGCCGGCAACGGACTCACGATAAAGTCCACTGTTTTTATCTATAAAAACATGCTTTATATATATGCAACGCGCACAGAACGCCTTTTGCACCAGCTTTTAACCGAATCCATGCAGTGTAAGAAAGTGCAAAAGACTGCGCTGCAGTTACATCCATCAAAGATATATACTTTAATATCATAGAATCGTTAAATTATGCACACCATAACGGTTTAGCCTGCCAGTAGAACGGGCGCAGGCAATATCACCGCCTTTATATTGAAATCAGGAAAAAAGTATGTTAGAATTTGTGCGGTACAAATAACGGAGGCTGATCGAAAATGAGAATCAGATTGAAACTTGATGTTTTAAATATTCAATTAAAAATTAAGGGTTGGCACATATGCGCGGATAATGAAGACCCTTATGACAATTGGTGTTCAATTGAACTTTATTTGTCAGAATTAATGGATTATAATTTGGAAAGCGCTGTAATGACAAGTGATGAAGTCAGTGAATTGAGTGATTTAATCGATCGATTTCTTAATGGTGAATTAAACGACACGGTAAGGCTTGATTTTTTAGAGCCGGATTTTGAATTTGTATTTTTGCCTTCTGATTCCGATTCCGACGCTCAATGGATTATACATTTTTGGAGCGGTGCACTTTCGGATACCTTTTTAACAATAGGTTTAGAAAAAGACGATTTGTTTGCTCTGCAAATTTACCTGAAACTAATAACAAAGCAAATAACAAAGTCTGACCCGATAGTTTCAGAATATATAGAAAAAGGTATCCTTTTGCCGGAATATAAATGGGAAAACTGATCAAAAGAATCTTGTGGGAACAGATAATCTCGGCAGCGACTGATATGCATCCACAAGCAAAGACGGTTCTCAGTTGTGGGCTAAAGTTCACAACAAAACTGTCAGTGACGCTTGGAAAATGATTCTCCCGGACAACTTGATCCTGAGTCTGGACTAAACAACAACCCGGAGAAAAACAATACAGGGAGGAAAAAGAAGAAATGAACAAAAAATTATGCAATGTTTTTTACTGTTTTTCTATAAATATTTGTTTTTTGATTATTCTCTTATGATGATTTTCAATCAGATGCTTATCCAATCCTCCATTAGATACGCTGACACATAAGTTTTCTGCAGCAAAACACGCCATATGCACACCCCCAGAAGAATCATTAAAAGATATAAACCGACAAAATGCAAAAACGGCTCTACAAGGTCAAAAATCAATACCCGCAGAGCCGCAACCGTTAAAAAGTATTCACAAACGCCCTTGTATCAAGGCTTTCGGCAAAAGAAAACTGCACACCCTTTACGATACGCATTGTATCAAAATTGGTGTGCAGTTATGTAAGTAGCGACCTATTTTGATACAAAGTGCACACCCTGCCTTGAAAATCGTTAAATTATGCACACCCCTCGATAAGTCAGGCATAAAAAATGCACACCCCTGCACACCCCGCAAATCAGAAAACGATTTCACAACCACAAACATATATCTTAAAAGAATAGGTTCATCACGGAAAGTTGGGGGATGGATTACGAATGGAAGGAATAGATAAGTAACGGATAAGGGTAAAGAAGTAATCCTCGTCACGATAACCATATCCGATACGTTTAGCAACTTTGATCTTGTTGTTGAAGCCTTCCAGTTTACCGGTACTTATTTGGAACTCAGCATGAGCTGCAAGACCGGGATTGCGGCATTCTTTCTGTGATGCAAATTTGACCAGAGCCGGTATGGCGCTCTCCTTGGCAGCTTCAAACCATTTTGTCCAACCGTCAAGAGCTTGTTGATAGTTTTGCAGCTTGTACAGTCGGCACATCTCTTCTTTCATCGCATAGCAGACTGCGAGATTCTGATGATCTTGCAGAATAGATTGCAGGTGTTTGGACTTGTCATCGGTTAGTTTGTTGCCATTGGTCAATAACGTCCAGCGCAGTTTCTTCAATTTGCTGTATTCTCGCTTTTCCGCTTTGGCTTTTTCTTTTATGGACTGTTTGGTTTCCTTGTCGGTATCAGTATTGATGTCGGCAAGGATTTCTTTTGACTTTGCCTTATGTTTGCGTGCTTCATCCAAGCGCACGACGCCAAGCACATCACGTCCATACTGCGACTGCATATGGAACCGGTCATAGACGATCTGCGCGTTCGGCAAATGCTGAGTAACGAGTTTGTTGTAGGATGCATTCATGTCCATCGCTACTGCGATGACTGATGATAAGGTGTCAGACGGCATATCTTCAAAGAATTTTTCAAAGTCTTTGATTGCTCTGCCTGTACCGACCCACAGCACATCGCCCTGTTCCAGATCCATAACACAGGTTGCATAACGATGTCCTTTGTGGATTGCAAACTCATCTACTGCAAGGATTCTCGGCTTGTAACCTTCCTTTTTCAGCGCATTTTCTCGTTCCCAAATGGCTTCGTCCATGATTTCTCGCTGTACCTTGCGGATGGTGTCCCAGTGTATGCCGGTTAACTCTTGAATTGCTTTATCGTCAATTTCCGTTTCCCGAATTTTATCAAGATCCATTGAATCATAAGCGTGAGCAAAAAGATTGCTCATTCCCTGATTGCACGCCAATCCATTTCGTCTTTTGATGCTTCAATAAATTTACTTGAAAATTTGTTAACCGCTTCACCTATTTGTAATAAGTTTGTAGAAATAGAATCCTAATACAAAAAATCATTTATAGATGTATCATAATCAAAATCTATGCAATTAATATTTTTTATTGTTCATTGTCATTTTCGGTGTTTTTATAAGTTGCTTTTATTTCAAATGCTTTATTGATTTTTTCAACAGTACCGCAGCTTGACGCAAGTGCAACAATAAAAAACGGAAGCAGGGCAACGAACGGTACACTATACGGAAATAAAAAGGCTATCAGCGTAACACAAATAATGACCGAAAGTAAATAGCACAGCGTTGGTTTTATATTGCCGAAAGCCAAAATAAACGAGTTTGAAATCAGTGCTTTAAAACTTTGTTCAATTTTAATGAAAAGAGGAAAAAACCAATTCATAATCATGGTCAGCACAATATGGCAACCGGCACAGACAACCGCAGGAATAATCATCAATGAAAGCCGTTTTGACAGGTTAAAATAGAAAACGCAGGAAAAATCAATCAAGAAAAACATAATTAAGAAAAATAATCCGTAAACAGTGCTTTTTATAAATTCGTTTCTAAAATAAGCAAAATACTCGCGGATCGGATAAACTACCTTATCCTCGGCGTACTTGTTGCAAACTTGAATCAGAGCCTTATACGAGGCACCGAACGTTATAAGTGGCAGACAGGTAAGGGTGAATACGAGATTCAATAAGATAAAATCGAAAAAATTATGAAAGATAAGCTGAAAATAGCCGCCGATGCCCCTTTTTTTGATATACGGGACAGTTTTGTCAAAATCATTCAGATTCATAAAAGCAACTCCTTTATTCTATATCGATTAATATATCTTAACTTAAACAGTTGGAAAAATCAACTGTTACGGGCCAACTATACAATATGCACAAAATCATTTAGAATTGTTTGTTGTTTTTATACAAATTTGCGGAAATCATTAAAAAAAGGATTGAAAACATAAAAGAGGTGTGATATAGTAAAGTTGCAATTGGAAACGTTTCCAGTTTCAAAAAAACAATTTACAAAGGAGTAAAAAAAGATGAAAAATCTAAAGAAAATCATTGCATTGACCCTTGCTTCACTGTTTGTGATCGGTATCTTTACCGCTTGCGGAAAAACCGATACCGGCGATGATGTTGAATCTGTAAAACAAATCAGGTATTTGAATTTCAAACCTGAAGTTGCAGACATCTATCAGGAAATCGCCGCAAAGTATGAGGAAGAAACCGGTGTAAAGGTTATTGTTGAAACAGCAGCAAACAATACCTACGAACAAACCTTAATGTCCAAGATGGCCACAGATGAAGCTCCCACAATTTTCCAGATTAACGGTCCGAAAGGATACCTGAACTGGAAAGATTATTGTGCAGATCTTACCGACAGCGAAATTTACAACCACCTTACCGACAAATCTCTTGCAGTAACAGTTGATGGTAAGGCTTACGGTGTTCCTTATGTTGTAGAAGGCTATGGCATTATCTATAACAAGGCTATTATGGATAAATATTTCGCCCTTGACAATAAAGCTACCAAATACACATCAATGGACGAAATCAACAACTTTGCAGCTCTTAAAGAAGTTGTAGAGGATATGCAAAAAAACAAAGACGCCCTTGGTATTGACGGCGTATTCGCAAGCACCTCTCTCAAGAGCGGTGAAGACTGGAGATGGCAGACTCATCTTGCTAACCTCCCTGTATATCAGGAGTTTAAAGCCAACAATGTTGACTTGACATCCGACGAAACAAAAACACTGAAATTTGATTATGCTGATAATTTTAAAAACATTTTTGACCTTTATATCAACAACTCAACTGTTGATTCTTCCAAACTCGGCACAAAAACCGTTAACGACTCCATGGCTGAATTTGCCCTTGAAAAATGTGCAATGGTTCAGAATGGCAACTGGGCATGGGGACAGATTTCTGAAGTTAAGGGCAACAAAGTTAAGGCTGAAAACGTGAAGTATCTTCCAATCTACACAGGTGTAGACGGCGAAGAATCACAGGGCCTTTGCATCGGTACCGAAAACTTCTTCTGTGTTAACTCCCAGGCTTCAGCCGGCGAGCAGAAGGCTGCTAAAGACTTTATCTACTGGCTGTATTCAAGTAAGACAGGTAAGGACTATGTAACCAACAAATTGGGATTCATCGCCCCGTTTGATACATTTGAAGACAACGAAAAGCCCACCGATCCTCTTGCTAAGGAAGTACTTTTATGGATGAATAAAGACGGAATCAATACAGTTCCTTGGAACTTCACACTGTTCCCATCACAGACATTCAAGGATGATTTTGGTGCTGCTCTCTTGCAGTACGCTCAGGGTACAAAGACATTCGACGAAGTAAAAGAGCTTGTTGTAAACGAATGGGCTTCCGAAAGTGCAGCGATTGAATAACAGTTAAAAACGGCGGCATTCCGTCAATTGAAAAGAACGCTCTGCTGAACGTGTAATTGGCAGAGCGTTCTGCATAAAAAACAGAAAAAACGGACTGTCAGTAAATCTGTAAATTCAAACAGATTTTATAATAAAGGCAGTTTCCGTAAAGGAAATGCAAGAAAGGTAAGTTTTTGCTTGGCAAAAATAAGGTGAATCATATGAATAAAAGCCTAAAAAAATATTTCCCTGTGTTTGTGTTGCCAACCTTAATCGCATTTATTATTGCCTTTGTCGCTCCGTTCATTATGGGTGTCGGGCTCTCATTTACAAAGTTCACGACGGTTACAAACGCACAGTTTGTAGGTCTTGACAACTATATCAAGATTTTTACCGATCCAAATCACGACTTTTTAAATGCGCTTATTTTCACAACACTTTTTACCATTGTATCAATCATCACCGTAAATATCATCGCATTTTCACTTGCCATGCTACTGACAAGAAAAATGAAAGGAACAAACTTTTTCCGCTCGGTGTTTTTCCTGCCTAATCTTATCGGAGGCATCGTGCTCGGATATATCTGGCAGCTTCTTATTAACGGTGTACTTGATATGCTTGTAAATTCAGATATTACTAAATCCTCAACTTACGGCTTTTGGGGACTTGTCATATTGAATAACTGGCAGTTGATCGGTTATATGATGGTTATATATATTGCCGGAATACAAAACATTCCGGGAGATTTAATAGAAGCGGCGGCTATTGACGGTGCTTCCAAAACAAAAACACTGTTTAAAATCACAATCCCGATGGTGATGCCTTCTATAACGATTTGTATGTTCTTAACACTGACAAACTCATTCAAGATGTTCGACCAGAACCTGGCACTTACCGGCGGTGCTCCGGGCAAGTCAACTCAGATGCTGGCTCTTGACATTTACAAAACCTTCTATGGAAGAATCGGATGGGCAGGTGTCGGACAGGCAAAAGCGGTTATCTTCTTTATTATTGTTGCCTTGATTGCTTTCTTACAGCTTAGAGCAACACGCAGTAAGGAGGTAGAACAATGACGGCAGGCGCAAAAAAAAGCACAAATATTATCATAACCGTAATCCTCTCTGCTTTAGCAGTGTTATTTATGGTTCCTATGATTTTGGTGCTCATTAACTCCTTTAAATCAAAGCTTTATATTTCCTCCGAACCGTTTGCTTTTCCAAATTCCGAAACCTTTGTTGGCTTTGAAAACTACCTAAACGGACTGAAATCATCAGGCTTTCTGGCAGCTTTCGGAAGATCACTTTTCATCACCGTAGCTTCAGTTATACTAATTGTCGTTTGTACTTCAATGACCTCATGGTACCTGATAAGAGTAAAAAACAAATTGACAAAAGGTCTTTACTATGCATTTGTTTTCAGTATGATTGTTCCGTTTCAGATGGTCATGTTTACCATGACCTATATTGTCGGAAAGCTTAATCTTAACAATGTTCTCGGAATTGTGTTTGTATATCTCGGCTTTGGTGCCGGTCTTTCGGTATTTATGCTTTCCGGCTTTGTAAAAAGCATACCGCTTGAAATTGAAGAAGCGGCAACAATCGATGGCTGTAATCCCCTTCAATGCTTCTTTAGGGTTGTGTTCCCGATATTGAAGCCAACTGCTATCACTGTTGCGATACTAAATGCGATGTGGATATGGAACGACTATCTGCTTCCGTACCTAATTCTCGGAACAGGTAACAAGACAATTCCTGTTGCTATACAAATTGCGATGCAAGGTGCCTACGGAGATACCGATATGGGTGGCTTCATGGCAATGCTTGTTCTTGCCATTATACCGATTATAGTATTTTATCTGCTTTGCCAAAAGCATATCATTAAAGGTGTTATTGCCGGTGCAGTAAAAGGATAATCTGCGATATCGGATACAGAATCAAAAATCAAAAAGGATTGATTATATGACAATTAAGGATATTGCAAAATTGTCAGGATACGCTGTCGGCACCGTGTCAAGGGTACTGAACAATCAGCCAAATGTCAGCGAAACCTCAAGAAAAGCAATTCTAGAGGTTGCCGAAAAATATAATTTTGTTCGAAACACAAATGCTCAGCATCTCAAAATGCAAGGCAGATATATTGCGATACTGGTAAAAGGTGTCTCGAACATTCTTCTTAACTCGATTCTTGAAATCATTCAAAAGAAAATCGGGGAAACAATATACACCTCTTCGGTGTATGTGCTTGATGAATATGATAACGAAGCAAAGACCGCCTTGAAAATTTATTATGAAAAGCGCCCGGCAGGGATTATATTTCTGGGTGGTAACCCTGAACGATATGAAGCCGACTTCAATCAAATTAAAGTTCCCTGTGTGCTAATTACCAATCAGGCGAATAATGTTTCAAACAAAATGTTGTCAAGTGTCGGAACGGATGACATTTCGGCGGCGCAGGAAATTGCCGAATATCTTATCGCAAACGGTCACAGAAACATCGGTGTTATCGGAGGCGATATAAACAAATCCGAGATTTCCGATCGTCGTTTTAAAGGCTTTATGAAGGCAATGAAAAAGCATGATCTGCCTTTTGATTTTGAAACCCATTATCAGACGTCAAAGTATTCTTTTGAAGGCGGTGAAAAGGCCGCCGAAGAACTGATTGAAAAATTCGGAGATATGACTGCTGTTTTTTCGATGAGTGATGTTCAGGCGATCGGTGCAATCCGAAAGCTTACCGACAGGGGTCTTCGTGTTCCGCAGGATATCTCCGTTACCGGCTTTGACGGATTGCCGCTGACACAGTATATGAACCCGAGACTAACCACAATCAGGCAGTATGAAGAACAGCTTGCAGAATGCGGAACAAACGTCTTGCTTGAAACGATCGGCAAAGCGAAACAGGAATCGTCACACATTCTAATTCCCTTTGAGCTGTTGAAGGGAGAAAGCGTTATTTCTGTTTGATGATTCAATTTTACTGAAAGGAATGAAATACATGGCATCTATTACACTGAAAAATATAACAAAAACCTATGAGGACGGAAATACGGTTATATCTGATCTTAATCTTGAGATAAAGGACAAGGAGTTTATTATTCTCGTTGGACCGTCCGGCTGTGGAAAATCAACAACACTTCGTATGATTGCCGGTCTTGAAGAAGTAACTTCCGGAGAATTGCTTATCGGAGACAAACGGGTAAACGATGATGCACCGAAGGACCGTGATATCGCAATGGTTTTCCAGTCTTATGCACTTTATCCTCATATGACAGTTTATAAAAATATGGCTTTTGCTCTTGAGCTTCGTAAAGTCAATAAAAAAGAAATTGATCGTAAGGTTAGAGAGGTCGCCAAGATTCTTGAGATTGAAGACTATCTAAACCGTAAGCCCAGAGCCCTTTCGGGAGGTCAGCGTCAGCGTGTTGCACTCGGACGTGCCATGGTTCGTGATCCGGCGGTTTTCCTACTTGACGAGCCTTTGTCGAATCTTGACGCAAAGCTTCGCACCGAGATGAGAAGTCAGATCATTCGTCTTCATCAAAAGCTGCAGACGACATTTGTATATGTTACACATGATCAGGCAGAAGCAATGACCATGGCTGACAGAATCGTAGTAATGAAAGACGGTTTTATTCAACAGGTTGATACACCGTCTGAGCTCTATGAACATCCATGTAATATGTTTGTGGCAGGCTTCATTGGCACGCCGAAAATGAATTTTGTTGATGCAGTCCTTGTTGAGAATAATCATATTTTATATTTAGAATTTTCCGGTTATACGATTTCTCTTCCGGAAAGAATGCAGAACAATGAAAAATTGAGAGGATATCTCGGAAAGAAAATTGTATTCGGAATCCGACCTGAAGATTTACATGCGAATGAAAAATATGAAAATGAAAACAAAACTAACCGCATTGATCTTCATGTTGAAATTGCTGAGATGATGGGGTCGGAGATTTATCTTTACGGCGAGCTTGGCGGAGAAAAGATTATTGCCAATGTTCCGTCAAATAAAAAAGTAGAGAACAATTCAGATGTTGCCCTTTATCTTGACACAAACCGTGTTCATATTTTTGATAAGGAAACCGAAGAATTGATTTGTGACTGATCTGTCAAAGCAGATTTATCATAACGCAGATTTTAGGAGGTGTGTTCTTGAGAACAAGCGGAGTGTTGATGCATATTTCATCGCTGCCTGGAGACAGCGGCATCGGTACTTTCGGTGAAAATGCTTACGCATTTGTTGATTTACTGTATGAAAGCGGACAGACTTATTGGCAAATACTGCCCTTATGTCCGACATCTTTCGGTGATTCTCCGTATCAAAGCTTTTCAACATTTGCCGGTAATTCTTATTTTATTGATCTAAAAACGCTTGAAAATCAGGGTTATCTAAAAGCAGATGAATATGCCGATATAAATTGGGGTTCGGATCCCCAAAGGGTTGATTACGGACTCTTGTATAGTCAGCGCCGTAAGGTTTTTAAAAAAGTACAAAAGCACTTTTTTAAGAGACTTCCGAACGATTATCATGATTTTTGCCGCGAAAATGCGTTCTGGCTTGATGATTTCGCTCTCTTTATGGCAATAAAGGACGAGCATTCGGGAAAGGCGTTTGGCGAATGGGAAAGTGACATACGGAAAAGAGAACCGAATGCCATTGCCTATTATCGTGAAAAGTGTAAAGAACAGACAGACTATTACAAAATGCTTCAGTATTTGTTCTTTGAGCAATGGAATAAATTAAAAAACTATGCCAATAATCTTGGTATCAAAATAATCGGAGATTTACCGATATATGTTGCACTTGATTCCTCCGATGTCTGGTCGGATCCAAAGGAATTTCTGTTAAATGATGAAATGCAGCCGATCGAAGTGGCAGGCTGTCCACCGGATGCTTTTTCAGAAAACGGGCAGCTTTGGGGCAATCCGCTTTATGACTGGGAATATATGAAAAACGATCACTATTCCTGGTGGGTAAAACGGATTCGCGAAGCTTTAAAATTGTATGATGTTGTCCGTATTGATCATTTCAGAGGCTTTGATTCCTATTACTGTGTAAAAGCCGGAAGCAGCACCGCCAAAGAGGGTGTATGGAGAAATGGTCCGGGAATGGACCTGTTTAATACACTTAAGGCGCAGCTTGGCAAAATTCCGATTATTGCCGAAGACCTCGGCTTTTTAACCGACAGCGTACAAAAACTGCTCAAGAGGAGTAAATTTCCCGGAATGAAAGTCTTACAATTTGCTTTTGATTCCCGTGAGGAAAGCGACTATTTGCCGCACAACTATGATAAAAACTGCGTAGTGTATACAGGTACACACGATAATGATACTGTCCTTGGCTGGCAAAAAAGCCTGCAGCGAGAAGATCTGCGCTTTGCTAAACAATATTTAAACTGTGCAAGAAACCTGAACGTTGCCATGATTCGTTGTGCTCATGCAAGCGTTGCCGACACATCGGTTATCACTATGCAGGATATTCTGGGACTCGGCGGGGAAGCCAGGATGAATACGCCGTCAACCGTCGGAGGAAACTGGCAATGGCGTGCACGCAAGGAAGATATAAACAGTGAGAATTTTAAAATGCTCCGATATTTAACAAAACTGTATTCGAGAATGAGAAAGGATTGATTGGTTATGATAGATTTAGAAGAAACGCTCGTTCTTTTCGCAAAAACCGAATATCAGAAGGAACTGAAGAATTTAAACGCAAATGAGTTGCATAATGTGGTATCTCGTGCCGTCATGGCGGAAATATCAGATCGTTGGTCGGCCTCCCGACAAAAACATAGACAGCATCGTTGTGCGTATTATTTTTCTGCTGAATTTCTGGTCGGCCGTGCGGTTTACAATAATTTGTTTTGCCTAAATCTCAGCAATGAGGTTTCATGCATTTTGAAAAAATACGGCACAAACATCAATCTGATGGAAGATATTGAGGATGCCGCTCTCGGAAACGGCGGACTTGGACGTCTTGCTGCCTGCTTTCTGGACAGTGCTGCAACGCTTAATCTGCCGCTTGACGGATACGGAATCCGCTACAAATTCGGCTTGTTTAAGCAAAGCTTTGAAAACGGATTTCAGAAAGAATTACTTGATGACTGGACCCGTTACGGTGACCCGTGGTCTGTTCGCAAGGAGGATGAAAAGGTAAAAGTTGTTTTCGGCGATGAAACCGTAATTGCTGTGCCATATGATATTCCCATAATCGGTTATGCAACGGATAATATCGGTACCTTAAGGCTTTGGCAGGCAGAAGCGGTTAATGACTTTGACTTTGAACTGTTTAACGAGCAAAAATTCGATAAATCTCTCAAAAGGAAAAACAGTGCCGAGAATATTTCCCGTGTTCTCTATCCCAATGACAGCACCAATGCCGGCAAGCTGCTCCGCTTGAAACAACAGTATTTCTTCTCGTCGGCATCTTTGCAGGATATTTTAAGAAAGTTTAAAGCCGTACATGGCAATGATTTCGGAAAGCTTTCCGAATATGTTACCATTCAACTTAACGATACTCATCCCGTCATTTCAATTCCGGAGCTTATCAGACTGCTTGAACTGGAGGGAGTCGAATTTGACGAAGCGTTGGAGACCGCCTGTGAAGTATTCAATTATACCAACCACACTATTATGCAAGAGGCCCTTGAAAAGTGGGATATGAAATTTGTAAGAAAAATATCCCCTGATGTTGCGTCGATTATCGTTCAGATCGATCGAAAATTTAAAAAAGAACTGACAGCGACCGGCTTTTCGGACGAGTTGAGACCGCAAGTTGAGATTATTCAGCACGGAACGCTTCATATGGCATATCTTGCGTGCTATTGCTCAAAATATATCAACGGGGTAGCACAAATTCATACCGAAATATTAAAAGATAACGTTTTAAAATGTTGGTATGACAGGATGCCGAAAAAGTTCCAAAACAAAACCAATGGAATTACC
>JAEEGI010017878.1_pt1 | contig 14474 bp, 15 predicted proteins | sample 8958751 | NCBI WGS metagenome assembly JAEEGI01 (sample SAMN16246545, study PRJNA631951) | gut metagenome | biome: gut microbiome; feature: rumen; material: KS-attached | host: Bos | place: Iran: Karaj | collected 2018-10
CGTCCTGCCGGAGAGCAGAATATCCTGTCCGACGGATGAAAGATTGTTGTTGTTCATTGTGCTACTCTACCCATTTCTTTGTTTCCTATTCACAGCGCCGCATTCATGATATTACAATTCAAAGGACCTCGACCTGCCTGCAGCAAGTATCGTATGGCGCTTTTCCAGGAGGATGGCCGTAGCCTCGGTTATTTGCAGAGTGCGGGACTCCATGAGTGCCGTGTCCAATGCCTCCTTGTCGAATCCTTCCAGTGCAAGCAGCATTCGCAGGCCGCCTATATCCCTTTCTCGCAGTGCCAGGGAGAGTGCTCTTTTCATATTCACACGCAGATAATCAGCATATCTCGCAAGTGCCTGTTTGCTCAGCTGCACCGGGAAGCAGAGGCGACAGTAGGCAAGTCGCAAAGCGCTGTCTTCGTCATGTTCCTGAGCGATATAACCGGGCCAGAGTGCATCATAGTCTGAAATTGTCAGGCTCTTGTTGCGGAAGACGCTGTGATAGGCATATCCCCCACCGATGATCTTAAGCTCAAAATGGTGTGCAGCGTTATTTTCTGTATATTCTTCAATATATTCGGGGAAGATAAGACGAAGAATATTTCCATCCGTTTCAAAGACAGTCACGTCCAGTTCCTGTTGCAGGCTATAAACGAGGGAAGCCAGAGCCAAGCCCTGTTGCGGACCGGTGCGCAGGAGCTCCAGGCGTGAAAAGCTGAAACAGTTCATGAAGCTTGCACTGCCAAAAGAACACAAATCATCAAAAAATCGAAGCGTATGCATTGACCGGAGATTCAAAAAGGCATAATCACCGATGCGATGAAGAAACCGCGGCAGGGTCAGTTCTGTAATATTCCTGTTGTCCCATTCCCCCGATTCCATACTGCCGAGAATACGCAGTTCCTCTCCCTCCGCAGGCGCTGCCCCTGCGGCAAGAGCCCGGTCCTTCAACCCTGTTACCGGAAGGCCGAAGAGTTCGTCCGGCAGGATGGCTTTCTTGTCACATGTCAAGGCCTGCAGGATGGTAACACCTTCATCCTCTCGGCTCACAGTGAGCCGCCAGTTTGTGAGTCCGTTGATCGTTTCCAAGGCATTTTTCTCCCGAGTGATGCTTCTTTGTTCGCCTAAAAATAGTTAAAAGAAGAGATTGTCGCTAAGATTGTACCTATTTATAGAATTTCTGTCAATGAGTTTATGAAGAACCGTTCCGTCCTCTGACTTATGTTGCAAAAGATCTTTCAACGTGCTATGATGTGAAAAAATTCTGAGAGAAGGCTGAAACCAATGGATCAGAATCTCCCGACGAGAGACCGGATCATTGTCCGGACAAGCTTGATCGGCATTGTCACAAATATATTTTTAGCTGTTTTTAAAGCCGGCGTGGGAGTTTTTTCTCATTCGATTGCAGTTATTCTGGACGCGGTTAACAATCTTTCAGATGCGCTTTCTTCTGTTATAACGATCGTCGGTACAAAGCTGGCCGGCAAAAACCCTGACAGAATGCATCCATTGGGGCACGGGCGTATTGAATATCTCAGTGCCATGATCGTTTCCGCCATCGTACTGTATGCCGGTATCACTTCTATGGTGGAGTCGGTAAAAAAGATCATACATCCGGAAAAAGCTGAATATACCACAGTCTCCCTGGCAATACTTGCCGTAGCAATTGTAGTAAAGTTGATTCTCGGGAACTATGTAAAAACACAGGGGAAAGCTGCCAATTCCGTTGCTTTGATTGCCTCCGGTTCTGATGCCACTTTTGATGCTGTCATATCCGCCTCTGTTCTGGCTTCCGCTGTTATATTTCTGCTCACAGGGATCTCCCTGGAGGCGTATGTTGGCGTGCTGATCTCATTTATTATCCTCAAGGCCGGTGTGGAAATGATGATGGAGACCGTCGATGACATCCTCGGGCACCGTGCCGATGCAGAAACAAGCCGGAAAATCAAACAAATTCTTACGGAAGAGCCCGAGGTGCACGGTGCATATGACCTGATTCTGAACAATTACGGCCCCAGCAGGAATTACGCTTCTGTCCATCTGGAACTGCCGGATACCATGACCGTTCGTGAAGTAGATGAACTGACGCACAGAATGGAAGCAAAAGTCTATCGGGAAACCGGGGTTATCATGACAGGGATCGGTGTCTATTCCTACAACACCGGAAGCGATGAAGCAGCAGCCATTCGCAACAGCATTCAGCAGCTCGTTCTGGCACATGACTGGGCATTGCAGTTTCACGGTTTTTATATTGATACCGAAAAAAAAGCAATGCATTTTGATGTGGTTATGAGCTTTGACATCGATTCTCAGAAAGGCCTGGATATCATTCAAAAAGAGGCCCAGGCCCTTTATCCGGATTACACCATCCGGATTACACCTGATGTAGATATTACGGATTAAGAAAGGTGCAGGCCTGTCAGGTCTGCACCTCTTGTATTCCGGAGTCCTATTTTGCGCGGATACACTCTGTTGCCATTTCAAACAGGTCGTTGGCTGAAAGCGCCCCGTTCATCTGGAAGAGCTGACAATGTCTGCCCCCATCCTGCCAGTACAGAATCTGCGTTTCATATTCTTCTATCTTTGTGTCAGGATCTCCGTAACCGAAGGAGAGGCTGCCTTCTGCCTGTGCTTTCTGTTCCTCCCCTGTAGGCCTGTAAGTCTCTGGCACGACCTTGTACCTGCTGCAGTGATAGTTCAGTTCCACTCCGTCAACGGTTCTGGTTTCCTGCGCAAGATTCCTGTCTGTTACTTCAGAGGTATAATGTTCCTGCTCAAAATATACTCTGTCGTCACCTTTTTCGTACAGAAAACTGAACGACCGATATTCTTCTACGGGCAGATTTTCCTCGTCCACAAACTGATTGGCTACAACAGATCCCTGTAAGAAGGCATATCCGTTTTCAAACTGCTCCAGCAGAATCGGCACAAATCCGGCATCTTTCCTGCATTGCTCTTCACTCGGCAGCGTCCGGTAGGTCGGGCTGGAAATAGACGGCCCGGAGCTGAATACGCTGGTAATCCTTCTGTTCGCCGCATATGCTCCCACTGTGAGGATCATCACTGCAGCGATTGCTGCCAGAATTGTTTTCCATCTTTGTGATTTTGTCATTTTCGATTTCCTTTCCGATGCAGAGCCGGATTGATTCAGAACCAGTTCCAGAATACACTCAGAATTCAGCACAAAAGGTGCTTCGCTGTTGTCTGGGCATCCTGTCAGCTCCCGCAACAGGTCTCTCTTCTGATTCATTGCGACACCTCCGCATCCGTCAGTATTTGTTTCAGTTTCTTTTTTCCTCTTGAAAGGCGTGTTTTTACCGTGGGCAGCTTGAAATCCATCGCACGGGCAATTTCCTTAAGAGACTCTCCATAACGATAAAATCGTACAAAGATTTCGGCATCTTCTTCTCCCAACTCTGCCACAGCATCCCATAGCAGGCTGTCGGAAGGCGAGGCCTGAACCGCTTCCAGCATATCCGTTCCCAGTTCTTCCAGTGAAAATTCCGATTTCCTCGATCGAAGACGCTTGCAGATCTGGTTACGGGCTGCTCCGGCCAGATAGCCGCGAAGCGTCCCCCTTTGAAGATCAATCCGATCTGCGTTTTTCCAGAGGCTCAAAAACACATCCGAGACGATCTCTTCTGTATCTTCTCTGCTCAGGTTGTTTCCTGCTGCCCGGAAAATGATCGTGCTCAGATAAGGTGTGTAAGTTTTGATTGCCTGCTCCAATGCCTGTTCTTCCCGGGCCTGCAAAGAGCAAAGCAATTTCATTTCTGCTGTCATGATAAATCCTTTCAGGTGAAAACGAATCAGAGCTCTTAGTCGTTTCATTGATAGATTACCGGAAAAAGTCTGAAAAGTTTCATAAGCTGAAAAAACCGGCATACACTTCAAATCTGTGCATGCCGGTTTTCAATTTTTTCGGGCGTCATCGGATGGGAATCATCTTCCCCATCACTACATAACGTGCCGTGTCATATTCGTATGTGCAGGTTGAAAGTGTAAGGACCTTATCCCCCGGTTGTATTTCCACATCCGTCTGAATTGCAGACAGCTCTCTTGCTGCATCCAGCCAGGCTTGCATTTCATCATCACTGTCAAAGGAATTATTGTAGGCATCGGAATACATATCCGTGAGAAAAGCGGCAAATATCTCTATGCGGTAGTTCATTTCCGGTGTGTTGAGATAAAAGATCGGATACTTGTCATAGTAACTCTTCTTTGCATAGTTCACAAGCCCGGCAAACATCCCGCCATCCTTCATATGATGGCCATAGATAATGCTGTTATCATTGTCAAAATCTCTTGCTGACATGGCTTCGGTGAAAAGTGTCCCATAAGAACTGTAGTTGAGGTCAATATCCCGGTGGAGATAGAAAGAATTATCCTCCGCCTGTACGACAGGATAGCTGATCACCGTGTCCGGACAGTACAGCCAGCCGCATACATCTCCATTGCGTTTGGTAAGTGCATCAAAATCGACAACGATAGGTGAGGCGGCATCATCCAGCACATACGTCCTCCTGTTGGCATTTTTCATGAATGCTTCTGCACTGGCATGATACTTTTCATTCTCTTCTTCTGTGGCTTCTTCAGTATTTTCTTCCGGATTCTCCTCCGTGTCCTTCTGAATTGCTTCCTCTGTCTGGTTTTCTGAGCTTTCTTCCTGTTTTTCCGTTTCAGAAACGGAGATCCCTATACGCAGGCAGTCCGCTTCCGTAATATCGGAAGCAGAAAATGTGAGTTGCTTCCAGGTTCCGGGAACAACAGTAATCTCTTCCGTCCAAACAGATTCTTCTTCCCCGCCTTTCAAAACAGTGTTTTCCCAGGAAAAATCCATCGCTTCTTCTGCCTGATTTTCACATTTTACAGTCACTGTCCATCCCTCGTCCGGCACAAAGGACGCATCTGCAACGGAAACCGTGCAGAACTCGTCTGAAAGCAGCACTTTATGGTTATAGTTGTTATCCGTTTTCCTGGCCGGCGCTGTATCTTCTCCTGCAACTTTTTCTGCCTCGTCCTCCGTTTCCTGCGGTTCATCGAGCAGGATGACGGCAGGTTCCTCAACTGTTTCCGCACAGGCCACAAGGGGAATTCCTGCCAACAGCAAAACGGCAATCAGCAATGCACAGAATCTTTTCATTGTTTTTCTCCTTTCCGGTTTTTGCTTTCTGTGTTGGTTTCTGCCTGCATTATAAACACTCCCTTTCTCTTCGTCAAGCGGCTTCCCTTTCGGGTCCACAAAACCGTTGCCATTCGTTCCCGCTCGTGGTAAAATATAAAGAATCCATTTTCAGGAGGCTGTATATGAGCAGAGCTGATGAGATATTTATTCAGAATTGCCGTGATATTCTGGATCACGGGACATGGGATACAGATCTTCCCGTGCGCCCCCGTTGGGAAGACGGCACACCGGCTCACACGGTAAAGCGTTTTGGTATAGTCAACCGCTATAATCTTTCGGAAGAATTCCCGATTCTTACCATCCGCAGAACCTTCTGGAAATCCGCCATTGACGAACTCCTCTGGATCTGGCAGGCAAAGAGCAACAATGTACATGATCTCCGTACGAGAGTCTGGGATGCCTGGGCAGATGAAACGGGTTCTATCGGAAAAGCATACGGTTATCAGCTTCGTGTGAAACATCATTATCCGCAGGGGGATATGGACCAGGTTGACAAGGTTATCTGGGATTTGAAAAACAATCCCTCCTCTCGCCGTATTATGACTAACATCTACAACTTTGCAGATCTCAGTGAAATGGCTCTCTATCCCTGTGCTTACTCCATGACGTTTAACGTTTGCGACGGGAAGCTTAATGCAATTCTGAACCAGCGCTCCCAGGACATGCTGGCTGCCAACAACTGGAATGTCGTGCAATATGCAGTCCTTACCATGATGTTTGCACAGATTTCCGGCTTTGAACCCGGAGAACTGTTGCACGTGATCGCTGATGCCCATATCTATGACCGGCATATACCTATGGTAGAAGAGATTCTTACCCACGAGCCTAAACCGGCACCTCATTTCCACATCGATGCTTCTGTGGACGATTTCTATGCTTTCACACGGGACAGCTTCCACCTGGATAATTATGAATACTCTGACTTCTCGGGAAAGATCCCGGTTGCCGTTTAATGGTAAAGCCAATGCTGGAAGCAATTGTTGCCGTCTATGCCGATTGGGGAATCGGCAATGGTACTACACAGCCTGTTGTTCTATCTGCTGATCGTGCACATTTCAGATCTGTCACAGGCGATGCCGCTGTTATTGTCGGCAGAAAAACCCTGGAGGATTTTCCGGGCGGAAGACCATTAAAAGGCCGCCATAACATTATAGTAACGCGGCAGGACCTTACCGTTCCCGGAGCAGAAGTTGTGCACAGCACCGAAGAAGCTCTTTCAGCTGCAGAAAAACATCCCCGTTGTCTTGTCCTCGGTGGGGCAAGCATTTTTGAGCAGTTTTTTCCTTATCTGCAAAAAATATATATCACAAAAATTGGCTGCTGTCCGGAGTCTTCAAGGTTTTTCCCGAATCTTGACGACCTTCCCGACTGGCAGTGTACAGAGAAAGGCCCGCTCCTTGAAGAAGACGGAATCCCCTACTGCTTCTGTCTTTATGAGCGCAGCGCCGGAAAAGGAGACAAATCATGTTGAAAGATGGTAAAGCATTGGAAGTCAGTTGTTATGTCCTTGGGGCGGGCGCCTTTGGCGTTTTCTTCCGATGGATGCAACTCCAGCTTGCTTATAACAGCGATGGGCTTCCGGGTAAAAGTGTTTGGAACTTTTTTGTGATCCTGCTTATTGCTGCTGGCGCAGCTGTTTTCTGGTATTTTGTCAAACGGAATGAAAAAGCAGGGTTGGTCGTTCCGGAAGATTTCTTTTCTGCCCTTTCCAACCCCGGCAAAATCCATGCCATCCTGCGTTGGTTTATCGGTTTTATCATGGTTGCCGGCAGTGCGCTGCTCTTTCTCACCTGTGAGCTGGACATGAATGCCACTTTCCTCCGTGTTCTTTCCGCGTTCGGAATAATTACCGGCATCTCTTTTCCCCTGCTTCTGATCTGTGCAAACAAACCGCATGTCTCCAAGAATGGTATGATTACGCTTCTTTCCTTTTTCCCTCTTCTGTTTTTCTCCACCTGGCTGCTCACCTCCTATAAGCAGAATTCCATTAATCCGATCGGCTGGGATTATGTGCTGGAAATACTTACCCTGATTGTAGACCTGTTTGCTTTCTTTCGTATCGCCGGTTTTGCCTATGGAGTCCCGGATGCCAAAAAAAGTATGTTCCTCTGCATGTTTGGGGCTATGCTGAATCTTATGTGCCTTGCAGATAACCGTTATCTTGCTCAGCAGATAATGTTCTTTGCTGCCTCCCTGATGCTCACCATGTATAACTGGATCATGATTGCCAATCTGGTTCCTGCTCCCAAAAAGGTTTCCTCGAAGGAGGAGTCGGATGAGGAAGAGATCGTCGAACGCCTATGAAAAAGAAACTGTCAGGGTTCCTTTTTCTGCTTTGCATATGCTTTTCGATATTCTCCGGTTACTGCTGTGCGGAAAAGGACTACAGCCCTTATGTGATAGAAGTAAAAGTTAATGCAGGAGATACCGTCAGCAATCTTTGTGACAGCCGGCGAATTGATTATTATGCCGTCAAAGATGCGCTTCTCATTGTTAACGGGTTTGCGAGCGAAGCCGGTCTCAGTGCTGTGAGCCCCGGGCAGACGATATATATCCCCCGGTCAAAGGCAGACGCCGATTCTATCCTCGCGCTCTATAACTCCACTGCATCAGCCACAATTCCCTCCTCTTATGTTGAAAAAGTAACTGTGCAGAAAGGGGATAATCTTACCAGTATCTGCAAGGATCACAATCTGACCTACAGCGTATGCCAGGAAGCGATTAAAAAGCTCAACCTCTGGTCTTCCGATTCCCGGCTCAGTTCTATTTATGTCGGGCAGGAACTGCTCCTTCCGACAAGTGATGCTGCAGCTGTCGCTATTATGGAAACAGTTTCAAATGCGGCAGCCGGTTCCGCTTCTAAAACATCCGGTGAAGATTCGTTTGAATACTACCTGATTTCTCACACCATGGCAGCAGGCGAAACCATGCAGAGTGTCTGCGGGCAGCTCGGAATTCTCTATTCAGCAGAAGTAGCCGATATGCTTAAAACCATCAACAACCTTCCCGACCCCAACAGCGCTGCAGCAGGCAAAGCATGTTTGTTCCCGTCCAAAACATCGAATAGCGCTGCGTACACTGTTTATTCACACAAGGTTATTTTCGGCGACACGATTGAGAAGCTTTGTGAGGCACATCACGTCAGGTATGCGGAGATTCGTTCACTTCTTCAGGGCCTTAACCCGGGTACTTCCCTCATTGCTTTGCGCGTCGGAGAAGAAATCCTTCTTGCGGAACCGGCGCCTGCCGCTTCTGTTTCCGTTTCGGGCACTCCGGCTCCTGCCTCTGCTTCTGTTCCTGTCTCTGTTGTTTCTTCGCCTGCTCCGGTTTCTGTCCCTGCTTCCTCTTATCCCGGATCTGCTGCTCCTTCCTCTCCATCTTATCCTGCAGCTTCAAATCCGACTTCTTCCGAAGCGATACCGGAAATAACCATCACTGTGAAATAACAGAATACTTTTCTCTGCTATCAGAAAGACAGCGAAGCTGCAACGGTTTCGCTGTCTTTTTGCATCTATTCCATAAAAATATTTCAAAATCCTGTAAGATTATTCCCTGGTTCTTTAGAATGAGGGTGAGGCGGAAAGGAAGTGACATATTTGGAAGACAGCAAAATCATCTCCCTGTTCTATGAACGCTCAGAACAGGCAATTGTTGAGCTGAGCCAGAAATACGGTGCAGCAATCAGAAAAACAGCGGCAAATATATTAAAAAGCCGGCTGGATGTGGAGGAATGCGCAAATGACACTTACCTCGGGGTTTGGAATACCATACCGCCTCAGCGTCCGAACCTTCTCGTCAGTTATGTTTGTAAAATCGCCCGCAATATAGCCGTAAACCGTTATCATGCCAATACAGCGGAAAAGCGCAACGGAAATTATGACCTTGTGCTAGATGAGTTGGAAGAGTGCCTCCCGTCGGGTTTTAACGTGGAAACAGAACTGGAAGCAAAAGAACTGACCGAAGCAATCAACCGTTTCCTCCAGACACTTGAGAAAGAGGACCGTTTTCTGTTTGTCCGCCGGTACTGGTATGCAGATTCTGTTTCGGATCTCGCCGTTTTGACAGGCATCAATCCAAACCGTATCTCTGTCCGTCTTTTCCGCGTCCGGGAAAAACTGAAAACCACTTTATTAAAGGAGGGTCTGCTTCCATGAATCGGAAACTGCTTTCAAAAGCTGTCGGGAATATTGATGACAGTTTTATTGCTGAGGCTTACCGCCCTGTAAACGATGACATCGTTGGCTCTCCGGAAAGGACCGTACATATGAAGCCAAAACGTCTTTTTACACTTGCATTCGCTGCTGCCCTGATCCTGTCTCTCGGCATAGCTGCTTATGCTGTCTGGAGTATTCATATCGCCCGGCAGCAGGAAATACGCAGTGATCTGAAGATTGACGAGAACAACGCCGAAAGCTATGTGGAGTATTCTGTGGCTGATGCACAACCGCATGGCATTGCTTTATTGTCCGCAATCAATGACGGAGAAGAACAGCGGATTTATTTAAACGTCTCTCCCGTTGCAGAGGAGGATCTGGCAGGATTTCCCGGCCTTACCCGCTTTTACTGCACAATTGAAGGCACAGAATTTGGAGGATTTGCTGCTCCTGCACTCCCGGCGGAATTATCTCTTGCCGGAGAAAAAAACATTCATACTGCCGTGCTCGAATATGCCTATGATCGAGACTCACAAACCTTAACATTGCAGTGTTACATCATGGCAGATATGCTGGAAAAAGCTGTGGCAGAACTTGGAACAGATGCATTACCGCTGCAGGTGCACATGGCCGTGGGGGAAAAGGAACCCATCTGTTTTGGAACGGTCACCTTTTCTCCGACAGAAAAACAGATTCGGGAATTCGATTTTAACCATTTCTGCTACTATGACGAAGAGTACAAGAAGGACATTGAAATCCTCGGTCTCGAACTCACACCCTTCAGTGCTGTCTGGAAGGTTTCATACCCTGAAGCAGCAGAGTTTCACACCCCCGGGGCGGATTGGGATAACTATAAAGAATGGGCCTATCTGGAAGATAAGGTCTGCACGGATTCTCTTCTCTGCTTTTCTGACGGTTCAACTTTCTCCACAGGTGGGGCTCTGGCTGTCCCTTATCAGGACGGCATTGTCAATCTCCATTGTGGATGGGGCAGTGCCATCGACATTAACGATGTGCAAAGCATTGTTCTCGGAGATCTTGTTCTCTGGGAAAACAGATAAACATTTTGGAAAAATCCTGCCGGTTGCAGATCCTGTAATCTTCCGGCAGGATTTCTCTTTTTTAAGTATCTATGTGAAGGAATAAAAATTCGTTTTATTGCAATTTTCAGTCTGTTATGGTATTTTGTTTGTAACATGAAAGATTCATGAAAGGTACATTTCTATGTCCGAATCCTCTTCTCCCTCCATGATTCGCGATCTGACCAAAGGGCCTGTTGCGGCACAGTTGCTGCGGTTTGCCATGCCGCTTTTTCTGTCGAATGCCTTGCAGGCGGTATACAACCTTGTGGATATGATTGTTGTGGGGAACTACATCGGGAAGACAGGGCTTTCCGCTGTTTCGATCGGCGGTGACATTCTGCATCTGCTGACATTTGTCGCGATGGGTTTTTCCTCTGCCGGGCAGGTTATCATTGCAAGATCAGTCGGCGCCGGCCTGTATGACGAGGTCAGGAAAACCATTGGTACAATGTTCAGTTTTTTGCTTAGCACTTCTCTGGTCATTGCGGCAGTCTGTTACGGTCTTCGTTATTCTGTATTGGATTGGCTCAACACCCCAGCTGCTTCCGCAGAATATACTATGGATTATATGGTCACCTGTATCTGCGGGCTGCTTTTCATCTATGGCTATAATATTGTCAGCGCAATTCTGCGCGGGATGGGCGACAGCAAACGGCCTTTTGTGTTTATTGCCATCGCTGCCATCCTGAATACCGTGCTGGATATTCTTTTCGTCAAATATCTTGGGCTTGCCGTTTTCGGTGCAGCTCTTGCCACCGTGATCGGACAGGGTGTCAGCTTTCTCACGGCAATCGTTTATCTGTATCGCCATAAAGAAAGCTTCGGCTTTGATTTTAAGCCTGCCTGCTTCCGGATTCGGAAAGATGCCCTTCTTCGTCTGCTGTCGTTAGGGATTCCGATGGCAATTCAGTCCGCAGCTATCAGTTTTTCAAAAATAATCCTGATGGCGTGGATCAACCTTTTTGATGTTACTTATTCTGCGCTGGCAGGCATCTACAATAAAATCAATGTCATGAGCGGGGTAATCTCTCAGTCCTTCACAACTGCAGGCAGCACTATGGTCGGGCAGAATATGGCTGCCGGCAAAAACAAGCGGGTCAATCAGGTCCTGCTGCTTGTGCTTGGGATCGGCATCGGGATTGCTGCAGCGGCATCTCTTGTCCTGTGGCGGTGGCCGGAAGGCATCTATTCTATTTTTACTTCCGACGTTGATGTGCTGGAAGTTGCCGGCGTTCTGACGCTTCCGGTTATTCTGAATTTTTTCGGAGCCGCCACCCGCAGTGGGAGTTTTTCTCTGATAAACGGATCCGGAAAGCCCAGACTTAACCTTGCTGTCGCGATTATCGATGGCGTATTTGCCCGTATCGGGCTTGCAGCGCTGCTTGGCTTTGCCCTTAAGCTGCACTGTTTTGGTTTCTGGATGGGCGATGCGCTGGCAGGCTTCATGCCGTTTCTGATCAGCGGTGTGTTTTATCTGTCCGGAAGATGGAAAACCTCGTTTGAAGAATAAAAAGTGCCAGAAGAATTCACAAACGACAAGAAAGAGAGGTATTGATGTCATTCCGATTAATTGACATGGAAAGCTATGCTCGTCGTGCACATTTTGAATACTTCAGGACATTGCAGTATCCTTATGTAGGGACAACTGTTAATGTTGATGTAACGGACCTTCTCACTTTCTGCAGAAATCGTCACCTGTCATTCTATCTGACATTTCTCCACCTCGCAGCCCTTGCAGCCGACGCTGTTCCCGAACTCCGCCAGCGGATAAGGAGTAACGGTATCATAGAATACACACAATGCCCGACGTCCCATATAGAGCTTCTGGAAAACAACTCCTATTGCTACTGTACCCTGCATCATCATATGGACTTTGAACAATATTATGCACAGGCAGAAAAGGCAAGGGCAGCTTGTAAAAGCGGAGGCATCACAGAGGACAGCGAGGTTGAGAGCATGTATTTTATTTCGACCATGCCCTGGCTTCATTATACCTCGCTGATTCAGCCCGTATCCGGTGGGGACGAATCCAATCCCAGAATAACCTGGGGGAAATACGAAGTAAACCATCAGGGGAAAATGATGATGCCTGTTTCCATCCTGGTGCACCATGCGCTGGTTGATGGCATACACATTGCTCTTTTCTATGAGAATTTAAAGAACCGTATTGCGGAATACTCCGAATAATACTAGCCACATAAAGAAAAGCCTTTGCTGAACGGACATTCATTCAGCAAAGGTTCTTTTTCTGTCTGCTTTCTTTAGCAGCTTCCTTCATTTTTCTCTTTTTTGATCGATTACTTCAAATACAGTCAGGATATTTCCATCTACCCGAAAGTGCACGTCTTTTCCCGCAAATTCCATGCCGTAGATACGCTCAGCATCGTCATGATAACGCGGGCGAGGATCGCACATCAGTACCTTCCGTAACGCTTCCCGCTTTTCTTCCGGAATCTTTTCCAGCGTTCCGTCAGCGAATTTCGCTTCCAGCGTAAATTCCGGCCTTGGGGCAAATCCGTCTCTCGCTTCCGGAATACAGTCCGAATACGGGATATACGGCTTAATGTCAAAAATCGGAGTCCCGTCCATGAGATCGGCTCCGGAGACAAGAAGCGTCAGCCCGCATCCCTTTACTGCTTCCACAGCTTCAAGCCTCACACAGGAGAGCCCCAGACTGTTCGGGCGAAACGGCGATCTCGTAGCAAATACACCCTGACGAATATTTCCGCCAAATCGCGGCGGCCTTACCGTAGGAGACCACGGTGCATCGATATTTTCCGAAAACTGCCAGATCAGCCACAAATGGGAAAACTCTTCGATCCCACGCAATGTCTCTGCCTGGCGAAATTCCGGTTCAAAAACAATTCTCCCCATCAATTCTTTCACCATCCCTGACTGGCGCGGGATCCCGAACTTTGTGCCGAAATCGCTTTCCATATGTGCAATCGGATGAAGTTCCGTTCCTGTCATAACAGTTCCTCCAGCAGCATCAGCATTTTCATAGAGATGTGGTTAACAAGCATATGAAAGAAGATGCTGCACCAAATGGAATTGGTTCTCTCATAACACCGACAGAGCAGGAAAGCTGCCGGCAGATACTGGAGTGTATAAAGCCAGTAAGAAGGATCCTCGATGGCATAACCCCAGATGTGATAAACAGAGAAAAGCACCATACTGACTGCATAGGCAGCAATACGGTTTGTTTTTCTGATTCCGTTAAAGACCGCTCCGCGAAAGAGCACTTCCTCTGTCAACGGTGCCAGAAACACGGCCATTGCCGTAACAGCCTGTGTATCCGTCTTTGCCAAGTCAAGAATGGCCTCATTGTTCAGATTCGAAACAGCACTGCTGCGTCCGATCAGCGCTTCCAAACCGCTTAGAATGCCGGATGCGCAGAGATTAAATCCCATCATCATGCAGTAGCAGAGAGCAATCTGCGCAATGCAACCCAACAGATCATCGCACAGCGGATCAAAATCTCTCCGCAAAAAGCCAAAGCAGGAGATGACGATATAGATCGCTCCGATCCCGTACACCAGCAGGTTTGCCTGGCTTTCCGTGATGATTCCCCTGTCCATCAAAAGCATGGCTAGCTTCGGCATCAGAAAAAGATGTACCGGAAGCCATAGCAAAGCGAGAATTCTCTCACGTTTTGTCATCTGACTGGTAAATGATCGAACACCCTTTTTCTCCATTATGCCCTTGCCTTTTTCTGCAGTTCACACAGAAGATTCATTGCCTCAAGCGGTGTGAGTGTATTGAGATCTGTCGCATCCAGAATACGTCTTACCTCGTCTACGCCGACATCGATAAAACTGATCTGCCCGCTCGTCTCCCGGTGTTCCGGCAGACTGCTTACTCCTTCTGTCTCCAGCTCCTTCAGATAGGCTTTTGCCTTATTCACCACCGCATCCGGTAATCCGGCCAGCTTTGCCACTTCAATGCCGTAGCTGTCATCCGCTGCACCGCGGATTATTTTCCGCAGGAAAACCAGAGTTCCTCCTTGCTTTTTCGCGGAAATATTATAATTCCTTACCCCTTCAATTTCTCCCTCGA
>JAEEGI010017885.1_pt1 | contig 14470 bp, 10 predicted proteins | sample 8958751 | NCBI WGS metagenome assembly JAEEGI01 (sample SAMN16246545, study PRJNA631951) | gut metagenome | biome: gut microbiome; feature: rumen; material: KS-attached | host: Bos | place: Iran: Karaj | collected 2018-10
CGGCGTTCAAGCCGACGCCTTCGATCGCGAAACCGCAGCACAGCGTCGATTGAGTGACAAACGAAGCCACAATTCTCACGATTCCCGGCCGCCACGACCCCTGCGTCGTGCCGCGCGCCGTCCCCTGTATCGAAGCCGCCTGCGCAATCGCGCTGATCAACCTGCTGTAACCATCACGAAGGAGGAACCACTTATGGATCTGCAAAAAAGCCGCAGCGATATATCGCAAATCGACGAACAGATCGTTTCGCTCTTTCAAAAGCGGATGGCGATCTCCAAAGAGATCGCAAAATACAAAAAAGAGAACCGACTGCCGATCTACGACCCGGAACGTGAGCGCGCCATTCTGAACCGTGTGACGGCGCTTGCAGGCGACGAGCTTGCTGATTATACAGGCGTATTGTATCAGACGATGTTCGACGTCAGCCGGTCCTATCAGCACACGGTCATCAACCGGCCCGGCAAGATCAGTGAAATGATCGAAAAAGTCGCCGCAGAAACGCCGCAGCTACGGCCTGCTCGCGCCGTCGTCGCGTGTCAGGGCGTCGAGGGCGCATATTCCCAGCACGCCTGTGACCGGATGTTCCAGTATCCGGATATCCTTTATTTCGGCTCGTTCAAGGACGTCTGCAAGGCGGTGGACTCCGGGCTTTGCCGTTACGGGATCCTGCCGCTCGAAAACAGCACCGCCGGCTCGGTCAACGAAGTCTACGACCTGATGCGCAGCTATCACTTCTATATCACGCATTCGCTGAAGCTGCATATCGAGCACCGGCTGCTCGCCCCGCGCGGCGCCGTGTTATCAGAAATCCGCGAGGTCTATTCTCATGAGCAGGCGCTCCGGCAATGCGCATCCTTTATCGAAAAAGCCGGCCTGAAAACCCATGTCTGCAAAAACACCGCAGAAGCCGCCAAGCTCGTTGCGGCGTCCGGACGGACGGATATCGCGGCGATCGGCTCCGGCGACTGCGCGGCGCTGTATGACCTTGAAGTGCTCGCGTCGGATGTTCAGAACAACCAGAACAACTACACGCGGTTCATCTGTATTTCCAAGACGCCGGAGATCTATCCCGGCGCGAAAAAGACGTCGATCCTGTTGACCCTCGCCCATAAACCCGGCTCGCTCTATCACGCGATTGCGCGGTTCGCGTCGCTCGGCCTGAACCTGACGAAGCTCGAAAGCCGCCCGATTCCCGGCAGCGACTTTGAGTTCCTGTTCTATTTCGACATCGAAGCGCCCGTCTATTCGCCCGGTCTTCGCGCGCTGATCGCCCGGCTGGAGAGAAACGGCGAAACCTTCACCTATCTCGGCACCTATACAGAGGAATGAGTATGCAGTTCGGTCTATTGGGGCGCTCGCTCGCCCATTCCCTTTCGCCGGAAATCCACGCGTTTTTCGGCGACTACCCCTACGCGCTGTACTGCCGTGAAGAAAACGAGCTGCCCGCCTTTTTCGCGGACCGTTCGATCGATGGCTTTAACGTGACGATCCCCTATAAATTCGCCGCCTACAACGCCTGTGATACGCTTTCGGAGAACGCAAAACGCATCGGCGCGGTCAACACCGTTTTACGTCAAGAGGACGGCACGCTCTTCGGCGACAACACCGACTGGTTCGGGTTTTCCTATCTTGCAAAGCGCTGCGGCGTATCGTTCGCGGGAAAAAAGGTCGTCGTGCTCGGGTCCGGCGGCGCGTCGCAGACCGTACAGGTCGTCGCAAAAGATCAGGGCGCAAAAGCAGTCGTCGTCATCAGCCGCAAAGGAGAGGACAATTACGATAATCTCTCGCGCCACTTTGACGCAGAGATCCTTGTCAACGCGACGCCGGTCGGGATGTATCCGCACAACCTGCAGTCTCCTGTGTCGCTCGACGGTTTCAACCGGCTCGAAGCGGTGCTCGACCTCATCTATAACCCGATGGAGACCGCCTTACTGCGGCAGGCAAAAGAAAAAGGCGTCGTTTGCGGCAACGGGCTTGCGATGCTCGTCGCGCAGGCGCTCCCCGCCGCAAGACTGTTTACCGGAAAAGACCTGCCCGACAGCCTGATCGAAACAACGATCGCGGCGATCGAACAGCAGCGGCGCAATCTGATCCTGATCGGGATGCCCGGCTGCGGGAAAACGACGGTCGGCAAACTGCTGTCGCAAGCGACAGGTAAAACCTTTTTTGACACCGACGCGATGGTGGAAGCGTCCGCCGGAACGACGATCCCTGCGATCTTTGCGTCACAGGGAGAGACCGCTTTCCGCGATATGGAGACAGCGGCGGTCAAAGAAGCGGGAAAACAGCTTTCCGCCGTGATCGCTACCGGCGGCGGCAGCGTCCTGCGCGAAGAAAACCGCGCCGCGCTGCAGCAAAACGGCGTCATGATCTATCTCAGAAAAGACCTCAGTCAGTTGGCGCGGGACGGCAGACCGCTCTCCAAAGACGCAGAAGCCGTACGAAAGCTATATGAAGAGAGAGAATCAATTTATGAAACCTTTGCGGATTACATCATTGACGTGGACGACGATCCGCAAATCACAACGGAAAGGGTGATTACATGCATCTCCTGATTCTCAACGGACCGAATCTCAATCTGCTTGGTCTGCGCGAGCCGGAAATTTACGGCAAAACAAGCTATGGCGGTCTGTGTGACCTGATCTGTGCGCATGCGGAAGAAGCGGGCGTCACGGTCGAGTGCAAACAATCGAACCACGAAGGTGTGCTGGTTGACTGGATTCAGGAAGCCTACGACAACGCCGACGGCATCGTGTTCAACCCCGGGGCTTATACGCACACAAGCATCGCCCTGCTCGACGCGCTCAAGGCGGTCGGTATCCCCTGTGTGGAGGTCCACATCTCGGACGTCAACGAGCGCGAACCCTTCCGTCAGATCTCCTACGTCGGACTATACGCAGAAAAGCGGATCATCGGTCAGGGCCTGAACGGATACCTTGCCGCAATGGATTATCTGATTGAAAAATATCGCTAAATCTATAATACTTACGCAAAAAAGCGCCCCCAAGGGCGCTTTTATCTATGCGGTTATATCAATTCCTTAATCCCTTAACAAACGCCTCAAGCGCCGTTCTCTCATTTTCCACTTCCTCGTCGATCACGGCGTCAACCAGACGGCGCTGCATCTGTCCGATCTCTCTGCCCTGCAGTCCGAGCTGATGCAGGTCGCTGCCGTTCAAAGCCAGCTTATTCACTGAGAAGCAGGCGTCCTTTTTGAGCACTTCATTGAGAATCGTTTCCAGCGTATCAAAATGCGCCAGACGGTCGTGATACAGCGGGTCAAGGCCCAGCGTGTCCGCACGCTGCAGGGCGATCAGATCACGCAACGCTTCTTCGCCGATCTGATTGAGCCGGCGTTTGATCATGCGCTCACTCTCTTCGATCGGCGCGTCGTGCCATTTGACAAGCAGCGGCACGCGCGCGATCGTAGCGTTGTCGTACTTCAGTTCGCGCAGGATCGCTTCCGCCGTCTTTGCGCCGCGCGGCGCGTGGCCGTAAAAATGGCCGACGCCCGCATCGTCACGGGTAAAGCACGCCGGTTTTTCACAGTCGTGCAGCAGCGCGGCCAGCCGTAGCCGGGGCACGGGCGCGATGGCCGCGGTCACACACGCCGTGTGTCCGAGCAGATCATAGCAATGGTGCTCATTATACTGCACAAAGCCTTTCATCGTTTCCAAAAACGGGAACACTTGCGAGAGCACGTCGGGATAGCACAGCAGGACATTTCTCACGTTTTCTCCGCAGAGCAGTCCGGTGCATTCGCTTTGCACCCGCTCGCGGGAAAGCCTGTCGATCAGTCCGCGCAGCTGCCGCGCCGCAGCAGCGGTCTTTGTTTCCAGCGAAAACGACAACACGGAGGAGAACCGCAGAGCGCGCAAGATTCGCAGCGCGTCCTCACGAAAACGCGTTTCGGCGTCGCCGACACAGCGCAGAACGCCGTTTTCAAGGTCCTCTTTGCCGCCGAAGAGATCGACAAGACCGCGTGTCGGATGGAGCGCCATCGCGTTGATCGTGAAATCGCGGCGCGAAAGATCGTCTTCGAGCCGCCGTGTAAAGCGCACCTCGTCCGGGTGACGCGCGTCGGTATAGGTCGTTTCGGTCCGGTAGGTCGTCACTTCGACAGGAACATGATTGACCAACACTGTCACTGTCCCGTGCTGCATGCCTGTCTTAAGAACGGGTACATCAGGAAAAGCAGCGATCACGTCTGCGGGCGTCGCGTTCGTGGTCAAATCGCTGTCATGCGGCTGCACGCCCCGCAGCAGATCGCGTACGGCGCCGCCGACAAAAAAGGCTTCAAAGCCAGAGTACTCGAGCCGTTCCAGTACGAACAGTCCTTCCTGCGGCAACATTTCCATTCAGACGCCCCCTTTCCGTTTTTACTTTTTGTATCTTGACGATTAATTTACTCTTTTTATATTATACAAAAATACAAAATTTTTGCAATAGTGGTTGAATCAAAACAAAATTTATGTTATTATAGTGAAACAGGATTTCATGAAAAAGAGGATACGGTTATGGGAAATTCAAATCGTTTGTTCCGGAAAGCGAAATTCGGCGGCTTCAATAAAGAGGACGTCATGCAGTATATCGAAACCATGAAAAAAGACTTCTTCGATTACAAGGCACAGGTCGAAGAGACAATACACGAGCTGAACGAGCGCCTCGCCTCATTTGAAGGGACGGGCGATGCGTCCGCTGAAAAGGCGGCGGTTTTCGCCGACGGCAACGCGCTTTCAATCAACGAGGCGACCGAGCATCTCAAGCAGGTCGCGGACGAGCTTTGCGACAAGATGAGCCGCCTGATCGGCAGGATCCGTGACGAGGATGTGGACGAACCCGAACCGCAGCCCGCGCCGGAAACGGAAGCGCCCGAACTGCCGCAGGATAAGGTGGAGTCACTGCTCAGTAGTCTGTTCACCGGCAAAAAGAGCGACGCGCCCGCGCCGGCCGACACGCCGAAGACGTTCGATCTGAACGACGTATTTCCCGCCTATACAAAACAAGGCTGAATCTGAAAGAACTATGAAATACCTGTCCTTTCAATTTGCGGGACAGGTATCTTTCTTCAAGAGAAAGGATGTGAAAGCTTGAATCTTCGATGGAAACGGGGCCTGCTGATTTTCTGCGCGCTTCTGCTTCTCGCCGCATTCCCCTTTGCTGCGCAGGGCGCAAGTTCGTTTGAAAAATCGCTTGCCGGCTTCCCCGAAAGCTATCGCGTCATTCTGCGCGAAGTACACGAAAAGCACCCGAACTGGGTATTCAAGCCGATGCAGACAGATCTGCGCTTTACCGACGCGGTCGACGCGGAAAGCAGCTACAACCGCTCGCTCGTCCCCGCCTCGAACAATTACAGTTATATTTTCAAGAGCCACGAGAGCAGCGATTACAACGCCGCCGGCGACTACTATATTCAAAAGGACGGCGGCTTCTGTACCGCGAACAAATACGCCGTCTCCTACTTCATGGATCCGCGCAACCATTTCACGGACGGCGGCATCTTCCAGTTTGAGGATCTGAGCTTTGATCCCACGTTCAATGTGGACGCGATCGAAGTGATTTTGTCCGGCACGTTCATGTACCAGACAAAGCCGACGTATTACACCTCCTCCGGCGCGACCAAGACGTCGGACGAAACCTACGCCGAAATGATCTACAGCGCGGGCAAGTCCTACAACATCAACCCCTGCTATCTCGCGTCCAAGATCCGCAGCGAGATCGGCTCGACGCCCTCCGGCTCCGTGACGGGACGCAACAGTACCTATCCGGGCATCTACAACTACTACAATATCGGCGCGACGGACGGCTCCGGCGCCATCACACGCGGCCTTGCCTGGGCGGCGAACAGCTCCGCCGGCACCTACCACCGCCCGTGGACAAGCCCCAAAAAAAGCATCGTCGGCGGCGCGGAGTTCCTTGCCGCGACCTATATCGCCAAAGGGCAGTTCACCGGCTATCTCCAGCGCTTCAACGTCAACCCCGACAGCAGCTACCAAGTCTATCAGCATCAGTATATGACCGCTTTGCACGGCGCGGCGGAACAGAGCTACAGTTCCTATTACACCTACCTTTCCAACGGCCTGCTCGATAACGCATTCATCTTCTCGATTCCCGTTTATGAGGATATGCAGGGCGCGAGCGACAATTCCGGTTCGCTGACCATTGAGGACGCGAAGAACCAGACCGCAACCGTCGCCCTGTCGACCAACATCAACGTCCGAAAGGGACCGTCGCAGAACTACGACAAGCTGGATCTAACCCTCGCGCCCGGCGCAAAGGTAACAATCCTCGATACGTTCTTCACCGACACGATGTATTACGACAGCATTTTGCGATATCCGAACTGGTATAAAGTCAAATTCAAGCAGGATGGTTCCACCTACACGGGCTACGTCCCCTGCGGCTTTTTGAAGATTCAGACCGCCAAATCGGTCAGCCGCGGCGATTACACGCCGAAGACGAAGGGCGGCAGAGAGCTGAAATTCCGCTACGTTTCGCTCAATCCGGATAAAGTGACTGTCGTGAACGACACGTCGCTCAATTTCAAATCGAACGGCTCCGCCGGCGTCCTCGCTTATGACTCGACGGGACGCTTTGCGATCCTGCAGTATAACATCAGCTCAAAAGGCGGCAACACGTCCACCACCGTAACGACCGAACCCACAACGAACGCGCCGCAGCCGACAACAGGCACGACAGCACCCCCGACGACACAGCCGACGACAAAACCGACGCCGGTGACAGTCGGCGTTCCGCAAAATCTGAAACAGAACGCCGGGACGGACGAGAGCGCGACGATCGCGTGGGACGCTGTTCCGAACGCGTCCGGCTATCGCGTCTATGTTTATGATACCGTGCAAAAATGCTTCCAGCCGCAACTGACGACAGCGAAGCCGAGCGGCACGGTCCAGGACCTTTCGGTCGGTAAAACCGCGCTCGTCAAGGTGAAGGCTTTTCTGGAAAAGAACGGCAAAAGCTACTGGTCTGACGCCTCTTCCGCCCTGACCGTCTATACCACGCTCGCGGCGCCTGCCGGTTTCAAGCAGTCCGGCTCCGCCACCGATTCGATCTCACTTTCATGGAAAGCGGTCAACGGCGCTTCGTATTATCAGGTGTACCGCTATGACAAGAGCAGCAACTCGTTCCAGAAGCTGCTGACGGGCGGACAGACGACCTGTACAGTCACCTCTCTTTCGACCGATACGACCTACCGTTTCAAGGTGCGCGCCGTGCGCGACCTGCCGGGCGGCCTGCTCGAAGGGAAGCTGACCGATGAATGCAAAGCGGTCACAGGTCCGGCGATCGTGAAGGGCGTCGCGCAGAAATCCACGACAAGCAGCAGCTATCTGCTTGTCTGGGACGCCGTCACAGGCGCGGCAGGTTACAAGGTCTTCTCCATCGATCCGAAGACCTACGCCTATACGCTGATCGGCAAAACAAAAAATGCCAAACTGAAAATCGCGGATCTTGAACCGGGCGAACTGACCGTCTATGTTGTTAAAGCGTATTCCAAAAAAGACGGCGGCACCTATTACGGGTCCAACAGCACGGAATATCTCGCTTCGACCTGTCCCGCAAAGGTGAAGTCAGTCGAACAGATCGAAAGCGGGCCGAGCAGTGTATCGTTCAACTGGAAAGAGGTCAACAATGCCTCCGGGTACGGCGTTTACCGCTACACCGGCTCCGGCTGGAAGAAGATTGCCACGCTGACCGAGACGAAAGCGAAGGTCGATTCCCTGCCATCCGGCAGCATCGTCAAATTCCGCGTGCGGGCGTTCATCCGCGTCAACGGTCAGGTCCTCTGGGGCGCGTATTCCGACACCTGCCCCGCGACCACGACCGGCTAATCACGATCAATCTCACAAAAAGGAGAGATATATCATATGAGCAAAGGTAAATTCTATATCACAACGGCGATCGCCTACACGTCGCGCAAACCGCACATCGGCAACAGCTACGAGATCGTCCTGACCGACGCCATTGCCCGCTATAAGCGGCTGCAGGGCTACGACGTGTTCTTCCTGACCGGTACTGACGAACACGGGCAGAAGATCGACGAATACGCCAAGGCCGCCGGCGTCAGCCCGCAGGCATACGTCGATAAGGTGGCGGGCGAGATCCGCGCGATCTGTGACCGTCTGAACACAACTTATGACAAGTTCATCCGCACAACGGACGACTATCACGAGAAGGTCGTGCAGAAGATCTTCAACAAGCTCTATGAGAAGGGCGACATCTACAAGAGCGAATATGAGGGCATGTACTGCACGCCCTGCGAATCGTTCTGGACCCCGTCGCAGCTGGTGGACGGCAAATGTCCCACCTGCGGACAGGATTGCCACCCTGCGAAGGAAGAGGCGTATTTCCTGCGCCTTTCGAAGTATCAAAAGCAGCTTGAGGACTATATTGAGCAGAACGCGGACTTCATTTATCCTGAAAGCCGCAAAAAAGAGATGCTCAACAACTTCATCAAGCCCGGTCTGCAGGATCTCTGCGTCTCGCGCACGTCGTTCAAATGGGGCATCCCCGTGACGTTCGACCCCGATCACGTGATCTATGTCTGGATCGACGCGCTGTCGAACTATATCACCGCGATCGGTTACGATCCCGACGGCAGCAGCGAGCAGTACAAGAAGTACTGGCCGGCTGACGTCCATATCATCGGCAAGGATATTGTGCGCTTCCACACGATCTACTGGCCGATCATCCTGATGGCGCTTGGCGAGCCGCTTCCGAAGCAGGTCTACGGCCACCCGTGGCTGCTCTTCGGCGAAGATAAGATGAGTAAATCCAAGGGCAACGTGATCTATGCCGACGATCTGTGCGACCTGCTCGGCGTGGACGCTGTGCGTTACTATCTGCTGGCCGAGATGCCGCACGCAAACGACGGCTCGATCTCCTACAGCACGATCATCGAACGCTTCAACAGCGATCTTGCCAACACGCTCGGCAACCTCGTCAACCGGACGATCGCGATGACGAACAAGTATTTCGACGGCGTATTGCCGGTCAACGACGTCGCGGACAACGAATTCGACCCGGCGCTCAAGCAAGCCGCGCTGGACGCGGTGCAAAAGGTCGATGAGAACATCGCGACCTACCACATCGCCGACGCGGTGGACGCTGTGATGAGCTTCGCGAAGCTTTGCAACAAGTATATCGATCAAACGATGCCGTGGTCGCTCGCGAAAGACGAAGCGCAGAAGGGCAGACTTTCCACAGTGCTCTATAATCTGACTGAAAGCATCCGCTTCCTTGCGGTGCTGCTGGCGGCGTTTATGCCGGAAACCGCGCAGAAGATCGGCGAACAGATCAACTGCGATCTTCTTTCTTATGATTCGCTCTCCTCGTTCGGCGCGTACCCGCTGAACCACAAGGTCGGCACGCCCGTTCCCCTCTTCGCGCGCATCGACGCCGAAAAGATGATGGCGGAGATTGAAGAAAAGCAGAAGGCCGCCGCTGCGAAGGAAAAGACCTTTGCCGAGATCGAAGGTATTGCGCAGATTTCGATCGACGACTTTGCAAAGGTCGATTTGCGCGTCGCCGAGATTAAGGACTGCGTCCCGGTCAAGCGCGCCAAGAAGCTCTTGCAGCTGACGCTTGACGACGGCAGCGGCAAGCCGCGCACGGTCGCATCCGGTATCGCGAAGTGGTACAAGCCGGAAGATCTGATCGGCAAGCAGGTCATCGTTGTCTCGAACCTCAAGCCCGCCGTGCTCTGCGGCGTGGAAAGCCAGGGCATGATCCTCGCGGCGGACGCCGGCGAAGACGACGTCAAAGTTGTGTTCGTCGACGGCGTGCCGAACGGCGCGAAGATTCGATGAATCTCACCGGTATCTTTGACACCCACGCGCACTACGACGACGCAGCATTCGACGCGGACCGCGACGTGCTGCTCGCCTCGCTGAAAGACAATGGCGTCAGCAGCGTCATCAACTGCGGTGTGGATCTAACGACGAGCCACACAACGCTCGATTTGGCGCACAGGTACGATTATATCTATGCCGCTGTCGGATTCCACCCGGAGGACTGCGCCGACGTGACAGACGCCGATTTCGACGCTATGCGTGTGCTGTATGACGATCCGAATGTGATCGCCGTTGGCGAGATCGGGCTGGATTACTACTGGGACACTGTTCCGAAGGATGTGCAGCTCGCCGTCTTTGAACGGCAGCTGATTCTGGCGAACGAGCTGGACCTGCCTGTCATCATCCACGACCGCGAGGCGCACGGCGACACGCTTGCCCTGCTGCAAAAACACCGTCCAAAAGGCGTTTTACACTGCTTCTCCGGCTCTGTTGAGATGATGGAAGAAGCGGTCAAGCTCGGGCTGTATATCGGCCTCGGCGGCGCGGTGACGTTCAAGAACGCGAAAAAGCCGCTGGCCGTCGCTGCGGCGGTGCCCGCAGACCGGCTGCTGCTCGAAACCGACTGTCCCTACATGGCGCCGGTTCCCTTCCGCGGCAAGCGGAATGACTCCTCGCTGATCGCGTACGTCGCGCAGGTGATTGCGCAGTTGCGAAACGCAGACGCGCAGGCGCTGGTCGACCGGTGCAGAGAAAACGCGAACCGAATATTCGGATTATAAAAAAGGCCGCCCGCGGGCGGTCTTTTTCTTTATGAGTGCAAACGTTTATTAAAAGAAATCTTTCAACAGATCCGCCATCGGATTGTTTTTCTCCTCTTTGCTTTGCGTCTGCTCCTGCTTTCTCATGTACTGCATCACGTCATATTTTCCGGCGCCGGCCTGTTCACGGCGTTTTTGGAAATCGCTGAGCTTTTCGCGGTAGCCGCAGACGCAGCAGAACATCTTTTTGTCCCCTTCTCCGCGCAGCTCCAGCTTCTTGTGACAGTCCGGACACCGGGCGTTCGTCACGGTGGAAAGGCCCTTGCGATAGCCGCATTCGCGGTCCTGACAGACGAGCATCTTGCCCTTTTTGCCGTTGACTTCGAGCATGTATTTCCCGCAGATCGGGCAGCGCTCGCGCGTGATGTTGTCATGGCGGTACTGGGCGTTACTGGCAATCACCTGTCCCACGAGGGACGTAGCATAATCGCGCATTTCGCCGATGAAGCGTTTACTGTCGGCTTTGCCCTGCGAGATCGCCTGCAACTGCTGCTCCCACTGGGCGGTCAGCGTCGCGGACTTCAGATCATTCGGGACAATGTCGATCAGCTGCTTGCCCTTCGCCGTCGGGTGGATTTCCTTGCCGACGCGCTCGATCGAAAAGTTATCAAATAACTTTTCAATGATGTCGGCGCGGGTGGCTGGCGTGCCAAGGCCGCTCGTCGTTTCGATCACGGCTTTCAGCTTGCGGTCGTCGATCTGCTTACCCGGGTGCTCCATCGCGGTGAGCAGCGTCGCTTCGGTGTAGCGCGCGGGCGGCCGCGTTTTGCCGGAGACGATCTTCGTCCCGCGCAGCTCGAGCGTTTCGCCGTTTTTCAGCGGCGGGAGCTGCTGCGTCTTGATCTCGACATCCTCTTCCTCTTCGTCAAAGCCCTGTGCGTAGTAGGCTTTCCAGCCCGCGTCGCGTACGATCTTGCCTTTGGCATAGAAGTTCTTCCCGCCAATTGTCACGGTCAGCTTGACTTCGTCGTAAACAAACGGTTTGGATAACACCGCAAGAAAACGCTTGATGACCAGCTCGTAGATCATCCGCTCCTCATGGCTCATCTTGCGAAAATCAGCGGGCTGCTCGGTCGGAATGATCGCATGGTGGTCGGTCACCTTCGCGTTATTGACGATGTACTTCGTCTGGATCGGGCTGCGGGCGAGCGCCATCGCCGCCTTCTGGAAGGGACCCTGTGCCGCGGCGCGCAGCCGTTCCGGGATCGTCGGCACGATATCGTCGGTGATGTAGCGTGAATCGGTGCGCGGATAGGTCAGCACTTTGTGGAATTCATAGAGCGACTGCATATACGACAGCGTCTGCTTGGCGGAATAACCGTAGAGCTTGTTCGCGTCGCGCTGGAGCTCCGTCAGATCGTAGGCCGCAGGCGGTGGGGTCTGTTTCGGCGTTTTTTCCAGCGCAGTGACCACCGCTTTTTGTTCCTGCAGGGACTTTGCGATGTCCTCGACAAAGGCTTTATCAGAAAAGCGGGTGTTATTCTTCCCGTCGCGGAACGTCGCCGTAAAGCCGGGAAACAGCGCCTGCAGCGTGTAATAATCCTTCGGAACAAAGGCGCGGATCTCGTTTTCTCGATCGACGATCATCGCGAGCGTCGGGGTCTGTACCCGACCGGCGGACAGAGACGCGTTGAACCGGCAGGTCAGCGCACGCGTCACGTTGAGTCCCACGAGCCAGTCTGCTTCCGCGCGGGACTGCGCCGAGGCATAGAGGTTGTCATACTGCTTCGCTGGTTTGAGATTCGCGAAACCTTCTTTAATTGCGCGGTCGGTCTGCGAGGAGATCCACAGGCGGTAGGTTGGCTTTTTCCAGTGCGCCTTTTCCATGATCCACCGGGCGACCAGTTCTCCCTCGCGCCCCGCGTCGGTCGCGATCACGAGCGAGCCGACGTCGTTTCGCGCCATCAGCTTTTGCACTGTATAGAACTGCTTTTTCGTCTGCCCGATCACAACGAGCTTCATCTTTGTCGGCAGCATCGGGAGATCCTCGAGCCGCCACTGCTTATACTTTTCGTCGTAGGCGTCGGGGTCGGCAAGCGTCACGAGATGGCCGAGCGCCCAAGTCACGACATATTGATTGCCCTCAATAAAGCCGTCCGCTTTGCGCGTCGCGCCCATCACGCGGGCGATATCCCGCGCGACGGAGGGCTTTTCGGCAAGGACCAACTGTTTCATTTCGTCTCCCCTTTCACAACGGAAAAGCTGCTTTTTCCCGGCTGCAATCGGTCCAGCATCGCTTCCACGTCGGCTTTCGAGATCTCACGGTAGGTTTCCAGCGAAGAGAACAGCTTTTCTCCCGAAAAATAGGAATCTACCAGTTGATAAGCCAGATCGTCCATATCGCTGAAATCGCGGATCTCCTGTCCGTATAAGCTCTTTCTTGTCAGATCAAAGTCTTCGTCCGAGATCCCGTTCTGCCGCAGTTCTTCAATACGTGCCAGAATCGCCGCGCGGACACGTTCGGGGTCGTTGCTTTCGCCGACAAAGGTCGGCAGAGCGAAGCCGCGTCCCGTTAAATAATACGTGTAGAACGACGGATTGATCAACCCCTGTTCCAGCAGTTCATGGTACAGCGGCGACAGCTTGCCCGCGATGATCTCAAGCAGGATATCCATACTGACGCGCTCTTTGCAGTCGCGCAGAATCGGCAGCGCGGGCTGCTTGAAGCCAAGCTCGAACTTCGGCAGTTCGACCGGCATGACCGCCTCAATGTACGGCTGTGCGACGGTCTCCGGCTCTTCGGGCACAATCTGTTCAAAGCACACCGGTTCTTCCTTTTGCAGCACTTTATCGCAGACAGAGAGCACCTGCGCTTTTGTCACGTTGCCCGCCACGGCGAGTACCATGTTGGAATGGTTGTAGAATGTCCGGTAACAGCTGTAAAGCAGCTCCGGCGTGATCTGCGCAATGGATTCAATTGTGCCTGCAATATCAATGCGGAGGGGATTCTTATGATAGATCGCCCGATAGAGATTGAAGCCAAGCGCCCAGTCCGGATTGTCCTGATACATCCGGATCTCCTGCGCGATAATGCCCTGCTCTTTTTGCACGGTCTCTTTTGTGAAATAGGGATGCTTGACGAAGTCGAGCAGGATCTCGAGGTTTTCTTCCACCCGGTCGGCGCACTGGAACAGATAGCACGTCTTGTCGAACGACGTAAAGGCGTTGGCGGAGGCGCCGGTTTTGGCAAAGCGCTCAAACGCGTCAAGTTCTTCACTTTCAAAGAGCTTGTGCTCCAGATAGTGCGCGATTCCCTCCGGCACGCAAGTGTAATCGTCTTCGCTTTCCAGCTTGAAACAGGTATCGACCGAACCATAACGCGTGCCGAACATGGCGAACGCGCCGGTGCACTGCGGCTGCTCCATCACGAGCACAGTCAGGCCGCTTTGATGTTTGATCTCATAATACTGCTCGCCGAGCAGCTCGCTGCGGATGCATTTCTCTTCCATCGCTTACGCCTCCTTCCCGCTGTCGTCGAGAATATAAACGGTGTCTTCCGAAACAAGGTTCGCCGCAAGAATGACTTCCTCCCGACTGACGCCGTCGATGGCGTCGGCGAGTTCCTCCGGCGTCTGGAAGACGGCAGACGCGCCGAACTGGCGCAGCCAGGACAGCGTGGAATAGTTGCTGTCGGTCACGGAGCGGAAGCTGTCGCGCAGATAGCGCTTCGCCTGTTCGAGCGTCTCGTCCGTAAAGTCTCCTGCGCGCACGGCGTCGAGTTCGTGCCGGATGGCGTCCAGCGCTTTTTCGGCGTTCTCCGGCTCGATCCCGCTTTCCACAATCAGCAACCCCTTGTGGCGCACCAGCCGCGCGCTGCAGTAATAGCAAAGGCTCATCTTTTC
>JAEEGI010017888.1_pt1 | contig 14469 bp, 2 predicted proteins | sample 8958751 | NCBI WGS metagenome assembly JAEEGI01 (sample SAMN16246545, study PRJNA631951) | gut metagenome | biome: gut microbiome; feature: rumen; material: KS-attached | host: Bos | place: Iran: Karaj | collected 2018-10
CCCCAATCCCCATTTATTTAATATATTTATTTAATTAATTCATTAAAATTAATTATTTTTTTTTATATTTTTTGAATTCATTTTTTAATTTAATTATTTTTTATATTATCAAATTAATTATTTTCAGAAAGAAGAAAAAATGATTATTTTAATTAATAATTGTAATTGCAAAATTAATATTAGATAAAGATATTTAAAAAACAAAAACGAAAATTAGAATTTATAAAAGAACTTTAGATCACAAGGAATAAAGTCCTAATTAAAATTAAATTTTTAATTTAAAATTCAACCATATATATTTAAATATAATAAAATAAATAAATATTTACTTTTATTTATGGAAAATAGGTAAAGGAAATTGAGAAAGTTATAGAATTAAGGATAATAGGATTAGACAATAAGAGAAAATAATTATTAAGAAACAATTTTTTATTTAAACAAATCTTAAGTCCTATAATTGTTATACCCAATTTATTTTTTTAATATCTCTGTTGTACTTTTTATATATTTCATAATTATTATCATTTAGAATATATATTTATCTAACTCAGAATTTTAAATAAAATAATGGGACTCATTTGTTCAAAATTATGTCCAAAAAAAATTGGTGCTCAAGAAGTACCTTTATTAGATTTAGATTTATCTGAGAATCTTATTGAAGAAACTCTTCCTGAATCGGTTAAGAATAAAATAAAAGAAATTTTAGAAGAAAACGAAAAAAATGAAGAATTTATTTCTAGTATTAATGTTGAAAAAGAAATTACAAAATTAGAAGAAGTAATAAGCACTAAAATAGATAAAGATGATTTGAAAGTTGTTCAATTAAATAATCCAAAGAAAGAAGAGGAGAGAAAAAAAGAAATTGAAAAAATTCAGGATGCATTTCTAAATTTAGATATGAACCAACAAGATTATATAGAAAGTGTATCATGCTTAGGAAGTACAGTCAAAAATTCAATAATATATCAAACATATCATCATCCAGAAAAATTCGTAAAAATAGAAGAAGCTGAAAAAAAAAATGAAGGAACAACATTATTTGTAGAAGCTGCTCTAGCAAATTTATTAGGGAATAATGATATTACATGTGCAATAGAAAAAGATACTACAGATGAAAAAAGTGCAAGGATAAATCTTCAACTTATTAGCAGTGGTGAAATTTTCAGAAAAAAAATCACTGTTTCTTTTGAATATGGAAAAGAAGAAAATGCAAAAATATTATCTTGTGAAAATGAAAAAGAAAAATATATTTCTCAAAAAAAAAAGGAATATTCTCTTGTTTTCAATTGCCCAGAAGATCAAATAATAATTTCAAATTTAAGAAGTGGTTCTGTTAAATATGATTTTATGATTAAAGGAAGAGAACCAACAGATTATGAATTAGAAAAAATTGCAAAAGAAAGAAAAGCGAAAGATATAAAAATAAAAAATTTAATTGAAGGTTGTGGCATAACTCCTAAAATGTTTGACCCAAGAGGAGACAATAAAGATGGTGGATGGGGAATTGGAGAGAAAAGAGGGCCACCAAACTATTTAAAAGTTTATGATCCACCTATAGGTTATGTTGGTTATGGTTTAAAGGTATCAAAACAATACGATAATGGAGATGATACTTGGTTGGGATATCAACATAAAGTTGGAGAATGGTATATTGCATACCATGGAACTGGAATGGATGCTGCGAATGCAATTATTGGTCAAGGATTTAAGGCTAACTATAATGATAGTAGTCAGGTTCACAGAAATGCAAAAAATATCAATCCTTTATCAAAAGCACAATATGATATTTGTGGAAAAGGAGTTTATTGTTCACCTGTTATTAAAGAAACTGAATGTTATGGATCTGGTATTAAAATAAATGGGACAAATTTTTATTTAACTTTTATGTGTAGGGTTAATCCATATTATGTAAGAATATCAGGAAATAGACCAAATTATTGGGTGGTATCTGGAGATAGTTTGACTGATGTAAATTCTAAAAAATATGATTCTGAGATTAGGCCTTATCGTATTTTATTGAAAAGAAAATAAAAGTTATTTTTCAATTTATTTTCATATGATTTAATTATTTTTTATTTGATAAATCAATAGTTATATTCCTTTCATTATCATTTTTTAATATTCTCTGGTTCAAAGTAAAATTTCATTTAAAATTAAATTAACAAATTTATTTTTAAAATTAAGATTTTAAAATATTTCCAATATTATTATAATATGTATTAATCATTTTTTGAATTAAATTGTTTATTGAATCTAATTTCATTTTAATGTTTATCTTTTTGATTTTTTCATGGTTTTTATTTTTTTTTAAATTTATTTTAATTATAATCTTCTTTATCCAAAATTTGTTTCTGAAATAAATTTATTTTATTTTTTTTTTAAAAATTTTAATTTTTAATGAAAAATTTTTGAATTAGTATTCTTCTATGATTTTATTTTTACAAATTATGAATTAATATATTTTTTTGATAAAATAATATTTAAATTAATATAATAATGAATGTTCACTTTAATTTTTCATTAACAATTATAATTTCATATTTTTTTTATATTTCATCAAAAGTTATTCCAGGAGATTATTTATCTTATGACAGTAATTTTCTTGATGAAAACACAAATGAGTTTGAAAAATATCATTATATCATTGACGCAAGAGCTGCTAATAATGGATATATAGATGAATATTCAGGAGTTTATTATACTACATTATACTGTGTTTATTATAGTACCTATTATAACACCGGTGGCAGGTCAAGTATTATAAATAATATAGATGATTCGTATAAAAAAAAAACAAGACTTCTTGGTTTAATCAGCTATGGATGTGGCAGTTCATCACAAAGTTACTATTATTATAATAATTTTCCAATTTTTATTAAAAGACAAGATACTAATGTAAGTTATAGTGCAATATTTAGAGTGGCTAATACTTTTAAATATGAATTAAATTTTAGTTTAGGAGCATGTAATGGTACATCATACAGTTCAAGTTCCTGTGCAGTAAGAACTGGTCTTCATGTTCCACCAAAAGGGTTTCTTAAATATCATATAAAATGGGATGAATATAATATATATTTTAAAGTAGAAGGTGAATCAGGGTTCTATCACAGAGATCAAAGAATAACAAATACAGCTTTCATTGTTTTATATACTTCAGACCCTTATCCAGATAAAGCTCCAATTCCAGTAATGTATATAACAAGTGTTTTACTTCGAGCAGAAATGTTCAAATATAAATTAACAATATCAGGAGATCGAATGAATTTCTGTTATAATTATGCTTGTTTATCAACTACCTATACTTATGCTTGTAGTTTAAACTCTGGTTCGGATGCTACATATTGTTATTATTCATATTATAGAGAAACTTGTGATTTAAGAGGCTGTGTCCCAGGAGCTTATTGTGACTCAACTAATAATTTATATTTGTGTAGAGAATGTGATGTAAGATGTCGAACTTGTGTAAATACTGAACCTACTGGATGTATGTCTTGCCATAATACTGCAGTGGCTCCTCAATGGTATTCTTACAGTCAAAATACTGGGAAACTTACTTGTATTCATGAATATATTGCTTTAAATAATTTTAACACTTTCGAAGTCCAAATTCCTTTGTTACTTAATTATAGAGGAACTATTGAATTTTGGGTTTTTATTGTTAATCCACAAAAATTAACAGATGCTAGTTTGAAACCTTCTTATTCTTCTTTTATTTTAAAGAATTTTTTTACCCTTTTTCTCAAAAGAAATGAACTAGATATTTCTAATGTTGATATTACTTTGATTCCTTTTGAAAATATATATCCTTTTAACAAAAATATAATTAATGATGATACATTCATTAAATATTATGCATCAAGGTATATTCATTATCAACAAGTTTCAAAAACTTTTTCTGGAATTACTTCAAGATGGTTTTTTGTTAGAGCAGGTTTTAGTTATACTCATAAAAAAATATATGTTAATGATCATGAAAGCAAAATAGATTATCCTAGATTTTATGTTGATGATACTACAACATATCAATCTTTCATGAGAACATTTTTCAGAAAAAATGAAAAAGGAATTTTAAGAGTTCAAGGTTTTGAATATATAGGAACTGATCTTTATATAAGGAATTTTAATTGTTATTCAGATTATATAAACTTTTATATTAATTCTCCTAATTATTACAATATGCACACTGTAGATATACTTTATGTTCCAGCTTTACTTTTTGTGATTCCATTTAATGACATTGAGATCAGTTCAAGTTCATCAAGTTCTACATTTAAAATGTATGACTATAGTAATCAATTCTCCAATACAGGTAGCAATCAAGTAATAACATCAACAGTTACATTTCAATTCATTCCTACCAATTTAGCACCTTCTAAAAATTTCAGAAGAATAAAATTTTTAAATGGAGGTGAAAATAAATATTATACAACAACAGATTTATCAACTACATCAAGTTTAAGATGTGCCACAACAGGATTAAAATATTGTTATGAAGACAATTTACCTTATGGATGTCAATTTTACTATAATTTATTTTTATACATTGATTATACAACAATAACGAATTACCCAGTTGAAGAAGAAGAAGAAGAGCAAGAAGAAGAACAACAAGAAGAATCAGGAGAAGAAGAAGAAGAAGAACAAGAAGAACAAGTAAAAGAAGAATGGATTCCAGAATATTTAACAGAACCAAAATGTACGAATGAATGTCGATATCCAAATTTAGATGGTACAGGTTATGTAGAATATATGAGATTACCAAGTATAAAAATTAATAAAAATACTAATAAACCTATTTCAACTCATTTATGTAATTATCGTTGTGATGAAAAAGTTGCTTTTTGTCCTTATAAAGCAGATACAAGTTCTGGTGATTCTATAAGTTATATGCAAAGATTTCAATGTAAGAGTGGTTACACAACTTTGTTTTATCAATGCTTAGATGAAAATGAATATAATGTTGAACATAGTGCTTTGCAATTTTCTGGAACTTATAGAACTAAATCAATATATTTTCCTTTAATAAAAGATGGTGAAACTCCAATATCAAATTATATGGTTGAAATGTGGTTTCATCCTGATTTATTAACACAACCTAATCCTCCTTTATATAAGCAATTTATTTTCATGTCAGATACATCTCAAATTTATTTTGATTATGAAATGCAACAATATGTTTTGAAAACACTAACAAATGGATTTTATTCAATTAATGAATTAGGATTTAATATATATTATTATGGATGGAATCACTTAATTTTAATATCAAAACCTAAAATTGTTAATGCAGCAAGATATACAGAATTTAATGTTTCAGTAGCTAATTCTTTCTCAAATGTAGATTTAGTTGCTGGAATAAATACAATAAGTAAAATTTGTTTTTGTAACATTGATGAAAATTGTTGTGGTACTGAATCAAATGCTTTATGGTTTGATATGTTCATTAAAGATATTAAATTATGGGATGCGAGATTCGTTGGTCCTTTCACTTTATTTGATTTTGGTAAATTTAATTATGTAATTCCTGGAGGATTACTTCATTGGTATAAATTAGATATTCAACATTTGAATAATGATGTAATTAAATGTAAAGTAGATGATACTTATCAAGCAACTTTCCCTTTTGATAATTACTTTTTAAATCCTTATAATGACCAAAATTTCAATTATGGTATGAATTATAATTGGAATGATTTTCATTATCCTAAATTTATAATAGGTACTTTAATTAATACTGAAAAAAATATTGTTAATATAACTACAAAAGGAGAATGTAATGAAGGTTGTTCGCAGTGTTTTGGAGACTCTAAACATAATTGCTTTAATTGTCAAGAAAATTATGCTTTGAATGGAGCTTCTTGTATATTAAATAGTCAATATGATGCTTATTTTTATTATATTAATCCACTTCATGAATCAGATGATCCAAGTGATAATAATGATGAATTTGAATTAGATTTCTCTAGTTTAGATTTAGACACTCATGCTGGATTAACTATATTTTTTTATTTGAAATTATATGGTTTCACAATTGAACAAACTAATAATTATAAAACAACAGGAAATCCTATTTTTGATATTATTTATTTCACAAAAGATAAATCATTTAAATTATCATATGATGCAGATGAAGAGTCATTAAAATTAATAATTAATAATGAAGTTCAATTTAAATTTAAAGATTTTTCCAAAAAATTAGCACAATGGATTCCAATATCAATATCTGCTTTCAGAGCTTTAGATGTAACATTACAAAAGCATTTCGCATCAATGACAGTAGACACATCACCATTAGAATATCATTATTCAGATTTCTCAGTTAAAGAATATAAAAAATTTAATTTCCAAACTTTTATTTTTTGTAAAACAATGATAGGTCATGTCACTGATGTTACATTATATAAATCTTTCATAATAAATGCAATGGGATATGCAACTCATAAAGATAATCCAGAAAGTCTTTTTACTGATATAAACATTAATCCAAATAGTTTAGATTTAATATTAGGAACTTTCCCTTTGAAATTTAAAAGAACTCCAGAAAAAATTTATGATTCAAAAGGAAATATTACTGGAGTATCTTCATGGCCTCACACAACAGTTGATTGTTTAGAGAATACATTATATCTTGAAAATGCTAATATGAATATAAGATCAAGAGTAAAATGTGCTGAAGATTACATAACTTATACAGATCAAAACTGCAATGATAATGAATTTGTTAAATTTAATACTCAAAATTTACCTCCAAGTTGCGTTGCTGATGTTTCTAAATGTTCTGGTATTACTCAAGTATTACTTCAAACCGCTAATTGTGAATATTTTTATTCAACATGTGACAATTGGTCTGTTAACAGTATAAAAAATTTAATATTTCTTTATGAAAAAAGCTCTTCTTTATATTATATTATATGTGGTAGTGCAAATGGATTAGATATTGCAAGATATAAACAAAATTCAGTCCCAAATATACTTTCTCCTACAGAACAATTCAAAATGGAATTTTGGTTTTTATCTCAAAGCTACGTAGATAATAATTTCAGAGAAATAGTAATCGATTGGGAAGGTCATATTAAAATAACAGCAAATTATGATCCTGTACAAAGAAAATATAAAGCCAAATGTAATGGATTAAATTCAGTTAATAATGAAGTATCATTTTCATATTCATCAACATTGACAAAAGACAATAAATGGAGATATGTAGTTTGTGGAGTTGATATTCCAAACAATGAACAATATATAACAAATTTACAAAAAGAAAACCAAGGAGCAGATTATAGAAAAAATTTAGTCGATATTAACGTTCCAACATCAGATTTAACAACTTTAACAATAAGTGAAAATTCTCCAACTAATTTTGGAGTGACATATATAAAAGAATTAAGATTATGGAATTGTTATGATTGTTCCTCAGATAGAGCTTTTGTTTTTTTTAACAGAGATGATCCATTTTTCGAAAAAGTTCTTCATTATTTCAAATTTGAAGACCCAGCAGGTTTACTTAAAGATTATAGAAATAATATTTATGTTGGAGATGATAATGTTCAAGTTCAATTTGAAACTAAAGATGATTTTAATGGTTATGGTTTATTACTTTCTATTCCAGATGCTCCTAATTGTAATGAAGGAGGTTCATTATATTATTCAATTAAAATTTCTGATGGATGTGATATTTTCTTTAATTTTAATAAATTTAAAGAAGATGTTGTTTTCCCAAATATTCCTGCTTCCAGAAGTAATAGATACACAATGGAATTTTGGTTTTATGTTGAAAGTCCTGATAATTTTTTAAAAGGATTTAATATTATTTACGAAGATCATATTGCTATTTCAACTTATGCTAAAGAATTAACTGATACTGATATTACTGTTTATTGTTTCCCTCAAGCTTATAGAAATAATCCTTGGAATTATTTTGGAGAAGATATTTTAAAAAAATTTAATGTTGCTCAAAATAAAGTGAGTTATACATATGTTGATGCTTATTCTAAATGGAATTATGTAAGATGTGCTTATTCATATGATACTCAAAAATATTATATTAATAATGAACCTGAGCAAAATGTAGAAGGAGAAATTTTCTTTTCAATTCCAAATAATAAACAAAATGAAAAAAGTTTCAAAATGTTTATGAAAAATTTAGTGAGAATCATAATGAACACATCTCGAGATAATTTTGTTAGAATTTTTTACCAATCTCTTAACGTATACCGTGAATATATGCCTCAAGAAATAGAAACAAAATATATGAAAATGTCAGAATATATGGTTTCAATATCTAAAAATTATTATTACCCTCTTTTATTCTCTGTAGATTTCCCAAAAGATTATAATATAATGATAAACGTACTTTATTATCATATAACAGACTATGACTGGATTCCAACAACAGAACAAGTTCTCTTAGATTTCATGTCAGGAGTATATGACCATTCATACACAACTTATCCAATTTATGATCCATTTTTACAATGTGGAATAGGGAAAATATATAAATTAGATTCTGATGGAATTCCATATTGTGATTATATAAGTGTTCCTGATAATTGCAATAATGAAAATATATTTTGTTTAGATAATAATAAATTATTTTGGTGTCCTAAAAATCACTATTTAAATGTTCAAAGTTTAACATGTAACGAAGATTGTCCTGCAGGATACACAAGGCCTCCTGATATTGTTGATGGATATGGAATGTGTAGTATAAAGGCAAGTGATTTACATTATAATACTTTTCCAAATACTAAAAGTGATTTGGCAATGGGACAATATGAAGAAAAATTTAGTTGTGATACTGGATATACTTTAGTTAATTATCATTGTGTTAGAACAACATCAAATAGTGCTATTTATTTTAGTAGTAAATATTATTTCACAAATACAATTGCATCTTTTAATACATTTTTGATTAAAAATTATTATGTTGATTTCTGGATTATGTTTGATATGACTGAAACATATCGTTACTCAACAGAAACTCTTGAATCAGATACTAATAGATATCATATTTTTATAGCTTTTCCACATATAATAACAAGATATAATAGATATATTCAATACACAAATGGTTATGTTGTAAATCAAATAACAAATGTAACTACAATAGATAGATTATTATATAAATGGAATCATTTTATAATCGAAAATTTCGTTGTTGAAGGAGAAAATTTAGCATCATCCTATAAACAAGTTAGTATATATATAAATAATGATTATGAAAATCCAGCAATGTCACTTCAAATAAAAAATAATAATGACTTTTCCTTATGTCAAATTGCTTTTTGTAGTGGAACAAATGATAAATGGGCAACATGTGTTTTAGGTTTAAATTCAGGAAATTATAGAGTATATCAAGATATAATTTGGGAAGATGCATATTATAAACAAATTTCAGTTTGGAATGCAGAATCAACTGGAATTAATTCAATAAATACTTTTGGAACTCCTTTAAATAATGAACTTACAATGAATGTTATAGCATATTATCCTTTCAATGTTGAATCAATTAAAAATGGAAGAATTGAATCACAATTACTTTATAATGGAAATAATGTTGATTTTACTTTTGTTTACAACACTGAAGTTGAATATGATCATTCATCTCAAATTAATTGGGTAAATAATTTCGATGTTACTGTACCAAATAAATATATTTCTTCAATTGATAATAGTGGTTATGAAAATAAAGATAAAACCCCTTATTTTAGTTTAACTTCAAATTCCTATAATATAGATACATGTTCTAATTTCTGTTATAAATGTTTTACAGAAGGATCTAATTCTTGTATTAATTGTCAAGGAGGTTATTTATTAGAAGGTAAAAAATGTATAAGTCCAACTAATTATTATTTTAAAACTCCAGTTGATAATAGTAATACAGATCCAATACAAATCAATTTTGATTTTTCATCATATTCTGAAATCACAATAATGTTTTATATGAAATTTATGGGAACAGTAAATATTAGAGATGGAGTAATTCCTTTAGTATATTTCTATAATACTGATAATTACTTTGCTTGGGATAATGATATTAATAAATTTACTATTATATATAAGAAAAATGATGAAGATGTTATTTTATATAAATATAAAAATAGTAGAGTTGCTATTGGAAAATGGACTTTATTTTCTATTTCAATTTATAATTCACAATCTCCAGGAATTTTTCCAAATATGATTCAATTTATGGTTGATGATATTACCCAACCTGCAGAAATTAATATAGAAACATTAAAAAAAGAAACTATATTATATAATAAAATTTCAATATCAAATATAGTCAGTGCTTTATATTATGATTTAAGAATATATAATAAATTCTTTATAGGAGCTTATGCTTTAGCACAAGATTATGAAGCAAATACAGAACCTCATTTAACTTATTTAAAAAAAAGATTAAAATTCAATTCTATAGATTTTGGATTTGATTGTTTATCTGTTTCTGAAGTTAATGTTACTTTAGGAACAACAGCTTATTGTATAGGTGATGTTAATTTATATGATGATACAAATAATATTTGTAATGGAGATTCTACTAATGATAAATTTAGAATTATAAATTATATTACTCAAACAATAACTTGTGAAGCATGTAATACTTATTGTAAAAGTAAATGTTACTCAAATGATATTCAAGGTTGTTTATGTTCTTATGATACAGAACAATATTTATTAAGATATATTGAATCAGCAAATATTGATGATAACCAAAAAATGTATTATTGTCAGAAACCAGAAGGCTTAAATTTAAATGAATATAACAATATAAAATTAAATAATATAAAAATAGGAGATTCAATGTCTTATCAAATTGAATTTTGGACTTATATATATTCATATATAAAAAATGATAATTTCAGAGGAGGAAAAATTGAATGGACTCATTTCACAAGAATTGAGATTAGTCTTAATTCCCAAGATGATTCATATATTGATATAATATGTTATCCTTATTCAGATGAATTAAGATATGAAATTAAAGAAGAAAAAAAATATAAATTTAATGAATGGATTTTTATAAGATGTATTGTTGATAAAGATAATTTAGTTTTAACTTTAAATGATAAAACATCTAGCATCACAACTGAAATTGTAAATGATCTAAATCGTAAACAACCAACTTCAGGCACAACTAATTTAATTATGCAAGATTATTATACAAATAAAGCATATGGTTTATTTATAATAAGAGAATTGAGAATATGGGATACAAAAACAACTTTATTTTATGATACTGCAAGAGTGAATTTAGCAATTGATGATACTTATCCTAATTTAGCACATTACTTTAAAAATTTCTATGAAGACAATTTAAATAGAAAATATATATTTGATGATAAAAATCAAATTAAGATTGATTTAAATGATACTTTAATTTCACCTTATCCTTATTCTTTCGTTCCAGAAAATTATATCGAATTAGTTTTATGTTCTGAAGGAGAAACATATAAATTAAATGATATAACAAATGTATATGAATGTGCATTATATGAATCAGATGATATTGTCAAAAGTTTACAACATGATAATTCAATTTTAAGTCCACAAGATTTAAATTCAAAAACTTCTTTAATATTAGATATGGCAATTAATGGTTATTCAAATTTATATTCATTAAACAATATTCTTTTCACTGAAGTAAATACAAATGAAAACGGGGAATACGAATATACAGACCCAGAAATTTCCACTACTTTTTGTAGTAATAATGGTTATATAAGAATAGTAGATCATACTCCTACTTGTTATTGTTATGGAGATTATGTTGGAAAATATTGTCAATTAGATGTTAAAGATTATGCGAATATCAATGAAGTTTATAATATTTTCTTAACTAAAGCCAAAGATACTTTTAATAAATATAAAGATAATGCTCTTGGAGTAAAAAAAATAAAATCAGCTTTATCAAATATATTAAAAGGAATTGAATATTTTTCACATGAAAGCTCAATTATTACTGATTTTGTAGATTGGTTTTCAACATCTCTAATTTACAAAGTAGATGAATGTGATATTGATTATATTCAATTAGTAGATCAATTATTTTCAGTGAATATAGATTTAACAAATTATTATAAAGTAGGTAATATGGTAAATGGAAAAGGAACAACAAGAAATTCTCAATTATCATTTGCTCAACAATCAATAGTAAATACTAATTCAATTCAATTAAAAAGAATGATAGAATATTTAACTTCATTATGTTTCCTTTCATGTGTTGATAATCAATGGAATTACAACTCAAAAAATTTAGAAATCAATTTAATTCAAGTAACTAATAATTTAAATATAGATTCTTTTATAAAAGAAAAAAAAGAAAATTTATATTTACCGTATTTCCAAATAGGAAATTGTTTAAATGAAGTAAAAAAATCAACATCAGGAACATTAAATCTACAATTTATAACATGGTATTATTCTCCTTATTATTATAATCCAGATTTACATTGGAATTACACATCTCATTATTTAGGAGTGAAAATATATAATGATGAATTAAGTGAAGTTCCAATTAATTCATGTTCAGATTCAAATAAAATAGAATTTTACCTTACTTTATTTAATCCTTTCATGGTAGAAATTTTAAATAATCACAGATGGCATTTTTATGCTGAAAATATGTATCCTTCTGATGCTCCTATTTTTAGTAATCCTAAATATATAGATTCAAAAGGAAATATTGATCATTCTACAAGAGAAGAAAGAATTAAAAAATATTATTATGAATATATTTTAGAATTTAATACTTTAAATGCTAAAGATTTATCTTATTCTTCTGATGGTTTAACTTATGAAGGAATTTTAGATAATAATTATTTAAAAGGATCTTCTAATCATTTAAGTGAATTTATACTTAATTATGTTTATAATCCTTATCCAACAAAAGAAGATGGAAGATTATTTTTTTTAACCAGATTTAACTTATATAAAAATGGGAAAAATTATAAAGGAAATTATGGTTTCTATTTACTTTTATTTATTTTAATATTATATTTTGTCAATTTTTTCTTTTGTAAATTTAGAAATATAAAAAAATTAAGTGAATTAGAAAATGTAAGATATAAATTCATTAATTTATTCCTTTTACTTTATGTTTATCCTTATGGAACTGTAGAAAGTGATTTTGTGGTTGACAAAGAAACAGGAAATAAAATATATAATGAAGAATATGAAAATTTAGATTCAAAAACTTTAAGTCAACAAGAAAAATTAGATATTATAAGTGTTAATAAATTAAAAGGAAAAAAAGGAAAAAAAAAAGATAGAAAATTAACATTAAATAAAAATTATAATATAAATTTAGGAGATGTTAAAAGTAAAAAATTATATGATAATTATTTTGGTCAAATGAAAAATGAACAAGATGATTTATCTCAAAGTTTAGAAACAAAAGAACAATTTAAAACAAAATTTACAGAAAATGAAAGTCAAGATATAAAATTATCAAAATCTGAAAAAAAGAAAAAAAAAAAAAGAGAGAATTTATATGCAAAAGAAGAAGATATAAAAAAAAATAAAATTTCAGAAAAAAGTCCAGAAAATTTTATACATAATTTATTTATATCAAATGAAAATCAAAGAACAAAGCAATTGATTTTTTTAAAAATATCTCCTTTGACTTTTTTTTTAACTAATTTTTTAAATAGAAATATTTTTTTTAATACTTGGAAAAGTAATGCAACATATACTGCAATTTCAAAATCATTATTTCTTCCTTTATATTTACAATTAATGCTTTTTATAAATACATTTATTTATGTTTTTGAGAAAGATGAATTTTCAATTAGTAAATATTTAAGAGTTCATTTAATTAAATTTATTCTTTTTATTCTTTTATCTGTTATTTTGTCAAATTGTTATTTTTATGTTAAAGCTTGGTTTTATAATATTGGAAATGTACAAACAAGAAATTTATTATATAATTTTGAAACTGATAAAAAAGCTTTTGATAAAGATTATAGGAAAATTTTAAAAAAAATTAAAATTGTTTCTCTTGTTGAAACTATTTTATTTTTTGCTTTTTGGCTTTTAAATTTCTTTTTTGCTTTTGGATTTTGTTCTGTATATTTTAAACAAGCAAAAATTATGTTTTTAAGTTTTGTTATTGGAATTGGTTTGGATTTCTTTTTAGATGTTCTTATTGAAATTATTATTATGATTTTATATATTTTAAGGGAAAATCCTTTATTTGTAATTATATTAGATAAAGTTAATAGAATGAGAAGTTATAAAATGTTATCTCCTTAAAGTTTATAAGTAAATAAATATTTTGTTTTCTTAATTTTTAAATTTAAATATTTATATATTATTATTAATATTATTATTTATCAATTTATATTCATATTATTTTTTTGACTTTACAAATGGGGATTGGGGATTGGGGATTGGGGATTGGGCCCAATCCCCAAGCCCCAAACCCAAATACCAACTCCCCAATAAAATATTATGTTTTTAATTATATCA
>JAEEGI010017889.1_pt1 | contig 14469 bp, 9 predicted proteins | sample 8958751 | NCBI WGS metagenome assembly JAEEGI01 (sample SAMN16246545, study PRJNA631951) | gut metagenome | biome: gut microbiome; feature: rumen; material: KS-attached | host: Bos | place: Iran: Karaj | collected 2018-10
TAGGAGATTTTACTACCGATGTTGCTGGCATTGATACCCCATCCTAGCTGGCACTCTCGGTTGCCGATGTTGAGGTAGCCATTGTGGTAGAGTGCGATGTCGGCGGCGAAGGCACTTCCTGGCGTCGTCTCGTCATCGGCTTTGTAGGCCAGGTCGGAGGAGATGTAGCGCAGTGCCACGGCGGCGGAGAAGGTTTCGCTGAGCATACGTGAGTATGCCACGTCCAACGACATCTCGTATGGCTTGAACGACTCACCCTCACTTCCCAGCACCGTCACTTCACCGAGTGAGAAATAGCGGAGCGAACCACTGATGGCGTCCCAGTCGCCGATGCGGTAGTAGCCCGTCAGGTTGGCGAGGTCGATGTCGCTCACGATATGGCGCAACCATGGCGTGTAGTTGAGCGACACACCGGAACGGCTGATGCAAAATGGATATTTGGCCGGATTCCAGTATTGGGAGTTGACGTCAGGGTCAGTGGCGGCACCTGCGTCGCCGAGACCTGCCGCACGTGCGTCGGGCGCAATGGCGAGCGATGTCACTCCGTAGTAAACCGGGTTCAACTGGTTCTTTATGTCCTGTGCTTTGATTCCTGCCGCTGTGAATGTCAGCCCGAGGAACGTAAGGAAAATACGTCTCATCAATTCTTGATTCTTGTTTGTTGTCACCGTTAAGGTTTATGTTCTGTCTTATGTAATAATAACGTCAATCGTGGCTTATTATTGTATTCCTCTCTTATTTATGCCTCGTCACGATGAATTTGGTTGCCTTCGTGGCCTGAGGGCCGTCGGAGGTGGAGATGGCTGCCTTCACGATGTAGATGCCAGGTACGAGGTGGGAGTCCGTGCCGTTAGTGTCCCAGGTGAAGGTGTAAGAGGAGGATGATGTGAAGTTGGTCTGAGAGGTCTCATACACCTGACGGCCACTGATGTCATAGACACGTAGCTGGACGGAGAGGTTGGTCTGAGGACGGTCATTCTCTATCGTGAATACTGCCTCATCGGACACAGGCGAGTTGACACTAAGCGAGAAGATGGTTGGTTTCTCTCCGTTGTTCACGTAGAAGTCGATGACTGCGGTCGATGGGTTGTTGAACGAGTCGAAGGCGCGGAGCTCAAGCTTGTGAGGACCGTCGGTCAGTTCAGGTATGCTGAATGCCACGGTTCCGCTGCAGAAATCACCTGCCGTCGGTGTGAAATAGCCGTTGAGCGAGTAGGTGGTGCTCTCGTTGTTGTCAATCATTGCCACGATGTCGTGTCCGATGCCGGACCCCGTCATGTTGATGCCGCTTGGGTCAGAAAGCCGTGCCATCAGCAGTGGTGTCTCGTTCACCACATCGCCGTTCTGGAAGTTGTCGGTGTTGAGGAAAACCGGACTGATCACCGGTCCCTCCTTGTCGCTCATGTCCGACTCGATGGTAGGGCTGATGATGAACTGCTCATTGTGGCCCTGAGCCTCGATGCTCTTGTCGTCGTTCACAGCATAGAGACTGATGAGACCCGACTTGCCGCTGTAGTTGTTGTCGAGCGGAATCGGGAACTTGAAGGTGAATTTACCCGCTTTCACGCTGTCGGTCAACGAGTAGAGGGTACGCATACGCGCTTCGAAGGTGTAAGGCTCTTCGTCCTCATTTCCGTTTTCTGCTCCATAAGGATTGTTTTGGCACACCACGTTTTCCACGTTGTCGAGGATGGTGGAATGGATAAGGCCCGAGAAGGTGTCGTCGGTCAGGCCGGAGGTGTTCTCGATATGTCCGCTCACGCTCACGATACCTCCTGTGCCTACCTCTGTCACGTCGGTTCCATCTACGGATTTTCCGTTGATTTCGTCAACCACCACTTTATATTTCGGTGTGGCGAGTTTGATGGCCGGGTCGCCGAGCAGGCAGAAATGCACACGGTTGACGGCGTTTGGCGAGCCCACCCTCACCATTTCACTCTTGGCCAGCGCCAGCGCCTCTCCCAGCGTGTTCTGCTGGCCAAGGCTGTTGTTTGCGATGAGGTATTTCATGAACCGCATGTTGAGCTGGCGGTTAGGAGAGGAATACACAGTGCGGGCGGTGGCCACGATACCCATGGAAGCGCCAGAAGGGTTGAGGATGGCAGCCTCGCCGATGTTGTCGATATTCATGTCGAAAGGAGCGATGTCGCAAGCGGCGGTCACCCACAGCGGAAGGTTAGGCGAGTTCCAGTTGAGGAAGTCCTTCATGAACACCACCTGCTCGTGGGTCATGAGCGTTGGCGCGCCATGGCCGGTGTAGTTCATCACGAGCACTCCGTCGCGCATGGCCTTGTTCAGGTCGTCCACCACGCCTGGATAGCGGTAACCGGTGGCGGTAGATACGCGCTGGTAGGTGTCGAGATAGATGCGGCGGATGAGATAGTCGGTGTTCTGACTCTCTATCTGGGCGATGACAGCTTCTCCATCCTTCATGTGAATGTTGTTGTTGCCATCGTCGTTGAGGAAGCAGATGGTGTTTTTCCATGCTCCCACGCTCTGGTTGCTCATGTAGTGGATAAGTTTATCGACCACTCCTTTGGCTTCGGAAGCAGACAGCACAGGAATGCGGCCCACACCGATGCGAGGCTGGGCAGTGAGCAGGTCGGCTGGTGCGTTGTCGTCCACGAGCGTGTAGTATTCCTCCATCACGTAGCTGTCGGTGTGGCTGAGCGAGTTGTCCGACTCATAACACAACAGATAGTCATCGGGTGAGAGCCTACGGAGGGTTGGCGTGACCATGCGGTTGTCCCACACGCCGTCGCCGAAAAGAAGCAGGTTCTTCGGACGGTTCACAGGGGAGGCGGCGTTGTCGTAGAGCATCTTCATGAACCGACGGATGGCCGTGGCATCGGGAGTTCCGGCGGAAAACTCATTGTAGATCTTGTCAGCGCTGACCACCACGCTGCTGATACTGTCGTAGGTGAGGTGGGCGTCGGCCAGGCGCTGTGCTTGTGTGCGCAGTTTTCCGCTCGTAGGGATGACGATGACCAGGTCGATGTTGCCAAGTGCGTGGAGATCCTGATTCTCAATCTTTCCCACTACGGACGGTGATGGGAAGCTGGCATTGGGGTTGAGGGCGACCAGCTCCTCGGTTTTCCAACTCACCTGTGCATTCGATTCGCTGGTGAAGGGGATGGTGAGTGTGCCGCCACTCAGGCTGCCGTTCACCCCCTCAATCTCGCCACCGCTCGTCACGCGCCAAACTACGGTGCTTTCTGTGGCACCGCTGAGCTGGAACTGTAAATCGCCATCCTTGAAAGGACGGAACAGGAGCTCGTTGCCAGTGAGGGTGAGGTTTCTTAGATAGCTTGCTCTGATATAGTCGAGGTGCCCATTGATGCCGGATGCACGGTTGTGGGTCAGTTTGAGTTTGTTCTGTTCCTGAGTTCCGCTCCATTGATAGCTGCCTGAACCGAGTTTTCCGTATTCGTAGTCGCCAAGTTTGGAAAAGCTGATGGTGCCCAGGTTATCGTCGTTCATGGCTACGGTGAGCGAGGAGCTGGAGTTTCCGGCTGCGCAGAACCGCACGTCGATGGTGGCGGGAGCTGCTGAGGAGATGCCTGGAAGGTTGAGCGTGTAGGTTTTGCTGTTTCCGCTCGCAAAGTCATAGTCCTCAAAGAATACACGTCCTGAGTTCAAATAGCTGAAGCCGTCAGTCTCAACAATGCTGTGCTCAGGAAAGACGGTGGTTGTGGATGCTCCGCTGCCCACCTCGTAGCTGTAGGTGGCGAATTCTTTGGGCGAGTCGCCCTCCGTCAGGAAATAGTATTTGGCTGTGGAGTAGGGATTGTTGAAATGCTGGAAAGAGACAGATGAACTGGATGCACTGCTGCCCACTTGACATTGACTGAGCGTCCAGCGGGTGGTTCCCCTGGCGTAGAACAGCAGTTTGTCGCCTGTGCGGTAGAGTGGAATCTCCTCAAGGTCGTCTGTGAGGTCCTCCAGACCGCTTTCTGGCAGCACTTCCATGTTGAGGCCGTAGAGCTTCACTCGTTCCGGAGTGCTGAATCCCATGGAGCGGAGGCTGCTGGCCGTGAGCTGGTGCACGCCTTCCTTCTCGACACGGATTTTCACCCATGTGCCGGTGGACAATACGGAATTAGTGGCATAGCGCGGGGCATCGTCGGCACTCACCGACAAAGCGGAGCTGAGAAATGCCATAAGAAACAAGAAGGTGCGCATAGGCTTCTGGATTGTTCTGAAAATCAGTTTTGTTTGTAATCGGGCGTCCTTACGGATGAGTCCCTTTGTTTCATTTCACTTTGATGTGGAGCACCTCGCGGGTGCCGAGGAATGCGTTGAGGGTCTGTCCCTCGTGCACCGGTCCCACGCCCATCGGTGTGCCGGTGAAGATGAGGTCGCCTGTCTTCAGGGTGAAGAAGCGGCTGACGTATGCCACGATTTGGTCCACGCTGAACATCATGTCGGCGGTGTGGCCCTGCTGCACTGTCTGCCCGTCGATGTCGAGGTGGAACCGCACGTCGTGCATGAGTGCCTGCCAGCAGGCGTCGCTGATGTGGGTGTTGCCGGTTTTGGAGTGTTTCCATTCCGGCTTCACGGTGGTGCAGCCCTCAATGTCGAACAGCTCAGCTTTCGGAATGAACTGACCGAGGCCTGCGGCGCCGTCGAATCCTTTGCAGATGTCCCACGGCAGGCCTTCCTTGCGCAGGCGTGCCTGAAGGTCGCGTGCGGTGAAGTCGATTCCCACCGTCACCTCGTCGTAGTAGCGGTGGGCAAAACGCTCCGACACGTTCTTCGCCAGCTTGCTGATCCGCACCACGAGTTCTGTCTCATAGTCGAACCGCTCTGCGAAGTCGGGCACGAAAAAGGGCTTTCCTTCCCTGATGATGGCCGACTCGGGCTTGGAGAAGATGACAGGCTCCTTAGGTAATAACGTTTCGTTCAGTTCTTTATTGTGTGCGGCATAGTTCATGCCGACGGCCAGAATCTTCATGGGCTTGACGTGGTTTTATGAAATGTGATTCAGTTTTTATAGATGTTGAAAAGGGGCAGGACTGGCTTGACGGCCGTCCCAACCCCTTTATGATGTTTGTCAACAGAATCCTACATCAGGCCGAAGAGCCGCAGGATGTCGTTGAGGTTGGCGAAAATCAGCAGTCCGAGCAGCAGGAAGAAGCCCACATACTGAGCGCGCTGCAGGAAGGTGTCGCTTGGCTTGCGGCCGGTCACAATCTCGTAGATGCAGAAGAGGGCGTGTCCACCGTCGAGGGCAGGAATCGGCAGCACGTTCACCACACCGAGCATGATGGACAGCAGGGCTGTGAGCATCCAGAAGCTCTGCCAGTCCCACACGCCTGGGAAGATGTTGCCGATGGTGATGAAGCCGCCCACGCTCTGTGCGCCTTTCTTAGTGAAGATGTACTTCAGGTCGCTCACATAGCTGGTCAGCTGGTTCCATCCGTATGCCACGCCGGCAGGGAGGGACTCAAAGAATCCGTATTCCTTCGTCGTCGTCTTGTATTCTGGGAAATTGTTCACGAATCCAAAAGTGACTTCTGGTGTGAGCAGCACTTCTGCCTCCCTCACGCTGTCGCCCTCCTGAATGCAGAGGCTGACGGTGCGGACCTTGAGGCTGTCGTTGAGTGAGGCGTCCTCAGGTATGAGGGTGCGCAACATGGCCAGCTCGTTGGAGAAATCGTTAAAGTCCTTGATTTCCTTGTCGTTGAGTTTTGTGATGGTGGAGCCTTTAGTCAATCCGATTTTCTCGGCTGGGGATTCCGGCACGATGCTGTCAACCACCAGCGGCATCCGCACTTCAGCGAAACGCGGCTCTTCCAGCATCTCAAGCAGGTTGAGGTCGCCAGGCAGGCTCACGCTCACGGTCTTGCCGTTTCTCAGCACCTTGGCTTCCTTAGCACCAGTGAGGGTGCGCAGGTTGGCCGGTGTCCACGACTCGAACACCTCGTCATCGGCTCCGGTGATGATGTCGCCGTCCTGGAATCCAAGAGCCTTGGCCTCTTCATTGAATTTCATGCCGTAGGTCATGTCCTCACTCTTCACGTATTCCTTGCCCCAGGCGAAGAGCACCATGGCATAGATGAAGAATGCCACGAGGAAGTTCATCAGCACGCCGCCCAGCATGATGAGCAGGCGCTGCCATGCCGGCTTGGTGCGGAATTCCCATGGTTGTGGCTCTGCCTTGAGCTTTTCCTTGCTCTGGGTCTCGTCAATCATGCCGTCGATGGCCACATAGCCTCCGAGTGGAATCCAGCCAATGCCGTATTCCGTGCCTTGATACTCGTATTCTCCATCGTCCTTCTTCGGCACCGGCTTCTTGCCGAACAGACGGCGGAACCAGTTGTCGTAGGTGCTGAAAAGATGGAACTTATAGTCGAAAAAGAGGTAGAACTTGTTCACCCTTGTCTTGAAGAGCTTGGCGAAAAGGAAGTGACCTCCCTCGTGGAGGATGATCAGCAGTCCCAAAGAGATGATAACCTGAATAATCTTTATTAAAACAGTCATTTTTCGTTCTTGTTATTATGTTCTGTTTGTTTCGTTTGGATTTGTTTGAACAGAAATTGAAAAATTGAAGAATTGAAGAATAAGATTCTCTATATCAGTGTCCGGGCATATTCCCTGGCTTTGCGGTCGGTGTCGAGGTAGGTCTCAAGCGAGCAGTCGAACTGCTTGTCCACGTGCTGCATGGTCTGCTCGATGATTTCGGCTATGCGGGTGAACGGGATGACATCGTCGATGAACGCGCGGTTGGCAATCTCGTTCGCCGCATTCATGATGCACGCCGTGTTGCCACCTTCGGCGAGTGCGTCGTAGGCCAGCTTGAGGCAGCGGAATCGCGTGGTGTCGGGCTTTTCGAACGTGAGGTCATGGAGTTGGAAGAAGTCCAGCCGCTCATAGTCGGAATCCAGCCGCTTGGGATAGGCGAAGGCATATTGGATGGGAAGCCGCATGTCAGGCATGCCCAGCTGTGCCTTCACGGCGCCGTCGCGGAACTGCACCATGGAGTGGATGACCGACTGCGGATGCACCACCACCTGTATGCGGTCGGCATCCACGTCGAAGAGCCAGTGGGCCTCTATCACCTCGAAGCCTTTGTTCATCATCGAGGCGGAGTCAATGGTGATTTTCGCACCCATGTTCCAAGTGGGATGTGCCAATGCCTGCGACTTGCTCACGCTTTTCAGCTGCTCGGCATCGTAGGTGCGGAATGGACCGCCCGATGCGGTGAGCAGGATTTTTTCTATGGCGTTGCCTGGTTCCAGGCATTGGAAAATGGCGGAGTGCTCAGAATCGACAGGCAGCAGTGGTACCCTGTACTGGCGGCAGAGTCGGGTGATGAGGTCGCCCGCCACCACCAACGTCTCCTTGTTGGCTAATGCGATGGCCTTGCTGGCCTTGATGGCGCTGATGGTGGGCTTCAGTCCGGCGAATCCCACCATGGCGGCCAACACCATATCGACATTGTCGTCTTTCACCACGTCGCACAGCGCATCCGCACCTGCATAAACCTTGATGGGCAGGTCGGACAAAGCGCGGCGCAGTTTGTCGTAGTGCATTTCATTGGCAATCACCACCACTTCTGGCTGAAAACGGCGTGCCTGCTCGATGAGCAGGTCCACGTTGTTGTTGGCGGTGAGTACGTAGGCTTCAAAGAGCTCCGGATTCGAGGCGATGACGTCGAGCGCCTGCGTGCCTATCGAACCGGTGGAGCCTAATATTGCGATTTTTCTCATGGATGGTCCATTATCTTGTTGCGGCGCCTCAAAAGGGCGGCCGCTGTTGGTTTTTGCTGCTGAATCCACTGTTTTTTGCGTTGAACCTACAGGAAATCTACAGGTCGAGCAGTCCGTCGGGCAAATCCATCTGGAGCCTTTTGTGCTCGTGGTCTATGTCCTGGATGAATTCCTCATGAACGGGGATATAAACCGTTCTTCCTTCTGAGTTCTCCACGTTGAACAGCCAGTTTTCCGTCTGTGTGTCCACATCGGTGATGACGCCAATTTCGGTGCCGTCGGTGTCGGTCACGGTGAAACCGATGAAGTAGGTGATGGACACCTCTTCCTGGTCGGCTTCTGCTGCCTTGCTTCGCTCGAAGCAGACATCGCAGCCCACGAGGCGCTGGCTCTGTTCGGCTGTGTCGAGGTCCTCGAACTTCACGATGGCCACGGTGTCGGACCGAAATCGGCAACTTTCAATGTAGAAAGGCACGATGATACCATCGACCCTGATGAGCAGGTATTCGCTCTCAGTGGCGTCAAAGATGTCGTCGGTGAAGTGGAAGTCCACCTCGCCGTGCAGTCCGTGGGTCTTGCTGATGTAGCCTATTTTATAGACGTCCTCGTCCTTGATCATCGTGATTCGGTTTATATGGTTTTGGCTATTGATATTCTGGCTGCCAATATGTTATCCTTGACGCTTGATATGGGCGCCAATGGCGGTGAGGCGTTGCTCGATATCCTCATAGCCGCGGTCAATCTGCTCGATGTTGCTGATCACGCTCGTGCCTTTGGCGCTGAGTGCGGCGATAAGAAGCGCGATGCCCGCCCTGATGTCGGGTGATGACATTTTTGCACCCCTGAGCTGGAACTTGTGGTCGTGACCGATGACAACGGCTCGGTGAGGGTCGCAGAGGATAATCTGCGCACCCATGTCGATGAGTTTATCGACGAAGAAGAGCCTGCTCTCGAACATCTTCTGATGGATGAGCACGCTGCCCTTGGCCTGGGTCGCCACGACGAGCAGCACGCTGAGCAGGTCGGGCGTGAGTCCCGGCCACGGAGCGTCGGCCACAGTCATGATGCTTCCGTCGATGAACGAAGATATGTCGTAGCTTTCCTGCTCTGGAATGTGGATATCGTCGCCCACACGCTCCATCTTGATGCCCAGTCGGGAGAACATCTCAGGGATGATGCCGAGGTTTTCGTACGACACGTTCTTGATGGTCATGTCGCTTCCCGTCATGGCTGCCATGCCGATGAAGCTGCCCACCTCAATCATGTCGGGCAGGATGGTGTGCTCAGTGCCGTGGAGCCGTTCCACTCCCTCGATGGTGAGGAGGTTGGACGCGATGCCGGAGATTTTCGCTCCCATGCTGTTGAGCATCTTGCACAATTGCTGGATGTAAGGTTCGCAGGCCGCGTTGTAGATGGTGGTGGTGCCTGGTGTGAGCACGCTCGCCATGATGATGTTGGCCGTTCCGGTGACCGATGCCTCGTCGAGCAGGATGTCCACTCCGTGCATCTCGTGTGCGTCAATCTCGAAGCGTCCGGTCTCAACGTCGTAGTTGAACCTGGCGCCCATCTTCTGCACGCCGTAGAAGTGGGTGTCGAGCCTGCGTCGTCCGATTTTGTCGCCTCCCGGCTTGGCAATGAACGCATGGTGGTACTTGCCGAGCAGCGGACCGAGCAGCAAAACTGAACCGCGGAGCCTTGCGCAACGTTGCACAAACTCCTGGCTGGCCAGATAGTCCATGTCGAGGTTGTTGGCACGGAATTCCCATGTGCCACCGCCCATGTCCTTGCAGTGCACCCCAATCTTGCTCATGATGCCGATCAGGTTGTTCACGTCGAGGATGTTCGGAATGTTGTGCATGAGGACTGGCTCATCAGTGAGCAGGACGGCGCTGATTACTTCCAACGCTTCGTTCTTCGCACCTTGCGGTTTGATCTCTCCGTGTAGTTTATAGCCTCCTTCTATGATAAATGATGCCATATATGGTCGATTGTTCTTGGTTTTCTATTTGAGGTGTCCTAAGAGAGCTGTGTGTAGGACAACTTTTGTTTTCAGCTGAAGTTCATGGTTAGCGCAGATTGGCTTCAAGACACTTATTTCTTCTTCTTGCTCTTGGCAGGGCGCATCTGCTGGATCTCGTTCAGTATCTCGTTGTCGCTGAGGAGTTTCAACTCGCCTGGAAGGTAGCTGGCCTTGCCGTCTGTGAGTGCGGCGAGGTCGTCGAGCACTTTCTCCTCGCTCATGCTGTCCTTGTTCCATCGGCCCAGGCTGCGCTTCATCTGGTTGGCAACCATGCGGGTGAGTTGCTCGCGCTCGTCGGCATCCTCAATCTCGGTGAGCTTCTTGGCCAACGCCTCGATGATGGCACCGTAGTGGCGTTTGCCAATCGGGTGTTGCGGATAGGCTATACGCTGGCGGTCGGAACTTCGGTCGCTCATCTTCTCAATCTCGTAAGGATAGTCGATGTCGAGCTCATAATCAGCCATGGCGGCGAGGTGGTTCCACAGTTTCTTCTTGAATTCTGCCTCATCGCTGCTCTTGTTCTTCATCTTTGCCATGATGGCCACGATGGTCTCGGCACACCGTTGCCGCTCAGCGCGGTCCTCGATGGTCAGGCAGTGGTTCACCATGTTCTGTATGCTTCGTCCGTATTCCGGCAGAATCAGTTGGTCGCGGTCGGTGTTGTAGTCCACGAGTCCGCGCATCTCGTCTTGCTTGTTGTCTATGCTCATCTGTTTTGTAGTTCTGTGCTGCTCATGCAGCTTGTGGTTGGGGTCCTGTTGTCGTCTCTGCATTCAAAGTTTTGCCGTTGTGACTCATGGACGCATCTTCTTCTTTCCGGCGATGAAGTCCTTCAGATAGAACGGTTCAAAGTATGCCACGTCGGCGAACTCACCTGTCACATGGGCTTTCTCTGCCAATGGACACATGTATTTGGCCAGCGGTTTGATGCCACTTACGAAATGGGCATTGGGGTGAGTGATGACCTCTTTGCATTTGTCAGAGCCGTTTCCAAAGAAATAAATGGGATGCTGGTCAAGATGCTGTTGGAAAGACTGAGCGTCAATCACTTTGGCACTGATAGGCTCCACGGCTTTGAGTGCCCGTGTGTAGAGCGCAGTATAGACTTCCATCCTACGGGCGTCAATCATAGGGCAGAGCAGGGCATCCTCGGGCAGCTCCTCCCGGCCGAGCAACAACGGCACGCACATTAGCTCAAGCGTGGGAATGGCGATGAGCTTCAGCTTGCGTCCGTAGCACACGCCTTTGGCTGTCGACACACCAATGCGTAGTCCGGTGTAGGAACCAGGACCGCTGCTCACAGCCACGGCATCGAAGGGGATGGCGTGGTTGTCGGTAAACGACAGGGCCTCGTCGACCATCGATCCTAAGCGCTCGGCGCTGCCACTACCCATGTGGGCAGTTCGCTGGTCGGGGTCGGAGGGCGCTGGCTGTCGGTTGCTCTCCTCGTGGTAAATCACCTGTGAGTCGTCGCTGACAGCCACCGAGCACTGCTGCGTGCTCGTCTCTATATGCAGTATGCAAGCCATGTTCCTTGTTTCTCTTGCTGATTGAATGTGCAAAGGTACGAAAAAAAACGCCAACAGCCCCGTTATTATCAGAAATTAACACTTTTGGCTATTCCTACCTTACCACGACCTTACGCCCATCGACGATGTTGATGCCCCTCTGGCTGGGGGACATGAGGCGCCGCCCCGTCAGGTCGTAGACGCGGCTGCCCTCCGTAGACGTCTGTCGGCAGACATCGGTGATGCCCTGAACCGTCGGGTCGGCATAGTCAGTGCTGCGGAGCATGACCGAGGGCACAGCGTCGGTGTCGCCGATGGTGATGTTAAAGACGAAGGTGGCTGTGGCATTGACGGTCGACGTCCGGCGGTAGCGCAGTGCCTGACGAATGGTGTACTGCGAGCCGGCCTGACACTTGCCGGGATACTGGCCGACATAGAAGGTGAGTGCCGACGGTGTGAACTCCGAATAGACATAGCCGGCACTGTAGCTGGTGACATTGCCCGAAGCGTTGAACCAGTGTCCGTAGCCATTGGCTGTCGAGCCACTCTGTGCCAACGAGCCGTTGGGATTGACGGCATAGAACATGATGCGGTTGTTGGCAGGGCCTTGTGCCGACCATGCCTGCAGGCGTGTGGCAATGTTCGACGGCTGCATCTGGAAAGCGGTGCCCAACGTGGAGGCAGCGCGGCCACTGACAGCCACGTTGACCCCAGAATAGTCGTTGCCAGTGGTACGCGGGATGGTGACGTCGTAGGTGAACGTCACGTCGGCAATGTCACGACCGTCGAGGGTGGCCTCGGCATAGACGGTGGCCGAGGTGGCAATGTCGGTGCCCTCGAGGCTAAACTTGTAGGGCCACATGTCGTCGCCGTCAATCTTGTCGTCCCACTTATGCTGGTGGTAAGTCTTCAGGGCTGGGCTGACGACGAGCCACAGGGCGCTGACGTCATCGGGAACGGTGAACGTAAAGTCCTCGGTGACGGCTCTTGTGCCCTGACAGTAGACGCTGTCTTCGCTGAAGTAGCGGCGCGTACCGTCCTTCATCAGGGCCACGTAACCCATGCGGAAGCCACGTGCCGAGCGTGTGCCACCATTGATGTAGTGACGGTTGTCGCTGACGACGAAGCGCGAGTCGCCGTCCAGATACTCGCCCGGGTCGGCATCGAGCAGCGCCGCACCGACGGTAAGACCCGTCAGGTGGGTGGTCACCTCCGTGCCACCCTGAGGCACCTGCAGCGGGATGACGTTGAAGCCCGTGCCCTGCGGACAGCTGGACAGTGCCACCTGGTACGCATCGTCGTCGGTGAGCACGCAGCGGTAGGTGAAGTCGCCCACATAGGGGTTACGGTAGGGCACGCAGACGTCGAAGTCCCACGTTGCACAACGGCAGGCGTAGTCGAAGTAGAGCTGGTAGAGGTCGCGCACAGAGAGGCCTTTCAGTGCCATCAGCGCCTGGTTGAAGTCGGTGGCGCCCGTCATGGGCTGGTTCCACACCTGTGCCACGGTCTTGATGTCGCCGTAGTGCTGGCAGAGGTAATACAGGAACCAGTAGCTCTGATAGCGGTGCCACTCGTGGGTGAAGGCATAGTTATGCGAGTTGCGGAAGATGCCGATGCTCTGGTCGTACATCAGCTCGGGGTACGACTGGTTGGCCTGCCACTGGGCCGTCTGCTCCCAAATGGTCTGGCCGTTGCCAACGGGCAGGTGGAAGCCTGTGCCAATGGTCGACGACGACCAGTGGTTATGACCGCAAGCTTCGGCGTAGCACATGTAGTGGAACGAGTGGCCTACCTCATGGGCGACGCTGTGGCCCACGGGTTTGCACGTCGAGGGGTTGAGCCACAGTGCCGACACTTCAAAGTCGTAGCCACCACCGAAGCAGGTCCACTCCGTGGTGTGGTTCATCAGCACCATGACCTTGTACTTGCTGAGGTTCGAGTTCACGGGGTCTACAAAGCCCAGCTGGTTGATTTCCAGGTCGAAGAAGGCTTCGCACTTCGCCAAGAGGTCGTCGATGTCGACGTAGTAGAAGTTGCTCTTCGGCAGGTTCTTGGGATTGGTGCTACCATAGTACTTATCCCAGAAGATGACGACGTTGTCGCTCTCCACCGAGCGCGTCTTCGACCAGGTGTACTTGTTGTCCGGATCGCTCTCTTTGTAGAGCAGCGTGTCGGTGCGGTTCTGCCGCCACTCGTCGGGGATGTATACACGCTTCTGTGCAGTGAGTGCCGATGTGATCATCATGGCCAGCATGGCCGTTGTTAGTAATCGTTTCATGGTTGTATGCTTGATAGTTGTTTCGTTGCTTATCACCAGCCGTTGTTTTCTATCTTAAAGGTTACTTCGACATTGACTTTCAGCACGGTGCCATTCGAGGGATACTGGTACTGCATGGTGACGGTGTGCTCGCTGTCCCAGCACTGCCACAGATAGAGGCCGCAGTTCCTGTTCCACAGGTCGTCGAACACCTCGATGTAGACATGGCCATTGGCATAGGCGCCGGGGTTGCCATCGCCGTCGAACCATCCACCGAAGACGCCGTTGGTGCCGTTGGGCCCCTCGCTCCCGTCGGTGAATAGCGGGACGATGGTGACGTTGGCCTCTACGAGCTCGCTCAGCCCCATCAGACTGAGGACACGGTTCTTGCTCACCTTCACCTTGCTGCTCTGGTCGTAGCCACGGTCCCACTGCATCGTCACGTTGGTCTTGATGGTGCCACACAGCTTGTCGCCAGCGATGGGCGTGTCGTCAGGCTCGGGAATGGCAGGAATGAGGTAGCTCATGTGTATCAGGCGGTTCTTGAGCCACGAGTGCATCTTCTCAAGCTCGGTCTCAAAGTCCTTGCCGCGCAGGGGCCACCGCTCAGCCTCGCGGTCCATGGCGCCCTCTCGCAGGTGCTCGACATACTTCATGCACTCGTTCCAGTTGCGGCTGACGAGAGAGTCCTTGACGGCTGCCCACTGGGCCTTGTACTGCTGGACGAACTGCTTACAGCCAAACAGGTCGGTGAAGAACTGCGGCACGTAGTTGTAGTTACCGTTGCGCTTCAGTGGGTTGGTGCCCATGACGGTCTCGGTGACGTTGGCAAAGAAGGTGTGGCCGGCATACATGTTGCTCCAGTCGAAGTCGTAGCCGCCGTCGAAGTCCCACAGCGGCCCCATCACCCACTTGCCGTCGCCGTCCTTGTGCAGATAGATAGAGCGGGGTGCCGACAGCTCCACATTGTAG
>JAEEGI010017890.1_pt1 | contig 14469 bp, 12 predicted proteins | sample 8958751 | NCBI WGS metagenome assembly JAEEGI01 (sample SAMN16246545, study PRJNA631951) | gut metagenome | biome: gut microbiome; feature: rumen; material: KS-attached | host: Bos | place: Iran: Karaj | collected 2018-10
GGTATCGCTCCGTTGGTATAGCACCTGCTTTGCAAGCAGGGGGTCCGGAGTTCGAATCTCCTTATCTCCACAAAAAAAGCTCGCAGACATATGTCCGCGACCTTTTTTTGTGGGAGACTACATTACAGGTTGTCGCGGAGGTATTGGATGCTGATGGCGGGGCCTTCGAAGCGGTCCTGGGCACCGGCGGAGGGATCGTCCTGTTCAACGCACATCCATTTGACGCCTGAGGCGTGGGCGGCTTCGATAATTGGAGCGAAGTCCATCACGCCCTTTCCGAGGGGGCGGAATTCAAACCTTCCGCGTCCGCCGGACCTGTTGCTGCCGCCCTGGTCTGCGTTGCCTATAAGGGCGTAGGGGTCAGATTCCAGTTTCCCTTCCTGATAATAGTCTTTCATATGCAGGACAGGAATCCTTCCCGCATATTTGCGGATGAGGTCGTCCGCCTTGAATCCGGCATAGTCTGACCAGCAGACATCCAGTTCTACCTGAACGTTTTCCGGAGAGTTCGAAGAGAATATATAGTCGTGCCCGATGGTGCCGTCAGGAAGAGGGACGAATTCAAAATCGTGATTGTGATACAGCAACTGGAAGCCGGCGGCCTTTACCTTTGCGCCAATCTCTCCCATAGCCTTTACGGTTTCCTTGAAACGATCTGGATTCACACCCGGGCGGTACGGCATATCCATATATGGGAAGGTTATGTATTCAACCCCCAGGATGCGGCTGTCTTCTATGACCTTGTCTATGTCTGCCATCATATCTGCGAAAGGCACGTGGTTGGAGAAGATGACAAGGCCAAGTTCATCGCACATCTGACGCACCTGAGCAGGGGTGTTCCCGGAGAATTCATTGAAGAATTCCACACCCTCATATCCCATATCGCTGACCTTTTTAAGGGTTCCGTAGAAATCCCTGCTGAGGTCCTGCCGTACGCTGTACAGCTGGATGCCAATATGGAAGCCATCGGAATCTTTTTTGGAAGAACAGCCCGTAAAGAGAGCCAAAGAAAAGGCTAAGAACAGAAACAGCTTTTTCATAATATTACCCGGTATTGCAAAAAAATATTTACATTAGATGGTAAATATTATAAAAAAGATATGAAAAAGCCTACAATCCTCCTGCTTTTTACCGCAATTTTCTCTCTTTTCTCCTGCAACAAAGCCCCGGATGTTCCAAAGATTTCCATCTTCTGTGACCATATAGAGTCAATAGCGCGGCAGGAAAGGATATCCTTCGCCCAGGCCGCGACTTTGCTTAAAGAGTGCGGTTACACCGGAGTGGACGTACGCGTTTTCCAGAGGCCGGATGAGATCAAGACCCTTGACAGCCTTGGCTTTGAGCACGCCTGCGCAATTACGGAGATAGATTACTCACAGGAGGACCAGTCCCAATTGGAGGAGCAGACCCTTCAATTTATGGACACCCAGGGCTATGACCGGCTCCTGCTGGTTACCGGCCTTATGCCTGAGTCCGGTTTCAGCCAGGAACAGAGGGAGGCGGCAAGGAAGCGCATCGCCGCTTTTGCGGCAAGGGTTACCGCAAAGGGTTACTCCGTGATGGTGGAGGATTACGACAACCGCCGTTCGCTTACCCTCAATGCGGAAAGGATAGACTCCCTCTTTATGGTATCCAAGGACCTTGGAATTGTCTTTGACACAGGCAACTTCCTTTTCGCGGGCGATGACACAATGACCCAGTACGAGCACTTCCGCTCCAAGATTGGCCACGTCCACCTGAAAGACAGGATGGCCCCGGACAATATGGCCTGTGTGCCTGCAGGTGAGGGTTGCCTCCCTGTCAAGGATATAATCAGGAAGCTTAAGGCCAGCGGCTACAAGGGCTGGTACACTGTAGAGCAGTACGGCTCCAGAAATATGCTCCAGGACAGCTACACCGCATACGCCAACGTACTTTCAACACTGACCGAAGAATGAGAAGAATAATTGCCTCCGCACTGGCGCTGCTCCTTGCCGGCGCCGCATTCGCACAAGAGAAAGAATATCCTAAGCCGGAGGCGATGACCCCCGGGATGACTGAATTCTGGACGCCCCAGCCCGCGATTGTCACCCCCGGAGACATCACCACCAACTCCGCCCCGTCCGATGCAGTGGTCCTGTTCGATGGCAAAAACCTGGATGCCTGGGTATCTGCCAGAGGGGGCGAGGCAAAATGGCCCGTCCACGACGGCGTATTCACCGTTGACAAGAGAGCTGGAGACATCCTCACCAAAGAAAGTTTCGGAAGTTTCCAGCTCCACATAGAGTGGTGCGTACCCGTAGGAATAACGGGCGAAAGCCAGTCCCGCGGGAACAGCGGAGTCTATCTTCAGGACAAATATGAAATCCAGATACTGGACTGCTACCAGAACGAGACCTACGCCAACGGCCAGACAGGCAGCGTGTACAAACAGGTGATCCCTCTTGCCAACGCGATGCGCAAGCCGGGAGAGTGGAATGTCTATGACATCATATACACGGCGCCCATTTTCAATGGGGACGGCACTTACAGGATGGCACCCGTTGTTACCGTAATCCAGAACGGAATTGTCCTGCTGAACAATTTCACCATACGCGGCACCACAGAATACATAGGCCATCCCCAGGTAATACCTCACGGGGACGGCCCACTTCGTTTACAGGCGCACGGAGATCCCAGCGCGCCTATCAGTTTCAGGAATATCTGGCTCCGTAAAATGTAGGGGCTAAGCCTCTTTCTTTGCCTTCATCTCACCGATCTTGGCTTTTGCCTTGTCAGTGAGTTCCTTGGCTTCTACCTTGGCCTCGGCATAGACTTCCTTGGCCTTTACTGCGGCTTTCTGTCCAAGGTCCTTGGCTTTGAGGGCAGCTTTGTCGTATGCTTCCTTGGCTTCTACCTTTGCCTTGGCACCCAGTTCCTTTGCCTTTACGGCTGCTTTCTCTCCAAGGTCCTTGGCTTTGAGTGAAGCTTTGTCATATGCTTCCTTGGCCTCTTCCTTAATCTTGTCGTATGCCTGACCGGCTTTGTACTGAACCTTTTCTGCTATTGTGACTTTGCCGTCACCGTTAAGGTCCATAGGGTTCTTTACTTCTTCTGCCATAGTGTTAAAAATTTAGTTCTATACAAATTTATAAAAAAATCATTTCCACTGGTCTTTTATGTTCCATTCAGGGATGAACTCCAGGTAGGGGGTGCCGTCTTCGCGGAACAGGATGGGCAGCCATATGTAGCGGCCGTCTATGGGATTGCGCGGGCGCCAGTTGTCCGCCATAAAAATGAAGGCGTCCTTCTTGCCTGGAACCGGCAGGATGAATGTGCTCTGGCCGTGGTATGTAAGGTCCGCATCCTCTCCGGTGCAGGGGTTGGGATGCTGGGTCCAGGGGCCGAAGATGTCGGTGGCCGAGAACATCCTGGCGGCGTTTGGATCCCATCCGGTGCAGCCGGATGTGATCATCCAATAGACGCCGTCCTTCTTGAAGATGGCGGGGGCTTCGTTGTGCCCGGCGGGAATTATGCGGGCGTATCGGCCGCTGTGCGCGGTGTAATCGTCAGTAAGTTCGGCAATGTTAAGGGTGAGGTTGTCCTCGGCGGAGTAGATGTGGTAGGCCTTGCCGTCGTCATCTACGTAGAGGGTCTGGTCGCGGGACATCTGGCCTTCCTGGAAATCGTGCTTGAAAAGCAGGCCCTTCTTGACGGCTTCCACCCATTCGGGGGTCCAGGATTGCGGATAGTCCGCAGGGTCCAGGGCGTTCATCTCGTCTATTTCCTGCTGAGTCATATTCACGGGGTAGATTCCCGGGTTGCCCCTGGTGGAGCCAAGATACTTGTACGGGCCGGTAACGTTGTCGCTGATGGCAATTCCGGAGCGGGCGGCGTTGTAGCCGCGTCCCCTGAGTTCAAGATGGAACCACATCACAAACTTTCCGGTTGCCTTGTTGTAGATAACCTTTGGCCTTTCCATTATGGAACCGCGGGTGATTTCGCTCTGGGGGTCTTCCTCCACGCTCAGGGCAACGCCCTCGTTGGTCCAGTTTACAAGGTCCTTGGAGGAGTAGCAGGTCACACCCACCAGGGCGTTGTTGCTGCGCTCTCCCTTGTGCTCTCCAAACCAGTAAAAGGTGTTGTCATAATAGAGGATTCCGCCTCCGTGGGCGTTGATGTGCACGCCGTCCTGATCAGGCCATATCTCCATAGAACGGATGGGCGCGTCAGTGTAAGGCGAGGAACAAGCGGCGGCTGCCAGAGCGGCTGCTGCAAAGAATAATTTGGCCAGGGCTTTCATATGGGGAATCGTTTATTTTTGAAAAGGTAATTATTATTCTACAATAATAATTGCTATCTTGATAAAAATTTTATTCTAACCACTAAAAATATGAAGTGCAATATTTTCAGAGCCACAAAATTGTTGCTTGCAACAGTTGTGTCTGTAATGTTATTGAGTTCATCTGAACCTGTACCAATTTACCTGAACACCTCGTATTCTTTCGAGGAGAGGGCTGCGGACCTGGTTTCCCGTCTTACCCTTGAAGAGAAGCAGAGCCTTCTCGGAAACAATATGGCGGCCGTTCCGCGCCTTGGAATCAAGGCTTACAATGTATGGAGCGAGGCCCTTCACGGAGTGCTCTCCGGCGCCAACGCCGCCGCAGGTATCCCAGGACCGTCCTCTTTCCCTAACAGCGTTGCAATTGGTTCCACCTGGGATCCTGACCTTGCACAGAGGATGGCAAGCGCCATCACTGACGAGGCCCGCGCAATATTCCAGACCGGGACCAAGGGCCTTACCTTCTGGTCTCCTGTAGTGGAGCCCGTCCGCGACCCCCGCTGGGGAAGGACCGGAGAGTCCTACGGAGAGGATCCGTTCCTTGCCGCACAGATGGCAAGGGGATTCGTCCGCGGATTTATGGGACCGGACAAGACCTACCTCAAGGCAGTTCCTACCGCAAAGCACTACTTTGCCAACAACAGTGAGTTCGACCGCCACGTGAGCAGTTCAAATATGGACAGCCGCGATATGAGGGAGTTCTACCTCTATCCTTACAAGACCCTCATCGAGCAGGAGAACCTGCCTTCAATTATGACATCCTACAACGCGGTAAACGGAGAGCCTACCACCTCCAGCGAGTACTACGTTGACGTTATCGCCCGCCGCACATACGGTATGAAGGGCTATGTAACCGGAGACTGCTCTGCCGTGGATGACATCTTTACCGGCCACTACTATGTGGATACTGCCGAGCAGGCTGCCGCCGAAGGCCTTTACGCCGGTGTAGACTCAGACTGCGGAAGCATCTACCAGAGATATATGATCTCCGCATACGAGCAGGGACTCGTTTCAATGGCAGTGGTTGACAGGGCGCTGGTGAATATGTTCACCGTGAGGATGCGCACCGGAGAATTCGATCCTGAGGAGAAGGTGCCTTACACCAAGTACCCCACCACAATGATCAATTCCCCTGCAAACCAGGCCCTTTCAGTAGAGCTTGCTACCAAGACCGCCGTGCTCCTCAAGAACACCAACCAGGCGCTTCCTCTCCAGCCCAAGGAGATCAAGACTATTGCCCTCATTGGCCCGCAGGCCGATGACGTAGAGCTTGGACCTTACTCAGGACGCCCTGAGCAGAGCTCAATGATAAGCCCTTACGCAGGAATCAAGGATTACTTTGAGAGCCGCGGCATCCCCGTAAACATCAACCTTGTCTCTGGTGCCGATACCAAGAGCAAGAGCAACCTCCTTTACGTTGCATACTTCGAGATTGAGAAGACTGACGGCAGCGTTCACCGCTACGACGCCACCCAGTACAACGCCTGCTCAGAAGGCGTGACCGTAGGCTCCGGAATGGGAGAGGAAGAGCAGGTACGTACAATTGACGACGGTGCCTGGACTGCCTACAACAACGTAGACCTCACCGATATCGAGAACCTCACCGTTGGCCTCAACATCCCCACCGAAGGTGGTATAGTAGAGGCCAGGGTATCTTCCCCTGAAGGAAACCTGGTAGCCACAATCGAGGCCACAAGGGCTTCGGGCGCAAGGGTCGGAGGCGTTTACGGCGCCAGTATGCCAATGAAGGTGAAGGCTCTCAAGCTTGGCTTGAACGAGCCCCAGACCCTCTACCTGGTTTACAAGGCTCCCGCCGACGCTCCTATCGATGACAACACAATCAACGCAGCAAAGAACGCAGACGTTGCCGTTGTATTCGTAGGAACTGACGAGCACACCGCCACTGAGGAGGCTGACCGCCTCACCCTGCTCCTCCCTGGCAACCAGATGGACCTCATCGATGCGGTTGCCGCAGCAAACAAGAAGACTATTGTTGTAATGCAGACTCTTGGATGCGTAGAGGTTGACCAGTTCAAGGACAACCCCAACATCCAGGGAATCATCTGGACAGGATACAACGGAATGGGACAGGGCGCAGCCATTGCCAAGGTTCTCTTTGGAGACGTAAACCCTGGCGGAAAGCTCAACGCCACCTGGTTCAAGACCGTAAAGGACCTTCCTGCAATCACCAACTACAACCTCCGTGGAGGAAACGGCGTTAACGGCCGTACACTGTGGTACTTTGACAAGCCTGTTTCCTATGAGTTCGGATACGGCCTTTCATACACCACGTTCGCATACAGCAACTTCAAGATCAGCCAGAACACAATCACCCCTCAGGACAAGATTACAGTATCCGTAGACGTTACCAACACCGGCGACTATGACGGAGACGAGGTTGTCCAGGTTTATATGACCACTCCTGACAGCCCTGCAAGCCTGCAGAGGCCAATCAAGAGGCTCAAGGGATTCAAGAGGGTTACCATTGCCCGCGGCCAGACCAAGACCGTTGACATTGACATTGACTGCGCAGACCTCTGGTTCTGGGATATGGAAGCAGACAAGATGACCTACGACCAGGGACGCTACGTATTTGAGGTAGGTTCCTCTTCAAAGGACATCAGAGGTACCGTTACCGCCACTATGAGGGGCAACCTTGTTCCTCAGCTCAAGGTGGTTGTGGCTTCTGCCGGCGTTACCGTTATGAAGCCGGGTGAGACCGCCCAGGCCGAGTACACCGCCGCAATGACCGACGACAGCTTCTACGATGTATCCAAGGCAAGCGTAATCTGGGTAAGCAACAACCCCAAGGTGGCAGAGGTTTCCTCAACCGGTCTGGTAACAGCCAAGTCTAACGGCGTTGCAACCATTACCGCAAGGGTTTCCATCAACGGCAAGACCGTAAGCGGAAGCTTCCCTGTTAAGGTTATGCCTAACCTCAATCTCGCCAGTCTCACAGTTGCCGGAAAGAATGTCCTGAAGGCCGGCAACAACGCATACAGCTATGTCCAGAAGGCCGGTGCCGCTCCCGCAGTTGCGGCAAAGGCAGAGGATCCTTCACTTTCCGTTGACGTAAAGCAGGCCGCTTCCGTTCCTGGAACCGCTACCGTAAAGGTTACCGACTTCGTTACCTATGACACCAACGAGTATGTGGTTAACTTTGGAACAAAGTCCGCAAGTGACGAGTTCAAGGCCCTTGGCAACCAGTGGAACTGGGTTCGCGAGGACAGGACCAACTGGTCTCTGGTAAGCAAGCCGGGATTCCTGACAATCACCGCCGGCCCCGGCGAGGTTACAGGAACCAGCAACAGCGCAAAGAACATTCTTCTGCAGAGCGCCAACACAGACTGGACAATTGACACCAAGGTTGTATTCTCCGGAGCACCCGGAATGCCCGCACAGAATGCCGGTCTGATAGCATACCAGTGCGACGACAACTTTGTCAAGTTCACCTACGGAGCAGCTGCAATGGGCCGCGGCCGCGCGCCTATGGGCGGCGGAGCGGGCAGCCTGCAGCTGGTAGTTGAGGAGAACGGCAACCAGAAGAGCGCCGCAAACCTCAGCCTTGCTGGAATCATTAAGGCAGACAACACTCTCTATATGAGACTGGTAAAGAAGGGTGACACCTATACCGCATACTACTCTGTAGACGGAAGGAAGTTCACCCAGTTTGCCCAGGCAAAGGCCACCCTTAAGGATATCCAGGCAGGTATCATTGCCTGCGAGGGCGCGCAGAATCCTGCTATGGCCAGGATGATGCCTCAGGGAGCTGCAGCTCCCGCGGCAGCACCGGCCGCGCCGTTCAGCGCTTCCTTCGACTACTTCAAGATTTCAAACACAAGTGCGAAGTAAGATATCAGTTGTAATTGCAATCCTGCTGTCCGGGCTTTTGTCCGGGCAGCAGATTTGCTTTGCATATAAGTCCGTGATACCGTACAACGGAGTTTTCGCGGCGGTTGGGGAGCCAGGGCGCATAGATTTCTATTCGCCGGAAGGAGCCCTGTCCAGTTCCGTGGAGCTTCCATCTGGAATGGAAGTCAACGACGTGTGTGTTTATGACGGCGCCCTTGTGGGAACCGCCAACGGCGCCATAGTCACATACCGCAACGGAGAACTTGGCTTCCAGCCCTTGAAGGGGGAGGCATCCGCCCTCATCCCGTTCAAAGGCAAACTGATGGTTGCCGTGAACGGGTCTGACGGAGTGCGGATGCTCTGCTATGAAGGGCTCGGGACCCTTGTGGACGAGCTTCTGTTGCCGGTGGAGGGGAGGATGACCGCGCTTACGGCATCGGAGAACTATTGCTTTGGCGTCACATCGGAAGGCGAGATCCTCCGCAGCGGCGACGGCATTGAATGGCTAATGCAGGAGTTCAACGCGGATTACGAGGGTTATTATCCCCCTATGGAGTTCATTGACGTCGAGGCCGGAATGGACAACGTTGCCATTGTGGGACGCACCCGGAACGGGGGGAGCGCAATGTTCCTGTCCAGTTACGGAATTGTATGGAGCCCCCGCGAGCTTTCATATTCCGGGACTTCGGGCAATTATATGCTTGAAGAGGAGCCCCTTTCAATTATTTATGACCCCCTTGCGGACCAATATGTCCTGCTATGCACCTCAGGGGTAATGTTTTATGTTCCCGCCTGCGCGCACTGCAACAAACGGGAACAGATAAAGGCCAACGAACTGTATTCCCTGGCATTCACCCCCCAGGGAGAGTTCTTTGTAGTTGGCTCCGACAGTTTTGCGGCTGTCATTTCCAGATAGATTTGCTATGTTCAGAAAATTCTTTGCAGCTTTGCTGATCCTGTGGGCTCCAGTGCTGAGCGCCCGGAATGACAGGGAGTATTGGGTTGATGTTCTTGACCAGATTGCCCGCCCCGTTATAAGTAACCTGGCGGCAGGCACGCTCCGCGCCAATATGCCTTTTGAATCGCTCTCCTCTGACAAGGGGCGTATGGATGTCAGTCATTTGGAGGCTTTCGGCCGAACCGTTTGCGGCATTTCCGCGTGGCTGGAACTGGGTCCGGACAACACTCCGGAGGGTCAGCTCCGTGCAGAATACATCAAGATGACCCGTGCGGCACTGGCCAATGCCACCAATCCTCAATCTCCTGATTATCTGACATTTGACGGTCATTCCGGAACCCAGGCGCTGGTGGACGCGGCCTTTCTGGCGCAGGGACTCCTGCACGCTCCCACCCAGCTGTGGATGCTTCTGGACTCAGGGGTGAAGCAGAACGTGATCGCCTGCCTGAAACAGAGCCGCGAGATCCGTCCGTACGAGAGCAACTGGCTGCTCTTCGCATCCATTGTAGAAGCCGCCCTGCTGGAATTCACCGGTGAGTACGATGCTCAGCGCCTCAATTACGGCGTTGACAAGTTTATGACAGGGGGCTGGTACAAGGGAGACGGTATTTACAGTGACGGAGCCGACGTCCATCTGGATTTCTACAATTCCCTGGTGATCCATCCAATGCTCACGGACATCCTCAAGATAATGCAGAAGCACGGCCTGGCGGAGCAGAAGGCAGTTGACACGCAGTTAAGGCGCGAGCAGAGGCTCAGCGCTGAGCTGGAGCGTGTCATTTCGCCCGAAGGGACCTACCCGGCCGTGGGACGTTCCATCACTTACCGCTTCGGCTCATTCCACGCACTTGCGCACACTGCCTGGATGAGCGCCCTGCCGCAGAAGATTTCCCCTGCGCAGGTACGCTGCGCCCTTACGGCAGTAATCAGCCGCCAGCTCTCAGTTCCGGGGAACTTCGATGCCGACGGCTGGCTTACAGTTGGCTTTGCGGGACATCAACTGCATATGTCCGAGGACTACATCAATACCGGAAGCCAGTATCTCTGCTGTGCAGTTTTCCTGCCCCTGGGCTTGCCTGCGTCAGATCCTTTCTGGAGCGCTCCTGACCAGGACTGGACCAACAAGAAGGCTTGGAGCGGGATTGACGTTGGAGCGGACAAGGCCCTTTAGTTTAACTTTTTGACAAGGTCGAACCAGTCTTCGGCCGTAGTAATGTCTCCTTTGGACCAGCAGGATCCAAAGTAATAGTTGAATGTGTCGCCGGATTTTACCTGGCGGTAGACCATTCCGTGGTCGTCACCGTGGGACAGTGCGCTGAAATCTGCGTCCGGGACATATACTGCCACGCCAATCATTCCGTCTTCCTTCTCCTGGCTCTGGTCTGAGGCCTTCTCCCACAGTGCGTACCGGTCGTCCAGCATAAGTTCTTCCTGGATGGTATCGTCCGCAAGGTGGCGGAACACGCCTGCAGCAATGTATACGGGCTCGCCGTCGTCACCGCTGAAGTAGTAGGTGTCTTCTGACTTGCAGAAATAGCTGTCCGCGGTCACCGTTATCTTCTTGTCAAAGGAGATAGTCAGGTCGCCTACGGTCCATTCCGGATAATGCAGGACGAACACTATCTTTTCCGGAGAGCTTTCCAGGATCTCCCAGCTGCGGTAGTTGGTAGCGGGGTACATTATCCTGTTCTCTATGATGAAGGCGGAGCCGCCGCCGCCAAGGCTTCGGCCAACCTTGTAGCAGTCCTTGCCCTCGCCGTGGTCGTGGTGGTAGTAGTTGGGATCCACCTGGGCCTGGGCGTACCATTCGTCGGCAACCAGACGTCCGGGCTTCTTTACCCAGATGTCAATTCCCGGAGACGTGGGATTGCCCTCCAGGGCCTTTCCGTAGATGCGTCCGGCTATGAGGTTGTTCTCAAAGACAAAGTCGTCCGCGCGCTCAGGCACATAGCGCGCCATCACCTTTGGCTCCTGCGGCTTCTGGCCGCAGCAGCAAAGGCAAAGTGCGCTTGCAAGTATAAGTAAAGTCCTTTTCATCATTTTGGTTGTTTTCCTATGTAAGCAAGTATTCCGCCGTCAACGTAGAGGATGTGTCCGTTCACTGCGTCCGATGCGGCGGAAGCCAGGAACACGGCGGGGCCGCCGAGTTCCTCCGGCTCCAGCCATCGTCCCGCAGGGGTCTTTGCGCAGATGAAGCTGTCAAAGGGATGCCTGCTGCCGTCAGGCTGCCTTTCGCGAAGCGGGGCAGTCTGGGGCGTGGCTATGTATCCCGGGCCTATTGCGTTGCACTGTATGTTGTACTCTCCGTACTCGGAGCAGATGTTGCGGGTGAGCATCTTGAGGCCACCCTTGGCCGCGGCGTACGCGGAAACGGTCTCGCGTCCCAGTTCGGACATCATCGAGCAGTTGTTTATGATCTTGCCCGCGCGCCTTTCCATCATCTCCGGCAGCACGGCCGAGGCCACGATGTACGGTGCCACCAGGTCCACGTCTATCACCTGCTGGAACTCCTCCCTCTTCATCTGGTGCATAGGGATTCGCTTGATGATTCCGGCATTGTTCACCAGGATGTCTATCTGGCCAACCTCCGCGTGGATGCGCTCCACCAGTGCCTTGACGTCGTCTTCCTTGGTGACGTCGCATACATAGCCCTTGACATTGCTTATCCCGGCCGCCCTGTAGTTGGCAAGGCCGCGCTCCAGTGCTTCCTGGTTGATGTCGTTGAACACTATGTACCTGGCTCCGGCCTCCACAAAAGCCTTGGCAATGTTGAATCCTATTCCGTAGGATCCGCCCGTAATCCAGGCGTTCTTTCCTTCAAGAGAAAACAGATTGCCCATACTTACCTGAGATCAGTGGTTGCGCAGCCGTCCATATCGTTGTAGTCCAGGTTCTCTCCGCACATTGCCCAGATGAAGGTGTAGTTCTTTGTGGCGCAGGCGGCGTGGATGCTCCATTCAGGAGAAATCACGGCCTGCTCGTTCTTCATCCATATATGGCGGGTCTCGTCTGTGGTGCCCATAAAGTGGCAAACCGCCTGGTCGTTGTCCAGGTCAAAATAGAAGTAGACCTCCATACGGCGGTTGTGCGTGTGGGCGGGCATAGTGTTCCAGGTGCTGCCTGGCTTGAGTTCCGTCATACCCATCTGCAGCTGGCAGGAAGGCACCACTTCCTTAACCAGCATCCGGTTGATGATGCGGTGGTTGCTTTCTTCAAGGCTTCCCAGTTCCATATGCACGGCGTTCTCCTTGGTTGTCAGATGGTCCGGGTACTCTTTATGGGCGGTGGCAGAGCAGAACCAGAACTTGGCCGGCTTTGCCGGATCAAGGCTCCTGAAGAACACTTTCCTGTCTCCGCGGCCAATGTAAAGGGCCTCCTTGAACTGTATCGGCACCTCCTTCCCGTCAATCTCCACTACTCCGGGGCCTCCCACGTTGAAGACTCCCATCTCCCTGCGTGACAGGAAGAACTGGCTTCTGAGTATGTCTATGGGCTTCAGTTCAACGGCTTCGTTCACCGGCATTATGCCTCCAGCAATCATCCTGTCGTGCATACTGTACACAACATTCATTGTGTCAGGGCAGAAGACGGTCTCAATCAGATAGTTCCTGCGGAGTTCCGCGGTGGTGTAGCGCTTGACGTCGTCCGGGTGCGCCGCATATCGTATTTCGCTGTTTACTTTCATCTTTTATTCAGTTTTCCGTATTTGACAATGGCTTCAAGGAAGTAGTAGTCCGCGTAGGTCAGGGGGACGTCAATCTCGCTGCCTCCGGGGATGTTGCCCACGGAATGCATCAGCAGGAAGTTGCCGTTTTCCCCTTCCGGGGCGAAGTACTCCGGAGACGCCAGCGTGCGTATCTGCAGTTCCGCTGTCTGCCTGTACTGCTTTGCGAGGCTCGCGTCTTCCGTCAGGGAAGAAAGGGTTACAAGGGCCGATGCCATTATGGCTCCCGCCGATGCGTCCCTGAGCACGGGGTCGCCTTCCTTCCAATTGTAGCGCCTGGGATGCCCCGGCGCGTCCATAGGAAGCGCGTTGGGGGTTCCCGGGGCGTTGAAATCCCAGTATGGGATGCCGTCCTCCGGGAGCAGGGGAATCATAAAGGCCGCGATCTTCTGCGCCTGGTCAAGGTATTTCTCTATATGAGTGCGCTCATACATCATAGTGTAACCGTAAAGGCCCCAGGCGTTTCCGCGGGACCAGGCGCTCTCGTGCGCGAATCCCTGTACGGTCTGCTTGTGATCCACCTCTCCTGTTTCAGGGATGTAGTCCACCAGGTGGTATGTGGAATAGTCCGGGCGGAAGTGGTTCTTGATGGTAGTGTTTGCGTGTGTGCAGGCAACTGTGATGTAAGAATCCCTTCCGAACAGCTGGGCGCAGTTCAGCAGGTGCTCCAGGTTCATCATATTGTCTATGATCACGGAGTAGTGGTAACGGCTGTCGTTCCAGCTCTTGATGCATCCAACTGTGGGATTGAAGCGGGCTGCAAGCTTGTTGGCGGATTCTTCCAGGATTGGAAGATAGGAAGGGTCTCCTGTCAGGCGGTATGCGTTGCCGTAGCTGCAGTTCATCTGGAATCCCAGGTCGTGGTCGGTGGGGGTGCTGCAAAGGGTGGCGAGCTTCTTGGTGTTCTTCTCCGCCAGGGCCTTGATGTCCTGGTCTCCGGTGGCTTCATAAACATACCATAGGCTTCCGGGGAAGAAGCCGCTGGTCCACCAGCGCATATCGGCGTTTATGCATTCGCCGTCCTGGTAGGAGCGGGGGAGGGTGTTGGCGTCCAGGCGGGCGTCCATTGCCTCCAGCTGCACCACAGCTGTCTTCATTACCCTGCGGGCAAGGCCTTTCATTGTCTCCTTGCACGAGCAAAGGCAGGCCATAGCGGCCAATGTTACAATGACTGTTCTCAAAAAACGGTATTTCATATGCATTATTGTTTGATTTCCGCTATAATGTCTATGGATTCCCTGCAAAGGGCGGTGATACGGGCCCAGTCTTTATTTGCCATAGCGTCTTTGGGGAAGAGGTTCCCGCCCATTCCCACGCACATAGCTCCGGCCTTGAACCAGCCCAGAAGGTTCTCCTTTTCCGGCTTAACCCCGCCTGTAACCATTACTTTGCTCCAAGGCATTGGGGCCAGCAGGGATTTCACGAATGCGGGACCCAGGACATCGCCCGGGAAAAGCTTGCAAATCTCGCAGCCAGCCTGTTGCGCATTCCAGACTTCAGTTACGGTTCCGCATCCAGGCATATACGGTACACCCTTTTCATTACAGAGTGCCGCCACTTCAGGATTGAAAATAGGGCTTACAATGAATTGTGCTCCGTTGTCTAGGAAGTATTCAGCGGCGCCGCGGTCCATTA
>JAEEGI010017900.1_pt1 | contig 14465 bp, 12 predicted proteins | sample 8958751 | NCBI WGS metagenome assembly JAEEGI01 (sample SAMN16246545, study PRJNA631951) | gut metagenome | biome: gut microbiome; feature: rumen; material: KS-attached | host: Bos | place: Iran: Karaj | collected 2018-10
GCTGTTCGTTACATTCGCCGCTATTACTTATCCGTTCGAGCCGATCCAGCTCACAGTTATAGTAGCGCTCACCATCGTATTCCCTTCGTTTGTTCTCGCCTTGCAGCCAAACCGAAATATCGTCAAAGGCAATTTCACTCTGAATATTATTGCTCGTGCCTTACCCGCGGCTATATCTGTATTCCTGAATGTTGTAACAGTCGCGGTTCTCAGCCTGACTCAGCCGATTTCCCATGCGGAGATATCAACAATCGCGGTTTATGTCACCGCGCTGTCATGCCTGCTGCTTGTTATCAGACTTTCACTGCCTCTCAACGCCCTGAGAAGCACCATGCTCGTTCTGAGTACAGCGGGACTGACAATAGCGTTTATCTTCTTCGGAAAGCTTTTCAATCTTGTTTTCCTAAGCCCGAACGCGATTATTATTCTCTGCGTTCTTTCAGCGCTTACCCTTGTTATTTTCAACCTGATGTATTCGATTGCAGACCGGTTTATTCGGAAAAATAAAAATCAGACAATCAAGAGATAATATGAAGATACCTCAAAATGCTAAATTGATCATTCACAGACTTCAAAATGCGGGCTTTGAGGCTTTTGCCGTCGGCGGCTGTGTCCGTGACAGCCTGCTCGGATTTACTCCTCATGACTGGGACATCTGCACCTCTGCAAAGCCTGAGCAAATCAAAGCCTGCTTTGAAGATTTCAATACCATCGACATCGGCATCAAGCACGGAACAGTCGCGATTATTGTTGACAAAGAGCCGTTTGAAGTAACCACCTATCGGGTTGACGGAGAATACCGTGACAACCGACATCCCGAGAGCGTGACATTTACATCTAACCTCAGAGAGGATTTGGCACGCCGAGATTTCACCGTCAATGCTATCGCCTACAACGATGAATACGGCATAGCAGATTTTTACGGCGGCGAAAGCGATTTGAGAAATCGCCTTATTCGCTGTGTCGGCAATCCCGATGAGCGGTTCCGTGAGGACGCTCTGCGTATTCTCCGCGCGCTGCGGTTTGCTTCGTGCTACAGCTTTTCTATTGAGAACAAAACTGCAGCCGCGATTCACCGCAATTCTGAGCTTCTGAATAATATTGCCGCCGAGCGCATTCAGTCGGAGCTTGTACGACTGCTTTGCGGCGATGGTGCGGAGGATATTTTCAACGGCTTCCGCGACGTGTTCGCTGTATTTATCCCGGAGCTTGCCGAAACCTTTGACTTTGATCAGAAAAACAAGCACCATCGCTATGATGTTTTTCAACATATAACTCATTCCGTCGGACTAATAGAGAGTGACCCGGTTCTCAGGCTTACAATGCTTTTTCACGACATCGCAAAGCCGCGCGTATGCACGACCGATAAACACGGCTCGCGCCACTTTAAGGGTCATCAGTCAGTCAGTGCCGATATCGCGCGTGAGGTTCTCAGCCGTCTGAGATTTCCGACAGATACGATTGAAACCTGCGTAACTCTGATTATCTGTCACGACGTCCGCTTTAACGGAACGCTTGCGCAGGTAAAGCGAGTCCTGAATAAAATCGGCGTGGAAAACATGCGCCGCCTCTTTAAGGTGCAGTACGCCGATACGCTCTCGCAGTCTGATTATCTGCGCGGGGAGAAGCTCGCGAAAATCGATACCGCCAAAGCCCAGTTTGAACAGATTATGGCAGAAAATCAGTGCTTTTCTCTGAAACAGCTCGCGGTAAACGGCAGAGATATAATCGACATGGGAGTTACCGGCGGCAAACAAATCGGCAGATTGCTGAATTTACTGCTAGACAGCGTAATTGACGGAACGCTTCCTAACGAAAAAGCCGCCTTGCTGGCGGCGGCAAAAGAATATTCTGTAAAAGAATAAAAACCCGACCGTTCGGTCGGGTTTGTTTTATGTATTTTAGATTCTTGCAACGCCTGATTTGATTGCGGCGTTCTTTACAGCCTCAGCAACGGTCTTGCCGACGCGCGGGTCAAACGCGTGGGGAAGAATGTACTCAGCGCTGAGGTGTTCGTCGTCAACAAGAGAAGCAATCGCGTAGGAAGCCGCAACCTTCATCTCCTCGTTGATGTCGCTGGCTCTGCAGTCGAGCGCGCCGCGGAAAATACCGGGGAAGGCGAGAACGTTATTGATCTGGTTCGGAAAGTCGCTTCTGCCTGTGCCGACAACAGCCGCACCTGCTTTTTTCGCGAGGTCGGGCATAATTTCGGGAGTGGGGTTAGCCATAGCAAAGAGAATCGGATTCTCAGCCATCGACTTGACCATATCCTCGCTTACGCAGCCTGCGGCGGAGATTCCGAGGAACACGTCCGCACCCTTCATAGCGTCGGCGAGAGTACCTGTCTTGTGGTCGAGATTGGTGATTTCAGCCATCTCGCGCTTGACGGCGTTTAGTTTTTCGTCGCCCTTGCAGATAATGCCCTTGCTGTCGCAGAGAGTGATATCATTAACGCCCATGTTCATCAGGTGTTTTGCAATCGCGATGCCTGCCGCGCCTGCGCCGTTCATAACGACTTTGATGTTCTCAAACTTCTTGCCGACGAGCTTGAGCGCGTTGAGCAGACCCGCCGCAACAATAATTGCGGTTCCGTGCTGGTCGTCGTGGAAAATCGGAATATCGCACTTTTCCTTGAGCTTCTGTTCGATCTCAAAGCATCTGGGAGCGGAGATGTCCTCGAGGTTAATGCCGCCAAAGGAGCCGCTGATGAGATAAACTGTGTTGACGATTTCATCGACGCTCTTGCTTCTTACGCAAATCGGGAAAGCGTCAACGTCGCCGAACGCCTTGAACAGTGCGCATTTTCCTTCCATAACGGGCATGCCTGCCTCGGGACCGATATCGCCGAGACCGAGAACCGCGGTGCCGTCTGTAATAACGGCGACAAGGTTGTTTCTTCTTGTCAGCTCGTAGCTTTTGTCATAATCCTTCTGTATTTCGAGGCATGGCTCGGCAACGCCCGGGGTATAGGCGAGGGCGAGCTCCTCGGAATTAGATATCGGAACGCGCGAGATAACCTCGATTTTACCGTTCCAGTCATAATGCAGTTTAAGTGATTCCTTTCTGATGTCCATATGATTACTCCTTTCTTAACCTACAGTATTATAAACCAGATGAAGCTGATTAGCAAGTGAAAAATCAAAATATTTGACAATTCGCGGGATTTGATATATGATAATGATGCGAGTGCGCCGAACAGCCGCGGGCAGAATCCGAAAGGATCTGTGCGAGGAAAGTCCGGGCTTCACAGAGCGATAATAACGGCTAACCGCCGCCGGGGGCGACCCCAGGGCCAGTGCAACAGAAAATAACCGCCCGATTTTCGGGTAAGGATGGAAAGGTGAGGTAAGAGCTCACCGGAGGGTGGGAGACCACTCTGCCGTGTAAACCCTATTTGAAGCAACACCGTGGAGGGACATATACGCTTGCTCGGCGTGTCCCGTGGAGGTGGCATTGAGCAGGCTCGGGTAACCGACTGCCAAGATAGATGGCTGTTCAAGACAGAACCCGGCTTACAGACGCACTCGTTCAGGCTGTCGCTTTGCGGCGGCCTTTTTACTTTTCAATGACCTTTTCAGCGCACTTAATTCCGTCAACCGCGGCTGATATGATACCGCCCGCGTAACCCGCGCCTTCACCGCAGGGATACAGCCCTTTCAATCCGACGCTCTCAAGCGTATCGACGTTTCGCAAAATGCGGATAGGCGAGGAGCTTCTTGTTTCAAGCCCCGTCAGCACGGCGTCGGGGCTGTCAAAGCCTTTCAGCTTTCTGCCCATACTGATAATCGCTTCTTTCATCGACCGGGAAATCTCCTCGGGCAGAATGGTATTCAAATCACTCAGTGTAAAGTCAGGTCCGATGCTCGGCAAAACCTCGCCGGGATTATCGGACTTTTTGTTATTAATAAAATCTCCGACTTTCTGAACAGGCGCGCTGAAACCACCGCCGCCGAGTGCAAACGCTTTTTCCTCAAGTTCGCGCTGAAAGTACATTCCGCCGAGCGGACTATCGCTGCGGTAATCCTCAGGAGATACTCCGACGAGAAGAGCGGCGTTTGAGTTGCGTTCGTCACGGGCATACTCGCTCATGCCGTTTGTGCACAGCCTGTTTTGCTCGCTCGATGCGTTTACGACCTTTCCGCCGGGGCACATACAGAAGGTGTATGCGCCGCGGCCGTTAGAGGTATGTACGTTCATTTTGTAATTCGCTGCGCCGAGAGCCTTGTTGCCTGCGAATCTTCCGTACTGAGAGCGATCAATCTCTTCGCGCAGATGCTCGATTCTCGCGCCGACAGAGAAAGGCTTTGCTTCAATCGGAAGCTTCTTTTCGTACAGCATTTCAAACGTATCTCTCGCGCTGTGACCGATGGCAAGGATAACGCTGTCGGTTTCGATAATGTCAGTCTTGCCGTTGGATTCAACGACCGCGGCGGTTATTTTGCCGTCAGCTGAGTGAAATCCGGTCAGCTTTGTTTCAAACATAACCCTGCCGCCGAGTTCGATGATCTCCTCACGCAGCTTTTTTACGGTCAGCTTCAGCTTGTCCGTGCCAATGTGCGGCTTAGCGTCATAAAGGATTTCTTTGGGCGCGCCGTGACCGACAAACTCCAGCAGAACCTTTCTCTGACGGCTGTCCTTTGTACCCGTGTTCAGTTTTCCGTCGGAAAATGTTCCCGCGCCGCCTTCTCCGAACTGTACGTTCGACGAGGTGTTGAGCGTTCCGTCCGTCCAGAATTTATTAACGTCAGCGGTTCGGCTGTCCACGTCCTTGCCACGTTCTATCACAATCGGATTCGCTCCGCTTTGAGCGAGAATCAGCGCGGCGAACAGTCCCGCGGGTCCCATTCCGACCACAAGGGGAGAAGCGCCGCCTTTCCATTTCGGAACGTCGTATGTATATGGCTGAACCTTAGACGCGTTTTTCGCCTTTTTCAGCACGTTGTCCTCATTTATATTCAGAACCACGTCGACCGCGCAGAGAAAGAAAATATTATCCTTTTTCCTTGCGTCAACCGAGCGGCGGAAAATGCTCACTCTCTTTACCGCGCTGTTATCAACCCTCAGCTCGCGACAGATTCTCTTTCTGACTGCCGCGTCGTCATAATCAAGGGGGATATGTACGTTGTTAACTCTTATCATAGCTGTTCACCAACAATCATGCCGCTGATAAAGGCAAAGTGCAGGTTAAATCCGCCGCATTCGCCGCATATGTCAACCGCTTCTCCGCAGACATAAAGATTCCGCACCTTTTTGCTCTCAAAGCATTCGCTTAATTCATTTGCCTTAACGCCGCCTTTGGCGCACTGAGCGTGTTCAAATCCGCTCAGCTCTGTGACAGCAAAATCCATGCTTTTTAATGTTCTGGCTGCCTTTTTGATTTCAATATCTGTCAGTTTACCACAGAGCCTTGAGAAATCCTTCATTCCGCTCTGCTTCATAACCGCCTGTGAAAGTCTTTTTTGGAGAATACCCGTCATCAGATTGTCGGCGGTCAGACCTGCAAATAACTCTTTGTTCGATATCAGAATATTATATAATTCCTTTTCAGAATAATCGGGCAGCAGATCTATTGAAATAATATCTCCGTTCTTTGCGTAAAGAGATAGGTTAAATACGCAGATGCCCGACAAGGCTCCATCCGCGAACTGTATCTCGCCGCATTCTGTTTTTACAGGCTTGCCGTTTCTCAGCAGGCTGACGTTTCCCGCTGCGCGCAAACCCTTGAGAGATTTTAATACATCGGATTTTACCTGAACAGGGCAGAGGGCAGGCTGAAACGGCTCAACCGCAAGACCGAGATTTCTCAGATAATCCGCGCCGCTTGCGTTTCCGCCGAGCTTCGGAGCCGCCTTTGAGCCGCATGCGATAACGATTTTTTTGCCAAAGAACTCACTTTCCGCTGTTTTGATATGGAATCCGCCGTTTTCGTGCTTCAGGGTTCTGATCTGTTCGCCGCAGAAAATTTCAACTCCGTATCTGTTGCATGCAAATCTTAGTACGTCGAGCACAGAGCTTGCCTGCCGCGAAACAGGATATACCCTGCCTTCGCTGTCGGCAAAGGTGAGCAGACCTAGGGACTTAAACTCTCTGAGCAGAAAGGTTGCGTCATACTTCTCGAACAGAGACTTTGCGTTAAGGCTGCCGACGTATTTTTCGGCAGAAATACGTGTGTTCGTCAGGTTGCATCTGCCGTTGCCGGTTGAAAGAAGTTTCTTTCCGACACGGTCGTTTTTCTCGATAATCGCGATATTCAGTTTCGGGTTTTGCCGTTTCGCGGTGATAGCGCACATCAGACCGGAAGCTCCGCCGCCGACAATAAGCGCGTCAAAATTATATGTCATTATTTTCACCTAAAAAACAGGGCAGCGTCTGCTGCCCAATTTTGTTACTATACTTATTTCGGAGCGAGGCAGGAAAAAATACCGCCCGCGCCCATGCTTACGAGCAGGCTTGCCGTACCCATGATAACGCCCGCGATCAATACGCCGCACATAACCGCGATAGAGCTTTTCTTAAAGCCCATGTCGAGGAAGCTTGCCGCGAGAGTACCCGTCCATGCGCCCGTACCCGGGAGAGGAATGCCTACGAAGAGCATAAGAGCGATAAACAGACCCTTTCCGGCTTTAGCCTTGAGCTTTTCGCCGCCTTTTTCGCCTTTGTTGTAGCACCAGGTAAAGAACTTGCCGATGTATTTTTTGTCCTTACCCCAGATAAGAACCTTTCTGGCAAAGAAGTAAATCAGCGGAACAGGCAGCATATTGCCTATAACGCAGATAACATATGCCCAGAAGAGCTGCCAGCCTTCCATACCCATGCCTACCGCAACGGGAATCGCGCCTCTCAGCTCAACAATAGGTACCATTGAAATAAAGAAAATGATTAAATAATTCAGAAACATAAAATTCTCCTTTTCAATCAGTCAACTCAAAGTATAACAGAATCAGCTGTTTTTTTCAATAGCTAAGATGGCAAGTTTTTGGCTGTAAAATCAAATCTTTCCGTAAATTCTGACACATAAGGTTAAAAAGTATTCATATTCATTGACATTCACTGTATTTGATGTAAAATATACAAAGGAGTGATGAAATGAATCATCGAGCATCTGCCCGTTTTCGGGTCATTATTTTAGTTTTAACCGCAGCGGCAATTGTCTTTGCCTTTGTGCATTCCGCGATGTCATCAAATATCTCATCACAGGAGAGCAGGTGGGCATATGTGTTTCTTAACGGTATTTTGAAGGCATTCGGAGCCGGTTATCAGCTTTCGGAGCATTTTGTCCGTAAGCTTGCGCATTTTTCGGAATACACAGCTATCGGAATGCTTCTGACAAGCTGCGCCTATTCCTTTGACCGTTTTAAGCCGTACCGCTATCTGGCGTATGTATTCTTTGCGGGACTTGGCACGGCTTTTGTTGACGAAACGATCCAACTCTTTTCGGAAGGACGCGCGGGAATGATAACCGATATGTGGATTGATTTTTCAGGTGTAGTTCTAGGCACCGCGATAATGCTGCTGTTTTATTTTGTATATCAACGAATCAGAAGGAAGAAGATGAAGCATGAGTAACGAAGTAAGAACGGAAAACAAAATGGGCACAAAGCCTATGCTGCCGCTCATTCTGACGATGTCGCTGCCCGCGATGTTTTCAATGACTATTATGGCGATGTATAACGTGGTTGACAGCATTTTTATCGGCAACTACGATCAGGCTGGACTGACTGCTATTTCTCTCGCGTATCCGCTGCAGCTGTTTCTGATTGCGGCCTCAGTTGGTACGGCTATCGGCGTTAACTCACTCGTTTCACGAAAGCTCGGCGAGAAGGATTTCAATATGGCGAATTCCGCCGCGACCCACGGACTTGTGACCTGTCTGTTTACATACGCTGTATTTTTGCTGCTCGGGCTGTTCGCGGTCAAACCTTTCATGGGATTGTTTACTACGGACGCGCACACTGCCGACTGCGGTGTTCAGTATCTGACAATAGTTCTCTGCTTCTCGGGCTTTGCGACTGTCCAGATAATGATAGAGAAAACCCTCCAGGCAACAGGCAACATGATTTATCCGATGCTGTTTCAGCTTCTCGGCGCGGTGGTAAATATTATATTTGACCCGCTTATGATTTTCGGCATCGGTATTTTCCCGGAATTCGGTGTTGCGGGTGCGGCAATCGCGACTGTTTTCGGACAGTTCTGCGGCATGATATTCTCAGTTATAGTTCTTTTTAAGAAAAATCATGAGATTAAGGTCAGCTTTAAGAATTTCAAGCTCAACGGAGCTATTATCAAAAATATCTATGCTGTCGGTTTACCTTCTATTATTATGCAGTCAATCGGTGCGGTTATGATGCTTGGCATAAATACGATATTTATGACTGCAGGCTCCGCTGTTTCCGTCACGGTTTTCGGTATCTACTTCAAGCTACAGAGCTTTGTGTTCATGCCGTGCTTCGGACTCAACCAGGGCGTAATGCCTGTCATCGGCTACAACTACGGCGCGCGCAACAGGAAACGCGTTTATTCCGCGCTCAAGTGGGGTCTGATTATTGCGGTTATAATCATGTCGGTCGGAGTTCTGCTGATGTGGCTGATTCCGGACGTGCTGATTTCTATGTTCGGCGGCGGTCAGGAGCTCATGAAAGTCGGTGTTCCCGCGTTTAAGACTGTCAGTCTTTGTTTTCTTCCCGCAGCGGCAGGTATCTTGTTTACAACGCTGTTCCAGGCGGTGGGCAAGGGTGTTCGCAGTCTGCTCATGTCGGTATGCCGTCAGCTCGTCATTCTGCTTCCGGTAGCGTTTATACTGGCCAAGACAATCGGAGTCAGCGCGGTGTGGTATGCTTTCCCGATTGCGGAAGTCGGCTGTCTTATTCTTGCAATCTGCTTCTTCTTAGATTTGGTAAGAAACGATTTCAAAAAACTCAACTGATTATTTTTCACCTCGGCGCATATATTTGCACTGAGGTGATTTTTTTGGAAGAAAACAGGAATTCGATAACCTATGACGATAACTGGCAGAGCGTGAGTGAGAGCGAGGTGCCGGTAATTCTCGACCCCGCACAGGCATCGGAGGACGATGTACCCGAACCCAAGTCGGTCGCTCCGCCGAAGCAGCTGCTTCTGACGTTACAGCTTGTGATTTGTCTGCTGATAGCGCTTGCAGCCTTTGTGATGAAAAGCATTGGCGGCGAGCTGTATCAAACCGCGCACGAATGGTATGTGAGCAATCTCAATAATACGGCGATTTTTGACGGCAGGGAGGATTATAATCTCGGAATACTGACCGAAAAGGCGACTGCTGATGAGGTTTAGGCTTTGCGGAATACGAGTTGAAATATCCTATCTGCTTCTGTGTCTTGCGGCAATGAGTGTAATTCTCGGAATATTTCAGAGCTTCTGCTGCTGTGTTTTGGCTGTGATAATCCACGAGAGCGGGCACCTTATTACAATGCGTGCTCTGGGATATTTCCCTGAGAGAATTAAGATTTTGCTCTTCGAAATATCCATCTCCGACCCCTCAAGGCAAGAGAGAAGTGCGCGTGAAAACATGCTGATAATTTTTTTCGGTCCCGCCGCGAATTTTATTTGTGTTCTGCCGCTTTTTCTGGTATACTTATGTGGAACGGAAAAAATTCTCCCTTTTGCGGCGGCAAATCTGTCTGTCGGACTGTTTAATCTGCTGCCCGTGATGTCGCTCGACGGCGGACAGCTTCTGTTTATCCTGCTGTGCCGAAGTCGCACTCCCGAACAGGCGGAAAAAATCGTCTGCAGACTGACATTTATCTCTGTTTTCCCGATAGCCGCGCTGGGATTTGTGATTCTGTTCCATTCTCACTACAACTTTTCACTGCTTTTTGTCTGCGTGTATCTGATATTCGCGCTTTTAACCAGGCAGGAAAAATACTACTGACGGAGGTTGCCATGGTCAGCAAGGAAGTCGAAAAACTGCTCTTAAAGGTTCAGAAGCCCGGCCGCTATGTCGGCGGAGAGCTGAACGAGGTCATCAAGGACAAACGCAAGGTGGACGTAAGATTTGCCTTTTGTTTCCCCGACACATACGAGGTCGGAATGTCGCACCTCGGAATGAAAATACTCTACAGCCTTTTTAACAGTGTGGATTACATCTGGTGCGAGCGAGTTTTCGCGCCGTGGATAGATATGGAAGAGCTGATGCGCGAGCGTCAGATTCCGCTTTATGCATTGGAGAGCGGCGATCCGGTATCGGATTTTGATTTTATCGGCTTCACGCTGCAGTACGAGCTGAGCTACACTAATATGCTCAATATGTTGAAAATGAGCAACGTGCCGATCTATTCGCGCGACAGAACCGAGCTGAAAAACATTGTCGTTGCCGGCGGTCCATGCGCCTGCAACCCTGAGCCGATTGCGGATTTTGTGGATATGTTCTTTATCGGCGAGGGAGAAGAGGTCGACCTCGAGGTCATGGAGTTGTTCCGTGAGTGCAGGGCAGAGGGCAGATGCAAGTCGGAGTTTCTGGAGCGCTGCGCCCAGATCGAGGGCGTCTATGTGCCTTCCTTATATGAAGTCAGCTACAATGACGACGGCACTGTTGCTGCTTTTACTCCGAAGGGCAATGCTCCCGCGGTGATCCATAAGCGACTGATGAAGAAGATGGACGAGAGCTTTTATCCCGACAATTTCGTCGTACCTCTCGTCGAAATAGTCCATGACCGTGCAGTGCAGGAGATATTCCGCGGCTGTATCCGCGGCTGCCGTTTCTGCCAGGCGGGATTTATATACCGTCCCGTACGCGAGAAATCGCCTGAGGTTATCAACGAGCAGTGCAAAAAGCTCTGCATGAATACGGGCTACGACGAGGTGTCGCTGTCATCGCTGAGCTCGAGCGACTACAGCCAAATCGTTCCGCTGCTTGAGAAGCTGACAAGCTGGTGCGGTGAGGAAAAGGTCAGCATTTCGCTGCCTTCGCTGCGCGTTGACGGCTTCACCGACGAGATAATGAATAAGATCAAAACCGTCCGCAAGAGCGGTCTGACCTTTGCTCCCGAGGCGGGCAGTCAGCGTATGCGCGACGTTATCAATAAGAATGTTCAGCACGACGAGCTTATGCAGACCTGTGCCACAGCGTTTGCGGGCGGCTGGACAACCGTAAAGCTCTACTTTATGATCGGTCTGCCGACGGAAACAATGGACGACGTCGCGGATATCGCGCACCTCGGTCAGTCGGTTGTCGATACATACTATCAGACGCCTAACCGCTCAAAGGGCAAGTCTGTGCGAGTAACGGTTTCCGCGTCATCATTCGTTCCGAAGCCGTTTACACCCTTCCAGTGGGAGCCGCAGGACACTATTCCCGTTCTCCGCGAGAAGCAGGCGCACATCAAGGAGAGCATTACTACAAAGAAAATCACGTTTAACTACCACGATGCGGACACCAGCTTTCTCGAGGCCGTATTCGCACGCGGTGACAGAAAGCTCGCTAAGGCGATGGCTCTCGCATGCGAGAGAGATTTCCATTTTGACGGCTGGAGCGACTGCTTCGATCTGCAAAAATGGCTGGACATCTTCGAGGAGTGCGGCATAGACCCTGCGTTTTACGCTAACCGCCGCCGTTCCTTCGACGAAATCCTGCCGTGGGATCACATCGACTACGGTGTAAGCAAGCAGTTTTTGATCAAGGAGTGCCAAAAGGCATACAATAACACAACAACACCGCACTGCCGCTTACAGTGCAGCGGCTGCGGCGCGGCAAAATACGGGGAGGGAGTTTGCTTTGAGAAACGTCAGAATCTGGTTTAAAAAGGACTTTGAGTGCCGCTACATCTCACACCTCGACCTCAACCGCACTATGCTCCGCGCGCTTCACAAGAGCAAGCTGCCGATCTGGCATACCGAGGGATTCAATCCGCACCCGTTTGCGACATTTCCTTTACCACTATCGCTCGGCTTTCGCGGTGTGAACGAGTGCATGGACGTCAAGCTTGAGGACGATGCATTTGATATTAAGACAATTCCCGACAGGCTTAATCCTTGTTTGCCGCGCGGTATTCGTGTGTTCGACGCGACAGAGGTCGTTATGAAGGCGGGCAAGGTCGCTTACGCGTCATTCACGATGCGTATTAGTGCGGACAGGCTCTCGTCGTCTGTAGTGACCTCTCAGCTCCGTGAGCTTCTGAGCCGTGAGCACATCGAAATCGAGAAGAAGTCAAAGAAGGGCATGAAAACGGTCGATATAAAGCAGGGTATCCGCAGCTTTGAGCTAAAGGAGATGTTCGACTGCGCGCAGCTTGACGTGATTCTTTCCGCGGGCAGCAGCGACAACGTAAACCCTCAGCTCATTATTTCAGCCCTGCAGCGTGAAAACGGCGTTGAGTACGACGCAGACATTACCCGAAATGACTTATTTAATTCCGAATTCGAATTATTCAGGTGAGATTATGTTTGAATTTACAATTAATGAAGCCGAGCTTCTGAATGGATTCCTGCGCGATTTTTCCGCCTATGTAAATAAATCCTACAAATTCACAATGAAATTTCTCGCCGGTCCCGAGCGTAGTGATTTCAGCGAAAATGATAAGCTCGTGCTGATTTCGGTCAACAAATCAGTCTATCAGAACCTCTACAGCTTTCTGCGGCTGAATGACAGCAATATGCAGTATGCGGCGTTCAGCTGTCTTGAAAGCGCGGTATATGCCATGCGGCTGTTCAGCGTGATCGCGCCGTACACTGAGTATCGCTACAAATTCCTCACTGACCCCGAATTTTCATTAACGGAATGCGAGGACGACCTGGCAGGCGATGAGGGAGAGTTTGACGAAAATACAGAACATTTTTCTTTGAAAGAATTTTGTGAAGGTATTCACAGGGTAAATGCCTTCGAGCTGAAAACCGCGTCGATTTCCTCTCAGCTAAACGATGGAAATATTTATCTCGGGTTATCCTGCGGCAAGACTCTCAGCGCCGAGCTTCAGGACGAGGTGCGAAAGAACCTCATAGGTGCGTTTGTGGCTCTGTCAAAGTACGCTAGAATGTTCGAGAGCGATGGAGTTGATGAAGAATTGAAGGCGCTCGAGGACAGTCTGTACGAGCGTTTTCTTGAATATCTGCGTAAATAGCGAAGAATCGTCAGTCTTTCAATAAAACTTTCACCTATGTTTTCACAAAACTTCAAATAGTTTTCACAAACAGCCTGTAATATATAATCACAGCAACAAGATAGGCTGTAAACAAAGCTTACCACCAGTTTTTTCATAGATGTTCCTTTTATTAGTAGAAAGACCGACCGTGAGGTTGGTCTTTTGCTTTGTAATGAAATATGTATTATTATTCCTTAAACGAATATTTAAAAAAGACCTTTGGTGAGAAGGTATACAAGATTTCTCTTGACGGCGGCATGACCTGCCCGAACCGCGACGGTACTCTGGGCAGACGCGGCTGTATTTTTTGCAGCGGCGGCGGTTCGGGAGAATTCTCGGCTGACAGGAATCTGAGCATTACTGAACAGCTCGAGCAGGCGAAGACACGTATCCGTCAAAAGACCGATTGCAGGAAGTTTATCGCATATTTTCAGCCTTTTACCAATACCTACGCCGACGTTTCATATCTGCGGCGCATATTTTACGAAGCGATTCTTCCCGAAGAGATAGCAGTGCTTTCAATTGCCACCCGACCCGATTGTCTGGGAACAGATGTGCTTGAACTGCTCTCTGAGCTGAATAAAATCAAGCCTGTCTGGGTTGAGCTGGGTTTGCAGACCGTTCATGCGCAGTCTGCTGAGTATATCCGACGCGGTTATCCTCTTGAAACCTTTGATGAGGCAGTATCTGATCTCCGTAAAAACGGCGTGAGCGTAATCACCCACGTTATTCTTGGACTGCCGAACGAAACGAAGGAAATGATGCTTCAAACCGTGCGTTACGCAGGGGAGAGAAGCGACGGAGTAAAATTGCAGCTTCTTCACGTTCTCCGCGGCACAGACCTTTTAAGTGATTACGAGAATGGTGAGTTTGAGACGCTCAGTCTTGAGCAATACCTTGACATTCTATGCGACGCAGTCGAGGTTCTGCCGGAAAATACCGTTATTCACCGTCTGACCGGCGACGGCGACAAAAAGCTGCTCGTCGCGCCCTTGTGGAGTGCGGATAAAAAGCGCGTATTAAATGAAATTAACCGTGAGTTCAGGCGCAGAGATGTGGTTCAGGGAAGAAAATATAAAAATTTCGGAAAACCACTTGATTTTTCCAAATGAATTTGGTATAATAACCAACGGTGTTTGGAGAGATGTCCGAGCTGGCCGAAGGAGCATGATTGGAAATCATGTGTACGGTAATCACCGTACCAGGGGTTCGAATCCCCTTCTCTCCGCCAAAGTTGCCCCCGTAGCTTATGCTTCGGGGGTTCGTTTTTTATTTGCATTTTTGGTTAATGTTATGAAGCGCGTTCTTGTTTTACTGATTATCCTTTCTTTATTATTTTGTGCGGTGACAGCGTCA
>JAEEGI010017901.1_pt1 | contig 14464 bp, 7 predicted proteins | sample 8958751 | NCBI WGS metagenome assembly JAEEGI01 (sample SAMN16246545, study PRJNA631951) | gut metagenome | biome: gut microbiome; feature: rumen; material: KS-attached | host: Bos | place: Iran: Karaj | collected 2018-10
AATCCGTTCATCGCGAAACCTTTGAATTCAAATTCTTTTGTTTCCATAGTTTTATAGTTTTATGATATTATTTTGATATTATTTTGATGTGGCAAAAATACAATAATTTTGGAACATGCAAGAAAAAAATTGAACTTTTTTTGAAAATTTTTCCTTTTTATGCATTATTTTTGCGGTGACAAAACGGATAACAATCAAAAACTTATTCAATATGAAGAAATTAGCATTAATCGGAGCTTTGGCCGTCATGATGATGACCAGTTGCTCAACCTTGAAAATCGTGGATCAAAACTCCGCCATCAATGCGGGGACTGCCGCCGTGCAAGCCTTGACCATCAGTGACGCACAAGTTAAGCAACTGTGCAGCCAATACATGGTTGAATCCGACGGACAAAACACCATCTTGCCTGCCGACAACAGCTACACGCAACGCCTAAGCCGCATCATGTCCAGATTCCACAACATCAGCAATTTGGACTTGAACTATAAAGTGTATCAATCCAACACGGTCAACGCCTTTGCTAGCGGCGACGGTAGCGTACGCGTCTATACAGGCTTGATGGATGTAATGAATGACGACGAGGTGTTTGCTGTCATCGGTCACGAATTGGGGCATCTTATTAATAAGGATGTGCGCGACGCTTATCGTGCCGCCTATCTCGTGGTAGCCGCCCGTTACGGTATCGCTGCCGTCAACACCACGGCTGGTGCCCTATCGACGGGTTTCCTCGGCGACATCGGTCAACAGCTGGCCCAAAACGCCTACTCGCGCCGCCAAGAGACCCAAGCCGACGAAACTGCCTTCCAGTTTTGCGTACAAAATGGCGTGGATCCTTACGCCATGTATCACGCCTTGAATGTGCTGACCCAACTTAGCGGAGAGAGCGGACAACAGGGTAAACTGGCTGAATTGCTATCCACCCACCCCAATACCTCCAAGCGTGCCACCCACATCAAGGAGATGTGCGAAAACGCCGGCTTCAAGATGACCACAAAAGGCAACAGCAACAACAACCAAAAACCCAGCGGAACCTCAACCAAGCCAAGTGTCAGCAAACCGAACAAAAACAAAAATAATAACAACAGCGGCAACAACGACAGCGGCTCTTCGGGTGCTGGCAAGAAGCCAACTATCAAAAAGAACTGATTTGACAGGCTTTTGAAGTTATATCATTGACTACGTCGAATGCAGAGCATTTCTTTGCTGAGGATTGCAGGGGATGGAATCTATAACTTCAAAAGCCGACAAAAAGCCCCGCTATTCATGTCATTCCAGCAGGGATATGTGCGTGGAATGGAATCTATGAATAGCGGGGCTTTTATTACATTATGACCTTTTGAAACTTTCAGCCAAGGCTTTGAACTTGCATCCGCGTTCTTCAAAGTTCTTGTATTGGTCGTAGCTGGAGGCAGCGGGCGAAAGCAGGCAGACATCGCCAGGCTTGGCATGGGTAGCGAGGTAGGAGAAGGCTTCTTCCATGGAAGCATAATAATATAGGGTCGGCCCTTCGACGGGCTCAGGGACCTTAGCTTTTTGAGTCGGCCCTTCGACAGGCTCAGGGTCCTTAACTTCTGATAGCCGCTTTGCGTCATTGCGAGGAACGAAGCAATCCAGATTGGTCGGCCCTTCGACAAGCTCAGGAACCTCGGTGTTGCAGGCCGTTGAGCCCTTCGAAACGCCGTACTTTCTTATTAATTGCATCATCCTCTCCCCTGCTTTTCCAGTGAACAACAAATGTGGCACGGAGTGTTCTTTCAGATAGTCCACCAAGGGCTGGTAATCGATGCCGCGATCAAAGCCGCCAAGGAGCAGGAAATCGACGCGCCCTAAAGCCAGGCAAGCTGAGATGGTGGCCTGAGGAATAGTAGAGATGCTGTCGTTGACGAAGGTCACGCCACCGAAGGTGCCGACTGGCTCCAAACGATGTTCCAAGGGCTTAAAAGTATAGAGATAAGGCACAAGCTCACGAACATCCACCCCGTAGGCATAACACGCCAACAGAGCCGCTTTGACATTCAATAGGTTATGCTCCCCAAGCAGCGGCAAGGCCGTGCGATCCACCAAATCATCCATGTCAAACAAAGAGAACACGATGTTGTTGACAAATAGCCTCCAAGCATCCTCCATCAAAGACTCATGAATGACGGCCGTATCGTCCTCTCCCATATAGCGCATGATGTTGAGTTTGGCCCCTGCATAGCGTTGCATCGTCCCGAAATGGTCGAGATGTTCCTCAAATATGTTGAGCAACACGCCCACACGGGGACTGTTGTGCACATATTCCAACTGATGCGCCGATAGTTCATAAACCACTATGGAATCGGGCTTGATGTCTTCCATCACATCGAAACAAGGAATACCAATGTTGCCTGTGAGGATGGCATCGCGACCCGATGATTTCAGCAAATGATAGATGAGGCTTGTTGTGGTGCTTTTACCCTTGGTACCCGTGATACCGATAGTTTGGTCATGGAACTGGCTGAGAAACAAGTCGGTTTGAGAGGTTATTTCCACCCCTTTCGTGTCGAAATCCTTCAATGAAATGCCAGGCGTCTTGATGACGATGTCGAAGTCGTACATGGCCTCAAGATAGCCTGTGCCAAAATATTGCACAGCATCCATTTGATTCTTGTCGGCTACTGCAACGATTGCTTCCGGCAGGTATTTGTTCAAGAAGCGCAAGGTCGACTTTCCCTCGCGTCCAAAACCGAGGATGAGGATACGCTTGCCGCGCAATCGGTTCAATATCAAGTCAAACCTACTGCCCATGTCATTCCCAGCTTGGGTTGTGGGATGTAAGGAATCTATAGGCTGTGACAGCGGAGTTCCTATGCCTTCATGCAAAGCTGCTTTCAGAATTTGCTCAAATTGCGGGGGCAGGAAATGGTTCGTGTTGAAGCGGCTTAGAATTTCTTCTACGGTCGGCCCTTCGACGGGCTCAGGGACCTTAACTTCTGACAGCCGCTTTGCGTCATTGCGAGGAACGAAGCAATCCAAATTGGTAGGCCCTTCGACGGGCTCAGGGACCTTAGCAGCAGCGGTCATTGAGCCTGTCGAAATGCCCGCGTCCTTCAAACATGCCCTTACCTCTTCCACGGTGCCAACACACTCGAAGGGTTTCACGGCTGCGGTGCCGTTCAATTCTTCAAGAATAGGACGCAAACTCTCATCGGACATCAAGTCCTTGCCAAAGATGGCCGTCAACTTTTCCCTCGAAAGGAATGGCGACAAAATAATCCATGTGAACAGACACTTGGGACATTTGCCGCACCAAGAGTCGGTCTTGCTGCCCGCATTGCAACTGCGGAACACGGAATGATAGGCCTCGCATTGTGAAAACAGTTTGGCAATCTGCAACTCACTTAAAGGCCGCAAGAAGCTGAAATATTGCACTTCATCGCTCAGATTCTCGGCCACATAGTTTCTGAAGTCACTTTCAAACTCGATGGATTTGCTGTACTGGTGGTTGATGTTGGTGCCAGGAACAGTGCTTTCGTTCGCACTATTTTCGTTCGATAGTGCGATATACTTTGAACGGCTTCCGAAAGCCACCAAAACACTAATGAATGCCAGCAATGCCGAAAAAGGCGTATGTCCATTGAGATAGCCTTCCGCATTGAGCTTCAGCATCGTCGGATCGAGCGTGCGGTTGATGACAATGAACTCGTTTTCATCGTAACCCGCCACCTTCACGCAGTTCAATGTTGCGCCACGGGGATTCACAATTATTGGAATGACGGGCATTTCGTTGCGCAGGCACTCCAACGTAACAACAGAGTCTTTGCCGCCACCGATGGGAACTAAAGTGCGTTCTTCAAACTTGACGCTGCCCATAGATTGACTGCGTCGAATGCTTGGCATTTCCATCCCACACTCAACCCCTCGTTGGAATGACATGGACAGCTGCGGTGACTCAATTTCCATCAAATCCGCTTCCGAAACCGAAATACTATTTAGATACAAAAACTCACCCAATCCATTGTAATACAATTTCTTCCAAAAAGTTTTCTGTGAACTACTCAATGCAAAAGGCTTCACCACCACTCGTTTCGGGCAAGCGATTTTCCAATAGCTTACCAATTCGGTCATGCCGATTTGGAAAGCCAAAGTCTGCAATTGCGCTTCAGGGATGTTGTCCCAGTCGAAAAATGGCCTTCCAGGAATTTCCAAGGTTGGGCGGAAATGGTATCGGTCGTCCAAGTTGAAGTCGAAAGCCAAGGACAAGGCACCGTTCTCACGTTTCACCATCTGTCTTTCAAAAGTGAAAGTCGAAAACTCCCTTCGCAGGGCGTCGAATTTGGATTGATTGTCGGTTCGTTTCAAGATTAGCTCGATTTTATGCCACAAAATTACGAATTATCACGCGAATATCACCCAAAAACCATATTTTTGCAGGATGGATTTAGGAGAAAAGTTTGTCATAAGGAGCAATTCGTTGGAGCCGAAACAAGGTAAAATCCTGATTTCCGAGCCTTTAATGAACGACTTCCACTTCGGTAGAGCGGTGATTCTGCTCATCGACCATGTGGAATCGGAAGGCAGTTTTGGCATCATCATCAACAAGAAGCTGGAGGTACAGGTCAACCACATCGTCGACGAGTTCCCCGACTTTGAGGCTCCCGTGTATCTGGGCGGTCCCGTGGCCGAAGACCAGCTTTTCTTCATCCATACCTTAGGCGAGATGATTCCAGAGTCCTACCCCATCGTCGACGGACTCTACTGGGGCGGAGACCACGAAACTTTGGCCACCTTGATCCATACGGGCATCGCCAACGAGGACAATGTGCGTTTCTATTTGGGTTATTCAGGATGGGATTCAGGTCAGTTGGTCACTGAATTAGTGCGCAACACTTGGCTCATTGGCGACATTACAGCTGAGCAATACCTCAACACGCCACCAGAGAAGATGTGGCAGTACTTTGTCAATCAGATGGGACACTCCTACGACATGTGGAAGCATTTTCCAAAGGACTTTCAAGACAACTAAAACAATATCAATTTAATACATTTAAAATGAGAAAATTAAACAGATTCTTTTCCAAAGGAGTGTTGTTGTTTGGTGCAACGGCACTCATGTTGCTTGCCTCATGCACACCTAAAGAAGAGAGCAAGTACAAGTATGAAACTGTAAAGGGCGACCTCAGTGAAGCCCGCATTTACACGCTCGACAACGGCCTAAAGGTCTATCTGAGCGTCAACAAGGAAGAGCCTCGCATCCAAACCTACATCGCGGTGCGCACAGGTTCGAAGAATGACCCGGCCGAGACCACCGGTCTTGCCCACTATCTGGAGCACTTGATGTTTAAGGGAACGACCCATTTCGGTACCACTGATGCTGAAGCCGAAAAGCCTCTCCTTGACGAGATCGAGGCTCGCTACGAGAAGTACCGCACCCTCACCGACCCAGAGGAACGCCGCATCGCTTACCATGAAATCGACTCGGTGAGCCAAGTCGCCGCTCAGTACTTTATCCCTAATGAATACGACAAGCTCATGTCGGCTATCGGCGCTGAAGGCACCAATGCCTACACCTCAAACGATGTGACCTGCTACACCGAAGACATCCCCTCCAACGAAGTGGAAAACTGGGCCAAGATCCAGGCCGACCGTTTCCAGAATATGGTCATCCGTGGCTTCCATACCGAGTTGGAAGCTGTTTACGAGGAGTACAACATCGGCATCGCCCAAGACAACCGCAAAGTGTGGGAAGCCTTGAGCGCCCTGCTCTTCCCGACGCACCCTTATGGCACCCAAACCACCATTGGAACTCAGGAGCACCTGAAGAATCCTTCCATCACCAACATCAAGAACTACTTCAACAAGTGGTATCGTCCCAACAATGTGGCCATCTGCATGGCTGGCGATTTCAATCCTGACGAGGTCATCGCTATCATCGACAAGTATTTCGGTGCTTGGCAACCTGGCGCAGATGTGAAGCAACCCGAGTTTCCCACTTTGGCACCCATCACTGCTCCTCATGACACCACCGTCTATGGTCTGGAAGCAGAATCCATCATGCTTGGCTGGCGTTTCGACCGTGGCAACTCGCTGCAAGCAGACACGCTTGAAGTTATCGGCTCAATGTTGAGCAACGGCACTGCGGGTCTCATCGATTTGGACATCAACCAACAAATGCAAATGCTTTATGCTTATGCGGGATCTCAAACCCTGCGCGACTACTGCAGCTTCATTATGGGCGGCTCACCCCGTCCGGGCCAGACCCTCGAAGAAGCCCAAGCCTTAATGCTTGCCGAGATCGAGAAGTTGAAGAAAGGAGAATTCTCCGACGACCTCCTGCCTTCGGTCATCAATAACGCCAAGCTCGATTATTACAACTCTATGGAGAGCAATATGGCTCGCGCCAACATGTTTGTCGACACCTATATTAATGAGGTGCCTTGGGAACAGAGCGTTGGCCGCCTCGATCGTATCTCCAACATCACCAAGGATCAAATCGTCGCTTTTGCCAACCGTCATTTCAATGAAAACTATGTGGTGGTTTACAAGCGCCAAGGTGTAGATGAAAACCAGAAGAAGATCGACAAGCCCGCCATCACCCCCATCCCGACCAACCGTGACCTCGTGAGCGACTTCGTGACGGAAGTGCAGAATGCGGAAGTGACACCTATCCAACCTCGTTTCGTCGACTTCAAGAAGGACCTCACCTTCGGCAACACCGAAGCAGGCCTGCCTTACATTTATGTTCAAAACAAGGAAAACGGTCGTTTCACCTTGTCGTTCCGCTATGATTTTGGCGAAGAGTCAGACCTGCGTTATGACATAGCGACCCAGTATCTCGAATACCTTGGCACCGACCAACTTACCAATGAGCAAATCAAACAGCAGTTCTATAAACTGGCTTGCGACTATTACATCAGCGTAGGCGCACGCAACATCACCGTCACCTTGCGTGGCTTGGGCGAGAATATGCCCGAGGCTTTGGCACTGCTCGAAAATGTGATGCAAAACGCCCAAGCTGACCCGATGGTGGCCGAGATGTGTATCCAACAATTGGAGAAGGCCCGTATGGATGCCAAATTGAACCAACGCAGCAACTTTAGCGCCTTGGTAGATTACGGCATCTATGGTCCTTACAACCCGAGCCGCAACCAGCTTTCCATCAACCAGCTGCGACAAATCGACCCGCAAGAGCTTCTCGACCTCCTAAAGAACCTCAAGAACTACAAACACACCGTGCTGTATTACGGACCAATGACTGCCGAGGAAATGGCCAAGGCCGTCACCGAGAACCACAAGACTGTGGCCGAGTTGCAAGATGTTCCCGAAGGCAAGCACTATGAGATGCAGCCTACACCTGAGAACGAAATCCTCATTGCGCCTTACGATGCCAAGAACATTTACATGCGTATGGTTCACAACGAACAACGCGATTGGAACCCCGACGAGGCTGCTGTGAAGGCTTTGTTCAACGAGTATTATGGCGGTGGCATGAACACCATCGTGTTCCAAGAGATGCGTGAGGCACGCGGTCTGGCTTACAACGCTTTTGCCGCATATATGGAGCCATACTACAAAGACCAGAAGGAGTATTTCTTCACCCACATCATCACGCAAAACGACAAGATGGTTGACTGCGTGACGCACTTCCTCGAAATCCTCAACGAAATGCCTGAGAGCGAACAGGCCTTTGGCATTGCCAAAGACGCTCTCACCAAGCGTTTGGCCAGCCAGCGCACCACCAAGTTCGGTCTCATCAACGCTTGGTTGAGTGCCCAAATGAAGGGTATCGACTATGACATCAACGAGCGCATCTACAATGCTTTGCCCAACATCACCTTGCAAGACATCGTGAACTTCGAGCAAGAACAAATGGCCAATAAGCCTTACCGTTATGTCATCCTCGGCGACGAGAAGGAACTCGACATGAAGGCCCTCAAGGAGATTGGTCCCATCCGCCGTTTGAGCACAGAGGAAATCTTCGGTTATTGATTTTGACTAAGTCAACTTTGGCTTATGGCCTATGACAATGGCCGCCCCATATTTCGTGAGGGCGGCCATTGTTATTAGCTATTGAAGACACTTCACATCAGCTTGAAATGACATGCACAGCTAAGGGATTTCAGTTCATAATCTTCAGCCTGCCATTCCGTTTTTGCTTGAAAGCGGCAAAATCTTTCCAAAGCTTGTTCAGCTGTTTCTTGTGGACACAAAGTTTCTCAGAACAGTTTTTGCAGCCAAGATAGCCATTTGTGTTTTCTGAGAAGCGTTCCTGATGACGGAAAAAGGCAATCTCCCAACGGGCAAGGAGTGCCATCGAAAGCACAAGAAGACTCCAAGTGTATGACTTTTGCACAAAAAACAATGGGGTGAACATCATGGCATAGTCCCAGTTGTAGATACGGCAGGTGCAACAACATTTATTCTTCAGGAACCAGGTCTGGAACGGGCAAAAGAAGAGGATGCAAATCATGTCGCATACCGAATAGGCCGAGCATAGCAAGAGCATGATGCCATCGTCCAAGATACCCATCATGTGAAGTGCTCCAAAGATGAGATTGAAAGATATCCACACTAAAGCCACCAGAATAACAGCGTTGTTGTCCTCAATCACGATATTGGTCTTGCCTGTCTTGACATAGTTTTGCGCGAACTGTTTCTGGCATCCCGGACTCTCTAATCGCAACGGGAAGAAACGGAGAACCATCTCCACCACGAATATCAACCATACTGTTATGAGGACGGCGGGATGACTTTCAACGATACTCTCAATGTCGCTACCGCCTTTTGTCCTATACAAGATGTAAAGCACAAGCAACAAGATAAATATCACAGAGCGAAGCACCAATTTGGAATAGTGCATCACTCCCACTACAGTCAGCCGATCTTTCTTTGGTAATACGCTCATAAAAGATCAAAATTACTCTAAGCTATCACCCGACTCGCCATCGCCTTCCTTGGCCCTTTGTTCAAGCTCCAGCTTACCGAAACGCAGCGTGAAGCCTGCCGAGATATAACGGCTGTTCAACATCTTGCGGGTACTGTCGCTGAGATAGTATGGGTTGGTGTTGCTTGAACCCGAACCAATCTTGGCGCCCCAGTTGAAGATGTCCTGCACATTGACGAATACCGAAAGACGGCGGTTAAAGAAGTCGCTGCGGAGGCCCATGTTGAGGAAATAACGCGCCTTGCGTTCGCTCATCAGGCTGATGGTCGGTGAGTTGTAGTTGGCCGAAGCCGTAACTTGCAGCTGATTGAAGAGTTTCGCCCAAGCATTGACGCGCACACTCCACGACCATTTGTCGCGCTCGTCGATCTGATGCACTCCGTTACGGTCATATTCCATACGATAACCATAGTCGTAAACATTGGCATACAAGCGCACATTGAAGAATCCCGTTGGACGGTATGTCATATTGAGTGAAGTGCCATAACGCCACGATGTACCCATATTGTAAGGCATCGAGTAGCTAACGATACGATCGAGATAATCATCATATTCGGCATCGGTAAGTCTGCTGATCTCGTTGGTGCTCCAACGGCCGTAAGCTTCGAGGCCGATGTTACCAAAGCGCTCGAAAAACTTCTGCCATCCTGCTTCCACATTATGGGTATACGCATTCTTGAGTCCAAGTGGATTACCCGTCGAATAGCTGTCATCGCCATACCTGCGGAAGGTGCTGATTTGGTCTTCTCCCGGATGTGACATGCGCATCGAATAGTTGAGTTTCCAATTGTGCATGCTTTCCGTGCGGTAAGTCAAGTGGATGGATGGGCGCACATTGAGGAAATACAAGGTGCTGTCGTCAGCAAACGGCATTTCACTCTGATAATTGTAGCCAATACGGTCACCGCCAATGCCCAAACCCGTACTCAAGGTAAAACCGCCCCAACGATGCGTCCAGTTGACATCGCCGTTGACTCCCGTTTCAACACCTTTGAAATGATAAGTGCGGAGTATATCAATGCTATCATAACTGATACCACCATCATTGGAATAGAAACGCTTATAATCACTATTGTTCAACTGATTGTCAACACGCAATCCATAGCTGAGTTCGCCACTTTCGCTATATGGACGGTTGTAGCGCGCATCGAGATTAAAGCCATAACCCATCTGGTTGCTTAGCAGATAACGGTTTTCATCGAAATCGGTATAGACATCATAGAAACGGTTGTTGTAATAGTCGGAAGCATTTCTATTAAACCTGCCATTCAAACCAATGCGGAGATTGTGTCCTTTGTCGTCAAACTTCTTGGTGTAGTCCGCTCCAAAATGGCCGAAGCCGGATTGCGAAAGGGTCGTATCGCCCATGCTGTAGGCCAAAATGCTGTCATCGGGCTGCAAATAGAAGGTCTGCACTTCGCGTCGGCTACCGTAACTGTGGTTATTATTGTAAAAGCCTCCACCATCGAAGGATATGTCACTCGTCGAGTCAATCTCGTAGTCGATGTTCATGAAAAGATTACCACTAATGCTACGGTTATCCTCTTTTTGAGACGTAGTCTTGTACCACACAGAGTCATAAAGTCCCTCGGTTGCAGCATCCTCACGTTTCAGTTCCCAACTGTCGGTAGTGTTTAGTCGGTTGCTATAACGTCCCGATGCAAACAAGTTGATACTCAACTTCTCCTTCTTCCACATATAGCTGACCCAAGGCGAAACAAAGGGCTGATTGGAGCCATTCACGCCGCAGCTGATGAACTGATTGCTCTTGATGTGAGCCGAAGTCACGATATTGATGACCGCTTCAGCATCGGTAGCATACTTTGCCGAAGGATTTGTGATGGTCTCGATGCGGGCAATGGCATTGGCGGGCAAGGTCTGGAGGTAGGTCTTCAGGTTCTCCTCGGTGAGTTTCGAAGGCTTGTCATTCACCCAAATCTCCACGCTCGAAACGCCACGCAAAGTGATGTTGCCTTCAACATCGACTTCCACGCCGGGCGCATTCTGCAAGGCATCCTCGGTGGTGCCAGTTTGGATTGATGGGTCTTCGCTCACATTGTAGATGAGTTTTTCACCCTCCATGGCATAGAGCGGCCTTTCGGCAGCTACGGTGACCTCACCTAACGAGGTCACACCTGGATTGATGCGCAATGTGCCCAAATTGGTGTTATTCGTCACCTTGAAAGGATGCATATAGCTCTCATAACCGATGGCCGAAACGCGCAGCACAAACGAACCTTGCGGCACGCCATTAAGCTCGAATACGCCGTCCATATTGCTGATGCCGCCTTTGACCAACTCCGAGTCGATGGAGTCGAGCACTGCAACATTGACATAGGGCATAAACTCTCCCGTCTTGGCATCACGCAACACACCAACCACTTGGAAAGTATCACCTTCACGGACTTTTTTCTTCTGCCTGACAGTAGGCATGTTGCCCTCGGTCTGTCCCCACTGACGGTCACCGCCGAAAGGTGGTCTACCCCCAGGAGGTCTGCCGCCCGGATGGCGACCTCCACCACCGGGAGGTTGTGCCATACATAAGACTGTCGTTAGGACTATTACCACAAAAAACAAGGATTTCAAAAGATCAGATTTCTTCATGCTAACGAAAATTTAGGATGCAAAAATAGGAAAAAAATGCCGCATCTGTATAGATTGATACGACATTTTTTTGATTACTCGAATGTGTTACAAGACACATTCTCAGGTTTCCATAGCTTTATCTATATCTCTGCAGAAAGCGATAGCCTTATTCACTTACCTTCAGTGCCCTCATGGCATTCAGCACAGCCAATACCGTGACGCCCACATCGGCGAAGACGGCCATCCACATAGTGGCAATGCCGAAGGCAGCCAATACGAGTACCGCAATCTTCACGCCGATAGCAAACCAGACATTCTGCTTGGCTATCCGCAGAGTGCGACGCGCAATGCGAATGGCGAGGGCTATCTTGGTAGGTTTGTCATCCATCAAAACCACATCGGCGGCTTCGATGGCGGCATCGCTGCCGAGACCGCCCATGGCGATACCCACATCGGCACGAGCCAGCACGGGAGCGTCGTTGATACCATCGCCGACAAAGGCGAGTTGAGAGTTTAGTCCTTCGACATGCTCAGAAGCCGTTGAGAGTTTAGAGTTGAGTAATTCATTCACATAAGCCACTTTGTCGGCAGGCAACAACTCAGCGTGATATTCAGTCAAACCGAGTTTTTTGGCCACGTCCTCCCCTACCTCTTTGCGGTCGCCAGTGAGCATTACCGTACGATTCACGCCCAAAGATTTCAAGGCTTGAATGGCCTCGACACTGTCTTCCTTCAACTTGTCGTTGATGACGATATGACCCGCATATTCTCCATCAATAGCGACATGGATAATCGTTCCTACATGTTCGCAGTCACGCCATTGTGCGCCAATGGCATCCATCATCTTCGTGTTGCCTACACAGACCGTCCAGTTTTCTACTTTGGCTTTAATTCCTTGACCAGCAACCTCTTCCACATCACTCAACTTGCAGCCATCGGTAGCCTCGTCGGGGAAAGCATCGCGCAAGGCAGCCCCAATGGGATGCGTGGAATAATGCTCCACATGAGCAGCCAGGTGCAACAAATGACGCTCATCACATTTCTCAGGATGTACTGCGGTGACGGCAAACTGACCGTGGGTCAAGGTGCCCGTCTTGTCGAAAACCACTGTGCCGACCTTGGCCAGCACATCCATGTAATTGGATCCTTTAATAAGGATACCCTTTCGCGATGCCCCACCGATGCCGCCAAAGAACGTCAGTGGCACGCTGATGACCAAAGCGCATGGGCACGATACCACCAAGAACATCAAAGCGCGATAAAGCCAGGTGGCGAAAGTGCCGCTGAAGTCGCCCGAAAACAGAGGTGGCAACAAGGCTAAGGCCAAGGCTGCAAAGACCACGACTGGTGTATAGATACGGGCAAACTGCGTGATGAAGGTCTCGCTTTTCGATTTGCTTTCGGTGGCATTCTCCACCAAATCAATAATCTTAGAGACCGTACTTTCACCGAAACTCTTGGTCGTGCGCACCTTAATCAGACCTGAGATGTTGACACAGCCAGAAATGACCTCGTCGCCTTCGGCAATGTCACGCGGGAGGCTCTCGCCTGTCAGGGCCACCGTGTTCAAAGCGGTATTTCCTTCTATCACAATGCCATCCAATGGCACCTTTTCGCCCGGACGGATGACGATGGTCTCTCCTACTGCCACATTCTCCGGACTGACTTTTTCCACTTTACCGTTGCGTTCCGCATATGCCACATCAGGACGAATGTCCATCAAGTGGGCAATGCTTTCACGGCTTTTACCCTCGGCATAGCCTTCAAAGAGCTCGCCGACTTGGAAAAACAGCATGACAAAGACCGCCTCGGGAAACTGCGTCTCGGCACCTGGCAGGAAACCGATGCAGAGTGCCCCAATCGTGGCAACAGACATCAGGAAATTTTCGTTGAAAGCCTCGCCGTGGGCCAAACCCTCGGCGGCTTCCTTGAGTGTGTCGAAGCCGATGATCAGATAAGGAACCAAATAGATAAGCAGCAGTTGCCATGTGGGCAAGTCGCAACGTTTCTCGATAATGACAGCCGCAACCAGAAGAACTACCGTGACGGCAATTCTGATGATTTGTCGTTTCAACCCACCTTCGTGATGGAGGTGTTCGTGTTCACCACATTCATGTTCGTGGTGATGATGATTGTGTTCATGATGATGCTCATGTTCATGTGAGCAGCATTCGTGTTCGTGATGATGATTGTGTGCCATATTTTTACAGTTTTATTACTTTCACGTGTATTTCGGCTGCAAAAATGCGGCAAAAGTTTTGCAACTGGGTTGCAAAGATCATCTCCTCGACTTCACCACTTTTTGAACGCTGAAAGCACCATCGGTCGTCAAAACGCGAAGCAGATAGACTCCCGAAGGCAAATCAGCCAGAGAGATTTCAGTGGAATCCATATTCTCGGCGACTTGAGTCAGCACACATTGTCCCAAGGTATTGAACAACTCTACCCGTTGCATGTCGCGTCCTTCTACAAACAGCTTGTCGGTAGTCGGATTGGGATGTACGGAAAATCGGTCATCTGAAAGCGAGCCATCTGCTTGATGGTCTTCAATGCCATCGTCGAAGAAGTGGACATGGAAGGTCAGCTCATTCCCATTCTCTTGGATGTCAGTGATCTCGAAGCTGTTTTCGGGTGTACCGTCAGTCAGATAGGGATGCGGATTGGTGTTGGGGCCAAACTTGGTGCGACCCGTGGCATGGCTGAAATGGGCATTGTTAAGGTTGCCGTTCTGGATATCGCTACTGCTGCCAGGGCGGAAAATCCAATACTGGTTGGCAATATTGACATTGTCGAAGAAGGCATTAGCAAACATTCCATTATAATCGAGTGTGACAGTGTCGTTCCAACGCGCCACAATAAGACCCGTGCCAGGAATACCTTCATCAAAGAGGTCTTGTTTGTTACGATATTCAAACACATACCATTGCGTACTGTCAATGGCCGATTTGATGTAATAGCAGTTCTGCGACTGG